>OGKG01004913.1_pt1 | contig 10838 bp, 1 predicted proteins | sample 1572201 | NCBI WGS metagenome assembly OGKG01 (sample SAMEA2582146, study PRJEB24529) | metagenome | biome: Human gut stool | place: China | collected 2011 | reverse complement strand
TGTCTCCGCGTTTGTGGCCGTCACTGCGCTGATGCCGATTTTTGGCGCATGGATTGGCGGCGGCTTTGGTGCGTTTTTAATTCTGCTGGCAGAACCTGGCAAGGCTCTGTGGTTCATTCTCTTTCTGATCGTTTTGCAGCAGGTGGAGGGCAATCTGATTTATCCCAAGGTGGTCGGCAAGTCCGTCGGACTTCCTGGACTGCTTGTGCTGATGGCAGCAATGCTTCTGGCGATGAACTTTATGTTTATTTCCAGAGCAAAAATTTCTACAGACCGTCTGGAAGAAATTCTGGATACGGTTGTAGATATTGCAGATCCCAAGGAACCCAAGCAGCCGGCAAGAGCAGAGGGGCGTGTGGAATACCGCCATGTTTTCTATCGCTATAAGCTTGGCAGCGGCGACCCTGTTCTGGATGATATCAGCTTTACGGCAGAGCCGGGGCAGACTGTCGGGATTCTGGGCGAAACAGGCTCCGGCAAATCAACTCTTGTGAACCTTCTGCCCCGATTGTATGACGTAACGGACGGACAGATTCTGGTGGATGGGATTGATGTGCGCGATTATGCGATTCACGATTTGCGTAAGCGTGTTGCAGTTGTTCTGCAGGAGACCATTCTGTTCTCCGGTACAATTCGTGAAAATATTAAGTGGGGCAAGCCTGACGCAACCGATGAGGAAATCATTGCCGCAGCAAAAGCGGCGCAGGCGCATGATTTTATTATGGAACTGCCCAATCAATATGATACGGAGCTGGGGCAGAGGGGTGTCAATGTTTCGGGTGGACAGAAGCAGCGTATTTCCATTGCGAGAGCGTTGATTCAGAACCCGAATATCATTATTTTTGATGACAGCACCAGTGCAGTCGATTCCCTGACGGAAAAACGGATTCGTCAGGCGATGAAAACCTCTCACAGCGGCTGTACGAAGTTCATCATCGCGCCGCCTATCAGCTCTGTGCGGGATGCAGATAAGATTCTGGTTCTGGGCGGCGGCAAAATCGTTGCAGAAGGTAACCATAAATATCTTATGGAAACTAGCAAGGAGTATCAGGGAATCCTTGCCTCTCAGATGAAGAAGGGGGTGATGACAGATGGCGAATGAGAATACAAGAAAACGCCCCGGCGGTCCCGGCGGACCGAGAGGAATGTTTGCGCACGGAAAACCGAAAAACACAGGGAAGACCATCCTTCGTCTTTGCGGCTACCTTGTAAGATTCTGGCCTTTGATTCTGATTTCCGTTATCTGTATTGCACTTACAACCCTCGGTACGGTTTACGCAACCAGCCTGATTGGTGTTGCGATTGATAAATATATTTCCGTATTCGATTTTGCGGGACTTTGGAGGATTTGTCTGGAGCTGCTGCTGATTTATCTGACGGCCTCTTTTGCAACATGGCTTTACAGCTATCTGATGTTGAAGGTAGGGCAGGAAACGGTTGCGACGCTCCGCAGGGAAATTTTCGAAAAATTCCAAAGACTGCCTCTGAAATATTTTGACAAAACCACACATGGTGAATTGATGAGCCGTGTAACAAATGATGTTGATAATATTTCCATGTGCCTGAACAGTAGCATTTCGCAGATTCTGCAAAGTATTCTGACAGTTATCGGCACCTTTGCCATGATGCTCTACCTGAGTATTCCGCTGACGATTGCGACCATTGCAACCATTCCGTTAATGCTTCTTGTGACAAAATGGGTAACAAGCCATTCCAGAAAATACTTCAAGGCAAAGCAGGAGGAGCTTGGTAAGCTGAACGGGCATATCGAAGAAATCATTTCCGGACAGAAGGTTGTAAAGGTATTCAGCCGAGAGGAAGAAGAAATTCATAAATTTGAAAAGCTGAACGATGCACTGCTTGCAAAAAGCGTACGCGCGGAGGTTTTCTCCGGCTCCATCGGGCCTATTATGACAGCAATCAATAACATGACCTACGCCATTGTGGTTGCGGTCGGCGGGATTCTGATGGTTATCGGCAACGGCATGACGTTGGGGATTATCTCCAACTTCATCATTTATTCCAAACAGTTTGCAAGACCGCTGACGGAGCTTGCCAATCAGGTGAATACGATTCTCTCTGCTATGGCAGGGGCAGAGCGTGTGTTTGAGGTTCTGGATGAGGAGGAAGAAAAGCCTGATGCTCCCGATGCTTACGAAATGGGCGAAATTGAAGGGGATGTTGAACTAACGGATGTCAGCTTCTCCTATGAGGAAGGACATTCCATTTTGAAGCACATCAACCTCTACGCAAGACCGGGGCAGACCATTGCCTTTGTCGGCCCGACCGGCGCAGGAAAAACCACAATTATCAACCTGCTGACGCGTTTTTACGATATCGACAGCGGCCCCATCACCATTGACGGGCATGATATTTATCAGACCAAGCGGGACAGCCTGCGTTCTGCCTTGAGTATCGTTTTGCAGGATACCTATCTTTTTACCGACTCCATCAAGGAGAATATCCGTTACGGCAGACTGAACGCAACAGACGAGGAAATCAAGGCGGCAGCAAAGCTTGCCAATGCAGACGGATTTATCCGCAGGCTTCCGGATGGATATGATACCGTACTGACCGGAGACGGTGCGAATCTGTCCCAGGGTCAGCGGCAGCTTCTTGCGATCGCGCGTGCAGCCATTGCAGATCCGCCGGTACTGATCCTTGATGAGGCGACAAGTTCGATCGATACGAGAACAGAGAAGATTGTACAGGATGGTATGGATAAATTGATGGCAGGCAGAACGACCTTTGTCATTGCCCATCGTCTGTCAACGATCCGAAACAGTGATTGTATCATGGTCTTAGACCAGGGACGTATCATTGAGCGCGGCAACCACGACGAATTGATCGCCGAGGGCGGTAAATACTACCAGTTATATACCGGAAAGATCGTGAACGCATAATAGAAATGACCATAGGAACCATGTCAGGGGCTTTGTGCTCCCGGCATGGTTTTTATTTGCTGTGGAAGATAATTTTACAGAAAAAGGTAAAGTTTTGAATAGGATAGGTCGATATGGAAATAGAATAAGTCTAACTATGCCCTTGGATGGGCGTGAAAAATAGAGAAGAACTTGGTGAAAGGGGCTCTATGAGTATGTACAAGGATGTAAAGAAAAGAATTTTAGCAGGAGTATTGGCGGCGCTTATGGTCGTATCGACATTGTCGATCGGCAGCAATCTGTTCGCGGACTACACGTCAAATATTGGCGAAACATTGCTGGAAGAAGGACAATATGCACAGATTGGCAGCGCGACAAAAGATTATCAGAGGCTGGATCGTGCAGCCATGAAAGTGGACATGGATGTGGCGCAGAGCGTAGATTACACCGTTTCGGTCTATCAAAATCTGGCAGATGCCAGTGATCCGACCAGTGGAGTCTTACGCTATACCAGTGCCCAGCAGCATATGGATGGAACATCGGAGAGCGCATCTGCAAGAGAACTTTCTCTGGATCTGAGCGGAGCGGGAATTTATTTATCTTCCGGTGAGACCTATGCGGTTGTCTTTAACTTCACCAGTGTCAGCGATGCTATCTATTACTATACGGTATCCGGTAGCGGCTATTATTATGAAAGCGCCTGGGATGGACGTGACGGTATGATAGAGACCGGGCTTTCTGATGTAGGCGCGGATGCAGTTTCAGATAACACCACTGTCACCGCCGGTCAATCTACCATCGCCATAGACGCAACGGACACACAGACAGCGGTTCAGGCAAGCCTTTCACCAGCCTTGAAACGTACACTTACCTATACAGCAGATGCAGGTGCGCCATTTACGGTAAATGCAGATGGAACGATTTCTCTTAATGCCGATGTGACCAGTGGCAGCGGAAATGTGACAGTATCAGCAGTCGGAACAAGCAGTACTGCAAGTATCAAGGTCAATATCTTAGAGGCATCCATCGCAGAAGGAACTTATACTTATACAGGAGAAGCGGTAGAACCGGCAGTTACTGTAAAATGCGGTAGTACAGTTTTAACACAGGGAAGTCAGTATAATGTGACCTATAATGGCAGTACCAGCGCAGGGGAAGCAGTCGCAAAGATCACAGGTATTGGTGATTATGCAGGCTATAGCAAGGAACTGACCTATACGATCGGTACAAAGGCTCTGCCAAAGGATGCGGGTGCACAGTTTAGTGTAGATATTGCATCCAACACGGTCACTAACGGTATCTATTCCGATGAGGGCAAGACTCTTACTTTTGGAACGGACTATACAGCGGAAGCAGTATTAAAAGGAAATCAGGTAGAAAGCGGACAACTGGTTTATCTGTACGATATTACCGTAACCGGTATTGGCAATTATACAGGAGCACAGATTTACAATAATTATGAGATCAAGGCAGGATCTGACAATAAGTTTGATATCAGCCAGATCGTAAGCGCTGAGTTGTCACAGACTTCTTTTACTTATGACGGCTTGACAAAGGAACCGGCGGTTACCTTTAAGAATGCCACAACAAACGAAGCGATCGAAGGCTTTGGCGATAATTGTAATGTTGAATATACCAACAATGTAGAAGTTGGCAGGGCAACTGTGACCATCACCGGTAAGGAAGCAAACGGCTATACCGGAACGATCGTTTTAGGCTTTGACATCAACCGTTGTGATCTGGAGCAGGCACAGGATGATGATAAACTGGATATTACGGCAAGCATCGATGGCGTGGCTGCTACTACATTTGCCTATACCGGTAAGAAGATCGAGCCGGTCATGACAGTTACTTTAACACGTGACAACTCTGTTTATACCCTGGTTCAGGATCAGGATTATACAGTAACCTATAGCAATAATACAGCCATTGGTACCATGAGTGTGGAAATCTCAGGTGCCGGAAATAACTTCCAGGGTACTGTGACAAAGCAGTATCAGATCCTTGGTGATTTTGAGACGGCTGCGGTTGTCAGCATTGGAAATAACAGCGTCACATATGATGATGGATATGCCAGTGATTATACAGCAACCTACACAGGTTCTGAGATCCAGCCAACGGTCTCCGTAAAAATGGGCAGCAGTTGGCTAAAAGCAAAAACAGACTATACCGTTTCCTATGAGAATAATATCAATGCAAGCACAGATGACCAGAAGGCGGTTGCCGTCATCAAGGGTGCAGGCAATTACAGTGGTAAAGAGATCCGCGTGACCTTTACCATCAAGCCACAGACTATCAGTGGTACTTTGAATGTTTCTACAAAGAAGACCTATACAGGAAAAGAGATTACCTTATCTTCCGGTGAATATACTCTGACCAAGATAGGTAAGACCTATGTCGAAGGACAGGATTTTGAACTTTCCTACGAGGATAACACCAATGCTGGAACAGCAACTGTTTATGCAAATGGTATTGGCAATTATACCGGTAGTGTAAAGGCTACCTTTACCATCCAAAAACTGAGTCTGACAGATAGTCATGTGGTTGTAGAACCGGAAAAGATCGCAGATCAGATTTATACCGGAAATCAGATCAAACCGGATATTACCTTATATTATCAGGATGATGATGGAACGAAGCGTGAAATTTCAAACGCAAACTATTCCTTGTCTTACAGTAATAATAAGAACATTGGTCAGGCAACCATCACCATCACAGGTGAGAAGAACCTGACGGAGGAACGAGACGAGTATTTCTCCATTGTTGCCAAGTCGCTTTCAAATCTGACCTTTATCCTGGGCGGACAGGAGGTCAAGCAGATTGCAGAGAATACTTATCTGGCAACCTATGTTGCAGAATATACAGGAAGAACGATCTCGCCAAGTCTGACCGTTAAGGATGGGGACGCTACAGTCGCTAAGAGCGGAAACTATAAGACAAGTTCCGTGAATGCGATCAACGCGGCAGGTTATGATGAGAATAACACATCCAAGACACCGGCAATCGTGGTGACCGGAAAAGGAAATTATGGTGGTTCTACCGTGACCATTTACTACACGATCGCACCAAAGGACATTACATCCGAAGCAAGCGGTGTTACGATCACAGATACACAGAAACTGGTTAAGAATGGTGACTATCGCCTGCCGGTTGTAAATGTAGTAAACACCAACTTAAATAATAAGGTTCTGACACAGGATACCGATTACACTGTATCCGTAGGTGAGGACAGTAAGACTTCCGGCGAGGGAAAGATTGCAACCATCACAGGTATTGGCAATTATACCGGAAGCAGAAATATCACCTATACGATCGGAAGCAATCTGGCACTGGGCGGAGTAGTAGAACTGCATAACCCTTATGATGACTCTACCCTAAAACCGGCATCTTCCGGGGACTACTATGTACCATATTGGGGCAGAGATACAGATGGCAACAGCATCAAACCGGTATCGAAACTGACCTACACGGATGCAGACGGCAAGGAAACAGATCTGGAAGAAGATACCGATTACACCGTCACCTATACGACCGAGGCCGGTGGTATGGGATCTACAGAGAGCGTTGTTATCACTTATACAGGTATTGGCGACTACTATGGAACCATTACCAAGCGCTACTATGTGACCATGGTTGTTTTGGATAATGAGTCTTCCGTAACCGTTACAAACATTGATCCGAACCATCCGGAGGCAGGCTTTGAGTATGTCTATGATGGAAATAAGATCACACCACAGATCCAGGTGACCTACAATGCATCCGGCAAGACCATTCAGTTGGTTGAGGGGACCGATTATCAGTTCACGGCGACGGAGGTAGGACCAAATGTTGGTACATATACCGTACAGGCAAAGGGTATCGGACATTACAGCGGAACCCTGAGCCAGACCTATACGATCGTGGCAAGTGACCTGAGCGCATGTACACCGTCCGCAACCACCCTGCCGGATTATACATACACCGGAAAAGAGATCAAGCCGGATATCAGTGGCATTACAATCACAAATACCGCAGGAACTGTCTTGATACAGGATGTGGATTACAAGGTACAGGGCTACAAGAACAATATCAACATTGCAGATAAGAGCGATGCAGATGCACCTACCGTTATGATTGTGGGTATTGGTAACTACAGCGGAACGATCAACTTGAAGTTCTCTATTGTTACCAAGAGTATTTCTGATAATGTGACAGTAGAGGCGATCCCGGATCAGATGTATACCGGAGATAAGATCACGCCAAGCCTTTCCCTTATGTATGGGGATGTGGTATTAAAAGAAAATACAGATTATACATTGACTTATAGTAACAATGTCAATCCGGGTAGAGCGACCATTGCGATTGAAGGAATAGGTGCTTACAGCGGAACCCTGACGGCGCGATTTAATATCATTGGTAATTTGAGCAATACCAGTCAGTTTACCATTGGCGGATATCAGACCACCTATAGTTTACAGGCAAACGGAACCTTACAGTTCTCCGATGCCGGTATCAGCATTACCTATCAGAACCAGTCTAATGTAGACAGTTCGGGAAATATGAATACCATGTATCTGGATTCTTCCAATTATGAGATCCAGCAGTATAACTGTGACAGACCGGGTGAGGGACAACTGATCTTTGTCGGAAAGAACTACTGCATCGGAAGTCAGACGATCCCGATCAGGGTTGTTGGAGATCTGAAAAATGTGGAAGTGATCAATGTCAATGATCAGTATGACTATACCGGAAAGCAGATCAAGCCGACACCGATCGTCCAGTTTGGTTCACAGGTATTGGAAGAGGGCGAAGATTATACCATAGAGTACGGCAACAATGTAGATGTTGGTACGAATAGTGGTAGTATTGTGATCCGCCAGGTTTCCGGTACAGATACTTACTATACCGGCTCCAAGACAGCACGTTTTAATATTTATTATAATCTGTCCAAGGCGACGGTTACCGGTTTGAATGATACCTATTCTTATACCGGCAGCGAGGTCAAGCCGATACCACAGGTAACATGTGCAGGAAAAGTCTTGCAGGAAGGCGTTGACTATAGTCTTACCTATACCAATAATATCGACGCGGGTACAGCATCCGTGGTTATCAATAGCATAGATGGCGCATCTATCGGCAATCAGGTTGTAAACTTCGAGATCAAGGGTATCAATCTGGCAGATCCGGGCATGAACATTACCTTAGACGGTCAGTTGTCCGGTTTGACTACGACTTACACCGGAGATTACATCCAGCCAAATGTAGTTGTGACCTATGGTGGCAAGACACTGACACTGACCAAGGACTATAATGTAAGTTATGCAGAGAACCTCAATGTAGGAACCGCATCTGTGACCATCAGTGGTGCAGGAAGTTATTATGGTGCCGTGACAAAATACTTTACGATCACACAGAAAGATCTTTCTGCAAGTGACATTAATGTCAAGGTTTCAGACACCGGTTATGCCGGAGGTCATAAGGTAGTGCCACAGATGAGTATTACTTATAACGGTCATACGTTACAGGAAGGAACGGATTACACTTATACACTTTCCAACAATGAGCAGGTTTCTGCTGGCAGTAAAGCATCCGCGACATTTACCGGTATGGGCAATTACATGGGAACAAGAAGTGCCGAATTTGAAGTAACAAAGGTAAATCTTGCCGGTGGAACCGTAAAATTAGATAAGACATCTGTCATTTATACAGGTGAAGTAATCACACCGGAAGTAGAAGTGAGCTGTCCAATTGGTGATGGTACCACTTATATCCTGCAGAAAGATATCGACTATACAATCAATTATGGCAACGGCATCAGAGATGCAGGAAAGTACAATATTTCAATTGTTGGAAAAGATAACTTCTATGGCTCTTTGAACCCTACCTTTACGGTAGAACCAAAATCCATTGCTGCAGAGGATATTACGGTATCCGTTCCGGATATGGATTATACCGGATCTGCAGTAGAACCGAAGTTAGTTGTTACAGATACAACAAGAGGTGTTGAACTTACGAAGGGAACAGATTATGATGTGACCTTTAAAAATAATACAAACTCTGCGTCAAAGGATGATGCAGATGCGGCACCAACTGTGAAAATTACTGGTAAAGGTAATTATGGAGAAAGCCGAGAAGCAACCTTTAATATAGGAAAATCTCTTGCAGATGCACAGGTGCGTATTGCACAGGATCAGCAGGAATTTACCTATGACGGTAAGTCTCACGTACCGACCTATGCAGTCTATCTTTCAGACGGCACTTTATTACAGGAAGGTACCGATTATGAAATGATCGACATTGAGGATAGTGTCAACGCCGGTACAAAGACCTTGGCGGTCAAGGGAATTGGCAATTACTATGGCAAGCCGTTTACTTATTACCGCATTAACCAAAAGGTCGCAAAGGCATCCGAGATCAATGTGGTATTAGACCTGCCACAGGACGAGGATGGCAATTATGTGACGACTTACACCGGTAGTGCCATCACACCGGGCGTAAAGGTATATGATACCGCGATCTCCACAAAGACAGAGATTGATCCGGTCAACTATAGCATTACTTATGTCAACAATGAGAATATCGGAAATATCAACAGTCCGGCATTTGTTGTGGTTTCTCTGAAAGGCAACTATGCATTGGGATCTGAGACCAAGAGCCAGGCATTCATCATTGGGGCAAAAGATATTTCAGACTTTAAACTGGTATTAAATGATAAACGCGTTACCTACACCGGAAGTGCTATCACACCGGACGTATCCGTGATCTATGACAATGGTGTGGATCCGGTATGGACCTTGGTGGCAGGCGTCGATTATGATCTGGAACTGACAGATAATACCAAGGCTGGTCATGCGACGGTAACAGCCGTAGCAAAGGGCAATTACACCGGTCAGGTGACCGAGGCATTTGACATTGTAGCATCCTTAAAAGATGCCATTGTCACCATTGAACCGCAGTTTTACACCGGAAAGGCAGTAGAGCCACCGGTTACCGTAGAATGTGGCGGCAACGTATTGGAACAGGATGTAGATTACAAGGTAGACTACTATTCTGATGACAATTACACGACAGGCGGTTATGTCATTATCACACCGCTGGTATCTTACTATAGTGATAGTGCAAGATGTGCTTACACCATCAGCGCAGATATGTCACTGCTTCGTGTCAAAGGTTATGCAAACCAGTACACCTACACCGGAAAAGCGATCCGACCGGACTTTGTCATCGAGGATCCGAGCGGCAACCAGGTGGCTTATGATGCAGACCAGATCGTCTATGGACGTATGAGTGCAGAAGAGGCGGAGACGACCGATATTGCGGATGTTACAAATGATGATTGCATTGCGGTCGGAACGATCACAGCCTTTATTCCGGTAGAACTTGCTGGCAATAAAGAAGTCTTACAGGCAACTTATGAGATCATTCCAAAGAATATCAACGCATGCAATATCATTCAGTTGAACAAGAATACCTACACCGGAAAAGCCATTGAACCAAAAGCAACCTTGTTGTATGATGGTAAAGAGTTGATCCAGGGAAAAGAATACAGTGTTACTTACAACAACAATGTAAATCCTGGCGTTGCTACAGCAACCGTACAGGGACTTGGCAACTACACAGGAACCAGCGTATTGAAATTCAATATCATCGCCCCGGTCATGGTAGGATTAAAGGCTCAGGCAGCCAGTGAGACAGGTATTCAGATCTCATGGCTGAAAAACGGAAAGGCTACCGGTTATGAGATCTACAGTGAGGACAACCGTACCAAGTACGGCTCAACATCGGCTACATCCTTTGTGGCAAATGGCTTGAAGAACTCAACGACCTATACCTTCCACGTGAGATCTTATGTGACCGCAGGTGGAAATACGACCTATGGCGAAATGCAGTCGGTAACGGCTTATACCAAGGTGGCGTCTACCAATGATCTTGTCGGCACATCAACGGCAAAGAGAAGTGCGACGCTTACATGGAACC
>OGKG01004908.1_pt1 | contig 10846 bp, 9 predicted proteins | sample 1572201 | NCBI WGS metagenome assembly OGKG01 (sample SAMEA2582146, study PRJEB24529) | metagenome | biome: Human gut stool | place: China | collected 2011 | reverse complement strand
GAAATGATGTACGAGAAGGGCTTTCAGCGATTATTTCCATTAAAGTTCCTGAACATTATTTACAATTTGAAGGGCAAACAAAATCAAAATTAGGAACACCAGAAGCTAGAAATATTGTAGATAGTATCGTATATGAAAAATTATCTTATTTCTTAGAAGAAAATAAAGAAATTGCAGATAATCTTGTTAAAAAAATGATTAAAGCTGCTCAAGTAAGGGATGCAGCAAGAAAAGCAAGAGAAGCAGCAAGAAAAGCGGCAAGAGATTCATCCATAAATTTTGCTGTTGAATTGTGGAACGATGGAATGCGCGACATGGAAAAGATAGCAAAGCTCACCAAGCTCCCTCTTGATGAGGTAAAGAAGCTCTTTGAGGGAAAGTCAGCGTAACTTCACAACCAGATACACCAAAAGCGGAGAGCAATCTCCGCTTTTTCTGTAACTCCGCCATATGCCTCCATATACCACTTGATTTTTCAGATAATACGTGCTACAATATCATTATTACTAAAAGGAAAAGGAGCAGACAATATTGGATAATACTCCCGTACTCAGCATAGCCGGCTACTGCCGAATATCTGTAGACGAGGAACTCGACCGCGACAACACCTCCATAGAGAACCAGAAAGCCATCATCGAGGAATACGTCCGCACGAAGTTCCCCGGGGCTGAGCTTACATTCTACGCCGACCGTGACCGCTCCGGATATACATTCGACCAGCGCGAGTTCTACCAGATAATGCGCCGCAAGCTGATCCGCGGCGAACACCAGATACTCGTTGTCAAGGATTTCAGCCGATTTTCCCGCCGCAACAGCAAGGGTCTGGTGGAACTTGAGGATCTCCGCGACAGCGGCGTGCGCATAATCGCCATCGGCGATGGGATAGACTACCCTACCTGCGACGAGTGGGTGCAGATCCAGTTCCGGTTTCTGATCAACGAAATGCCCGTCACTGACGCAAGCAAAAAGGTAAAGAGCGTTATCCGGAATCGCCAGCAGGAGGGAAAATGGCTCTGCGCCGTCCCCTACGGCTACCGGATATCCGGCGGAAAGAACCCGTCAATTGAAATCGAGGAGGAATGCGCCGAGGTCGTCAGGAAGATATTTCAGATGTACTCCGAGGGCAATGGCTACCGCAAGATAGCGAACTACCTCACCGACAGCAATATCCCCACCCCGCGTATGCACGATGAACAGCGCCGCATTGCGGACGGAGAGGAGGTCAAGTCCCGCGCAAAGCCGGCATGGAGCATTGTTTCCGTGTCCGAGATTCTGCGGAACGATTTCTACATCGGGACATTCCGGCAGGCAAAATACAAGCGCCGAAAGATAAACGGCGCCGACTTCAAAACCGATGAAAGCGAGCATATCGTCTTTGAGAACCACCACGAGCCTATCGTGGATTTCCGGCTTTTCAGCACCGTGCAGAAGCAGCTTGAAAGCCGCACGGAGGGTCACTACCGCGGCGTGAAGAAATACGACAACGTGTACTCCGGATTCATTTTCTGCGGCGACTGCGGCGCTCCTATGTTCTCAATAAGCAACCCCAAACGCGAACCAGCATACACCTGCGGAAGCTACCACCGGCGCGGCTTGCAGGGCTGTACATCTCACCACACAAAGTGCGCCGTGCTTGACGAGGCTCTGAAAGCGTACGTCAGAATGGTGCGTGACAACTCGCAGGAGATGATGGCAAAACTTGATGAAGCTCTGAAAGAAGAAAAGGTGGAAACAGTACAGACAAAATCCACAGTCGAGATACTGCGCGACAGAATCGAGGACGCAAAGAATGAAATGAAGCTCCTCGCACGGCAAAAGATAAAGGAGATTGCCCGCAATCCCGATAACGAAGCGCTGTTTGAAGAAACCTACGGCGAAATGTTGGACGACCTCGCAAAGCAGATAGATTCCCTTGAAAGCCAAATTCAGCTTATCGCCGAAAAACAGAGCGCCACAGTACGAATAAACCGCACAGCCAAGACCGCCATCGACATCTTCAACGACATCATCGAAAAGGATTCGCTCAGCCGCGCCGACCTTGAGGTGATTATTGAAAAAATTCTCGTTTACGAGGACAGGATAGAGATAACACTCAAACCGAATATCGACGCGCTCCTGCGGCTCGACCCAGCGAAAGGGCTCACCGCAAATTTTAACCCGGACACGGGTGATATCGCACAGAAAATAACACAGAAAAGTCCCAACAGGCGGGGCAAGGTTATCCGTGTCAATGTTTTCAGTAAGGGCGACCCCCTAGAAATCTACACCAGCCCCGACGGGGAGGTCATTTTCAAGAAGTACTCCCCGGTCGGGGAGATATCCTGCACGGCGTCGCAGTACGCCGACGTGCTGTCGAAGGTAGGCGGCTGTCCCGCCGTTATCTGCGACCGCGACCACGTTATCGCCGTATCCGGAATGGCGAAGAAGGAGGTCATCGAGCGCAGGGTTTCAGGCTCCCTGGAGGACCTCATCGAGCAGCGCAAGAGCCATGTCTACCGCTCCCGCGAGGATCAGCGTCTCAACCCCATCGAGGGTATCGACCGCTACGCGATAGCCGCCGCGCCTATACTCTCGCAGGGCGACGTCAACGGAGCCGTTATCATGCTCTCCGGCGACGACAACGAATTCGCAACGAACGAGCAGAGCGCGCTCGTCCAGGCTGCCGCAATGTACTTCGGCAAGCAGATGGAGGAATAAAAATACGGGAGGGTCAACGCCCTCCCGCTTTTATTTCCTTTTCAGAATCTCGGCTTCGTAGAATACCCTCTCTACGATGTATTCGCGCCCGGGATATTCCGCTATCTCATAGAAATCAAAATCTCCGTCCGCCGAACGGCATATCAGCGTGTAGGTTTCCTTGTACGGTACTATCTCCCTGTAGTCGGCGTAGACATACTCCGCGCCGTTTATTTCCCAGCCGTTGGCGATACGCTCTGCCGTTTTCAGGCTCTCGTACCACAGATGTACGCATACCGCAGCAATACACACCGCCGCTACAAGTACGCCCGATATCAGCAGCGCCTTTTTGCGCCTCGTCATGACATCACACCGCATATCGTCAGAAGCCCGTCAAGCGTCGTTATCGTGTAGTCCTGCCCGACTTCCAGCCCCCTGCCCTTCCGGTCGATGAGTACCGAACGGCAGCCTACATTCTGCGCCGTTTTGATGTCCTTGGATTCGTCGCCGACGAATATGAACTCCTTCTCGTCAGCCTGGAAATGCTCCGCTATCTGGTGTACTCCCTCCGGATTCGGCTTGCGGAACCCGCAGCTCTGTGACGATACATACATGTCAAAATACGGCATAAGCTCCGGGAAGTAGCTCTTGTGGAGCTTATCCGGCATTCCCGTAGCTACGTCGGTCAGCGTGGCGATTTTCCAGCCCGCCGAGCGCAGCTTCCGGAGCACTGGGATAGTCTCCGGATAAATCAGCGGGGTCAGATTCATGTTCTCAAAAAAAGCGCTTATGACCTCCTCCAGCGAATACGGGAAATCCCACCCCGCCGCAGCGTCGCCGAATATCTGCTCCGGCGCGTAGTCCCTCTCGCGGTACTTCACCCGCGGATTATACTGCTTCAGCACCTCGATGGAGGCTTCAAGCTGCTCGTCGGTCAGCGGAAGCCCCAGCTTCTCCCGCACATGCCGGAATGCGCTGTCATAGTAATCTATCCACACATTCGGCATGTTGACATACTCCATCAGCGTTCCGCCGATGTCAAATACTATCACGTTCATTCTACGCCCTCCATGAATCATCGTCCGCTTCCCGCGCGGGAGTCTCCGGAGCCGCTCCCTCCTCGAAAAGCACATCGAAGAAGCGCTCCTTCGACTCCACAAAGCACGCGCTGTCCTCGCTGTAGATAACTATGACCTCCGTGCCCTCCGGAAGCTCCCTGCCGTTCGCCGAGACCGCCCGGAAATAATAGTGCTTCCCGCCGCGGGTCACTTTTATCTCGCCGTACATATCCGGGGATATCTCCTCGGTCACTACCCCGTCCATGTTCTCAAGCTCCTTTTCGGAAGGCTCGCCCTGCTTGTGGAGCTTCAGGTACATCGGCGAAAACACCGTGCTCAGCAGAAAATTGAACGCCAGTCCTCCAGCCGCCGCCAGCGGAAGCCCCAGCCAGCTCACAGCCCCGGCGCAGTCCAGCAGAAGCCCTATAAACGACGTCACGAATACGAACACGATCAGCCGCAGCAGGTTCTTCGGAAATACCGTCTGCCATTCCGCGCGGCTTTTAGTGTGCTCGAAAAGCTCCCCGGCGTTCGGGAAAAGCGGCCTTCCAAACAGCAGATGCACCGCAAGCTGCAACAGCAGGTACCCTCCGGAAAGCCCCAGAAGTATAATGTAGAACGTCCTCACGGCGCCACCTCCCGATACAGAAAATCCGCAGCCGAATGACTGCGGACTTCGTTTACATCAGCGTAAAATCAAAGGTTTCCTACCAGGTCGCGGGTATCGCGGGCGATAAGAAGCTCCTCATTAGTGGGAACGACCCAGACCTCGACCTTGCTGTCGGGAGCGGAGATCTTCTGCAGCTTGCCTCTCAGACCGTGGTTAACGGAATCGTCGAGTTTGATGCCGAGGTACTCCATGTTGTGGCATACGTCAGCGCGTATGTCGTCGGAGTTCTCACCGATGCCGCCGGTGAAGATAACAGCGTCAAGACCGTTCATGACAGCCGCATAGGAGCCGATGAACTTCTTGATCTCATAGCGGAGCATCTCGCCGGCAAGCTGCGCCTTGTGGTCGCCGTGCTCCGCCGCGCTTGTGATATCGCGGTTATCGCTGGAGATACCGGAAATCCCGAGGAAGCCGGACTTCTTGTTCATGTAGTCGCTCATCTCGTTGGGAGTAAGCCCCAGCTTGTTTGCAACGAAGGTAACAGCGGAAGGGTCTACGCTGCCGCAGCGTGTTCCCATGATAACGCCGTCCAGAGGAGTGAAGCCCATGGAAGTATCAATGGACTTGCCGCCCTCGATGGCGGTGATGGAGGAGCCGTTGCCGAGGTGGCAGGATACGATCTTGAGATCCTTGATATCCTTGCCCATAGCGTCTGCGAGAGCCTGGCTTACAAATCTGTGAGATGTGCCGTGGAAGCCGTACTTTCTTACGTGCAGCTTCTCGTAGCACTCGTAGGGAAGGCCGTACATGAACGCCTTCTCCGGCATGGTGGAATGGAACGCGGTATCGAATACGACTACCTGCGGAGTTGTAGCCGGAATTACCTTCTTGCATGCTCTCAGGGCGAGCGCATGGGGGTGGTTATGTACCGGTGCGAGCTCTGCGAGATCGTCTATCTGCTGGATAACTTCGTCTGTAACAAGGGTGGTCTTGCTGAAGACCTCAGCGCCCTGTACTATTCTGTGGCCTACGGCGGAGATCTCGCTCATGCTGTCGATGACCTTGCCCTCGCCGCTGGTGAGTACCTCAACGAGCTTCTCGAACGCCTCGGTGTGGGTCGGGAACTTGCAGTCAGCCTCTACTGTCCTGCCGTCGAACGTGGTGTGCTTGATATGGCCGTCGATACCGATACGGTCGCAGTTGCCCTTTGCAATAACGCTCTCGTCCTCCATATTGATAAGCTGGTACTTCAGCGAGGAGCTGCCGGCATTGATTACAAGAATCTTCATGTTAATAAATCCTTTCAGGTGAAATAAAAAATCACAAAATCAGAGAATAACAGAGATTTTGCTCATACATCAGTAATATTGTAGTACTTTCCGGCGAAAAAATCAAGTCTTTTTTGAAAAATTATTGATTTATAGCGTGTTTTGGTGTAAAATATTAAGAAGAACAGCCACGATCCGGAAAGGGGGCACTTTTATGAAAACAGCCGCAGTTATCTGCGAATATAATCCGTTCCACTACGGACACAGGCACCAGCTCGAACAGACCCGCGCACTCGGCGCGACCCACATCGCCGCCGTGATGAGCGGGGATTTCACCCAGCGCGGCGACCTCGCAGTCACCGATAAGTTCGCCCGGGCAAAGACCGCGCTCGAAAACGGCGCCGACCTCGTGCTGGAGCTTCCCGTGAAGTACAGCCTGTGCGCCGCCGAGGGTTTCGCAAGGGGCGCGGTGGGGATAATTTCCGCGCTCGGCTGCGTCGATATGCTCAGCTTCGGCAGCGAATGCGGGAGCATTCCCGCCCTGCGCGAAGCCGCAGGAGCCGTGGAGTACGCGGTGCATTCCGACTACTTCCAGCTTCTGATGTCCGGCGGGAAAAGCTACCCCGCCGCCCTCGCGGAGGCGGTGAAGAAATTCTACACCGACGACGTATACGACGTGATATCCTCGCCAAACAACACCCTCGCCGTAGAGTACATCAAGGCGCTCGACGACATTGGCAGCGGCATCGAGCCGGTGACTGTCCGGCGCGAAGGCGCTGCCCACGACAGCGACAGCGAGCAGGAAAAATTTCTCAGCGCCTCGGCGATACGCAAAAAGATACTCGCCGGCGAGGACTACAGCGCGTACGCTCCGCTTATAGACTCCCCCGCTGCGGATATCCGCCGTCTGGAGACCGCGATACTCGCGAAGCTCCGCATGATGCGGCCGGAGGACTTCGAAGCCGTGTACGACGCGGCGCAGGGGCTTGGCGAACGGCTCTTCAAGGCGGTGCGCCGGGCGGGGAGCCTCGACGAGCTGTACTTCCTCGCCAAGACGAAGCGCTACACCCTCGCGCGGATACGCCGGGCGGTGCTGTGCGCGTTCCTCGGCGTGGACAAAAAAATGCTCCATGAGCCGGACGGATATATCCGCATTCTCGGCATGAACTCCCGCGGCAGGGAGATACTCTCGGCTGCGAAGAACTCCGGCTGCACCGTCCCGATGGACACCTCACTGCGGGCGCTGATGGACGCGTCCTTCGAAGCTCACAGGCTCGGAGCGTTCCAGGCGCGCTGCAGGGACGTATGGGCGCTTGCCCTGGAAAAGCCGCTCCCCTGCGGCTCCGACTTCACAGCCAAACCAACGATACTAAGTTAAATTCGGAATTATGAATTCGGAATTCGGAATTTCGGAGTCCCGCTTCGCGGGACATATCAAAATTTGATACAATTGGAATACCGCCGCGGTAGCGGCGCACATAAATTCCGCATTCCGAATTCCGAATTCCGAATTTAAAAAAAGGGAGTGCGCATAAAATGGTAACAGCAACTGAACTAAACTACAAGAACTTCGGCAGATGCGTTAAGCTCGACAACGGCACGGCAAGCATTATAATCACCGTGGAGGTCGGCCCGCGCATTATTTCCTACTGCCTGAACGGTCACGAAAACATGCTGCTTGAGGACGTCGGCCGGGAATTCAAGGACGATTCGCAGGAACTCCGCGATTATTTCGGCGAGGGCAGGACCTGGTACATATACGGCGGCCACAGGCTCTGGAGCAGCCCTGAGAGCTACCCGCACAGCTACGTCCCGGACAACGAGCCGGTGGAATATACAGTTTCCGGCGGCGAAATAACGCTGATTCCTCCGGCGACCCGCACCGGTCAGCAGCACAGGCTGATATACAGACTCGCGGACGAAGGCTCGGAAGTCGAGCTTTTCCACGAGATAAGGAACGTTTCCGGCGCGATAGTCACACTGGCGCCCTGGGCGCTCACCGTATGCGCGGCGGGCGGCGTGGAGATATTCCCTCAGAGCCAGGCTGACAACGGGCTGCTTTCTAACCGCAGGAATGTTTTCTGGAGCTACTCGGATATCAGCGACGACCGGTTTTTCCTGTCGAACAGATATGGCACGCTTCAGCAGGTAAAGGGAAAGCCGGAAAAATTCAAGATAGGCATAAACAACGAGGACGGCTGGGCGGCTGTGGTCAACCACGGGCAGATTTTCCTCAAGAATTTCCGCATGAATATCGACGGGAATTACCCGGACTACGGCTGCAACTTCGAGACCTTCACGAACGGGATCTTCCTCGAATGCGAGAGCCTCGGCGAGCTTAAGACCCTGAAAAACGGCGAATCCGCCAGCATTACCGAGTACTGGTCGCTGATACCATGCAGCGAAGGCTTCGACAGGAAAAACGACGACAGCATAGACGCATTCGTGAAGAAATACGACCTGCGTAATCATCACGCATAACGGAGGACACATGAGCCTTTACGACGAGCTTCGCCGGAAGCACGGCAGCTTTATTTACCACAGCTATGAATTCACGGAGCAGGACGGCTCCACGCTGCTCCGGTTCCACTTTTCAATTGACGAATACCACTTTTACCCCGGGTGGACTTTTCCCGAGGAATTCAGCGGACTGACCTTCGACCGTGAGCTTGCAGACCGTATCGCGTTCTCCCTGGGAATGGCGGAACTCGTTTCCTACTGGAAGTGCGCCTGCCCTCCAGTGGTGGAGATACGCTGCGGCGGGCTTTCCGAAGAACAGAAGCTCTGGTGGAAAAAGCTCTACTTCAACGGGCTTGGGGAATTCTTCTACCGCAACGGGATAACTCCCGGCTTCGACAGCTTCATGACGATAAACGCGCCGGAGCCTTCGGAGCTTACTCCGCGTACGAACAGCCTTTCCGGCTTCATGGTTCCCATCGGCGGCGGCAAGGACAGCGTCGTCACGCTGGAATTACTTCGAAAAGCCGGGGTGGACATATCCGCATATATCATCAATCCCCGGGGCGCGACCCTCGGCTGCGCGGAAGCGGCGGGAATTCCGGAAAGCTGCGTTATCGCTCCGAAGCGCGCAATCGACAAACAGCTCCTGGAGCTGAACAAAATGGGTTATCTCAACGGACACACGCCGTTTTCCGCTGTGGTGGCGTTCTCTGCGGAGCTTTGCGCCTGCGTTCACGGGCTGAAGTACATCGCGCTCTCCAACGAGAGCAGCGCGAACGAATCCTACGTCGATGGCACACAGATAAACCACCAGTACAGCAAGTCCACCGAGTTCGAGCGGGACTTCCGGGAGTACTGCGAAAAGTGGTTCGGCGGGTATTCCCGCTGCCCGGAATATTTCAGCCTGCTCCGCCCCTGGAGCGAGTGGCAGATAGCCCGGGAATTCGTGAAGTACCCGCAGTATTTCGGAATCTTCCAGAGCTGCAACCTTGGCAGCAAAACAAACTCCTGGTGCTGTAACTGCGCAAAGTGCCTGTACGTCTATATCCTGCTGGCGGCGTTCCTAGACGACGACGTGCTGACACGGATTTTCGGCTGCAACATGCTCGAAAAGCAGGAGCTTTCCGATATGCTGGACGGTCTGGTGCTTGACGGCGAGGATAAGCCCTTCGAATGCGTCGGCACCAAGGACGAGGTGCGGCTCTCGCTCGAAATGGCGTGGGAGCGCCGGAAGTCAGATCCGCCCGCACTGCTGAAGCGCTGGCGCAGTCTGTTCCCGGAATACGCGCCGGTATCCCTTGAAAACTACTTCGACCGGGACAATTTCGTGCCGGAGGAGTTCAAATATCTGCTCGGAGAAATGCAATGAACATCAATGAATTACGCCCCCTTTTTGAGGGAAAACGCTGCGCCATACTGGGCTACGGCAGGGAAGGCAGAGTGTGGCTCTCGCTGCTGAACAGGCTCGGCTGCTGTTCTGAGATAGCAGTCGCGGACATGAAGCCGCAGGATATACCGGGAGTCACCGGGATATACGGCGAGGACTGCCTCGACCGCGCAAAGGGCTACGACCTGCTCCTGCAAAGCCCAGGCGTCATCATCAAGGATAAGCTGACCGACGAGGAAAAATCCCGGATACTCACCCAGACCGAGGTGCTGCTCCGGCTTCGCCCGTGTAAAATCATCGGCATAACCGGCACAAAGGGTAAGTCCACGACCTCCTCGCTGACCTATCACTTCCTCAGCGCCTGCGGGTTCAAAACCATGCTGATAGGCAACATCGGAGTTCCACCGCTGGAGCGCTTCGAGGAAATGACCCCGGACGCCGTTGCGGTCTGCGAGATGAGCTGCCATCAGCTCGAGTTCGTGCATCACTCCCCGGAGATAGCCGTGCTGCTGAACATCTTCCCGGAGCATCTCGACCACTACGTGAGCCTCGAGGCGTACGCCGAAGCCAAGCGGAATATCTATAAATTCCAGCAGGCAGGCGACGTTTCGATACTCAACGTAGACCTGATACCGGACGACATCTGCACCAACGCGTAATGCAGCAACGCGCCGAACTGCAGCAGCTCCGGCTACCGGAAGTCCAGGCTGATAACCATCGGCTGCGAGCGCCCGGCTATGGCGTTCGCGGAGAACGGCGCGATATACCTCCCCGACCGTGAGATACCCGCCGGCGAGGTACGCACCCAGCTTCGCGGAAAGCACAACGTCTACAACATCACCGCGGCGCTCATGGCTGCAACCGCCGCCGGAGCCGATACCGACCGCTGCCTCGCTTCCCTTCCGGATTTCATGGGGCTTGAGCACCGCCTTGAATACGTCGGCACAGTGAACGGCGTGGAGTACATCAACGACAGCATCTGCACCATTCCGGAGGCGGCGATAGCGGCTGTGAAGGCGTTCCCGGACGGCGCCGACTGCGTTATCCTCGGCGGCATGGAGCGCAATATACCCTACGACAAGCTGGCGGATTTTCTCAACACCGGGTACGTTAAAAATGTGATACTCCTGCCGGACAGCGGCTACCGTATCGGCGATATGATAACCTCCCCTATGGTGAACAAGGTCCGCGTAAAAGACCTCCCGGAGGCAGTCAAAACCGCTTCCGGGCTTGCAAAGCGCCGCGTGATACTCTGCCCCGCCGCCGCAAGCTACGGCTTCTACAAGAACTTCGAGGAACGCGGCAGGCACTTCAAGCAGCTTGTAAGTGAACTGGTATAAGGTCACCTCTAAAAACCTTGTTTGAGTGAAAATGTGTATAGCACACC
>OGKG01004903.1_pt1 | contig 10855 bp, 10 predicted proteins | sample 1572201 | NCBI WGS metagenome assembly OGKG01 (sample SAMEA2582146, study PRJEB24529) | metagenome | biome: Human gut stool | place: China | collected 2011 | reverse complement strand
TGAACGCGCCGAAGACCATGATACCTTCGAGCGCCAGGTTGATGATACCGCTGCGCTCGGCGAACACGCCCGCCAGGGCCACGATCATCAGGGGCACCGCGTAAATCAAAGTCTGTTGGATCAGAAACGTCATGCCTGGTCGCCTCCTTCCTCCGTCTGAGCCGCTATCGGCTCTGCCGGTTCCGTGGGTTCCTCCGCCGGTTCCTCCGCCGGTGCGGCGTCCGCCGCCGGGGCGGCAGTCTCCTCCACATGGGCATGGGGCTTTTTCTTCCGGGACAGCATCATGCGGATGGCCAGGGAGAAGGCGGACAGATACACGATCACGGAGATGATGACATCGGTGATATACTCGTTATAGGCCGTCAGGTTGGTCAGCTGCAGACCCACGATGTTCAGCATGGCCATGAAGATACCGGTGAAGATCACCGCGATGGGGTTGTTCAGGGCCAGCAGGGCCACGGGGATGCCGTTGAAGCCCACGGCAGGCAGGGCCTGATAGGTGGACCAATAGAACTCAGTGTTGCCGGAGAGCCAGTACAGGGCCGCGCCGGCACCGGCCAGCGCACCGGCAATGGCCATGGACAGCACGATGTTGCGCTTGTCCCGGATACCGGCATAGCGGGCGGCGTGACGGTTGGCGCCGCAGGCCTTCAGCTCATAGCCCAAGGTGGTCTTATTGATGAAGATATACATCGCTACGGCGAAGACAATGGCAATGAGGATGCCCGCGTTGACCTGGGAGTTGGGGAACAGCTTGTCCAGGCCCAGCTTGGGGGTTGCCACACCGTTGAAGGTGGTCTTGTAGACATAGGCAGTTTTGGTGCCCTCGGTAACGTTTTTGAAGTTGGACATATCGAAGGCCCAGGTGACAATATTGGCCGCCAGCCAGTTGGTCATGATGCAGGCCAGGACCTCGTTGATATTCAGGAAGGCTTTCAGCGCCCCGGGGACCGCACCCCACAGGGCACCTGCCAGAATGCCGCCTACAAAAGCCAGGACCCAGATGAGCCCCGTGGGCATGGCGCTGCTGGGAATGCCCAGAGCGATCATCAGAGATGCCATGGTGCCCATCAGATACTGCCCCGGCGCACCGATGTTGAAGAGCCCGGTTTTGTAGGCCACGGCTACGGAGAGGCCAGTCATGATAATGGGAGTGGCCCGGAAGAACATATTGCCCAGGGTCCGGCCGTTGAAGCCCCACTCCAGGGCACCGGCAGCGTCACGGCCCTTGCAGAAAATGCCCACAAAGACGATCCGGATGCCGTCCCACATGCCGGACAGGCCGATGGTCTTCTTGGTCAGGCCCACAATGGTGACCACCACTGTGCCTACCAGCAGGCCAATGAGGATAGAGATCAGAGAAGCAAGCACCTTTCTGGTGGCTTCCTTTTCATAGAGGTTTGCCAAGCTGTTTTTCATGCCTGCGCTCCTCCTTTCGTATTGCGTTTTGCGCCGGACATATACAGGCCCAGCTCCTGGACGTTGGTCTGCTTCGGGTCCAGCTCACCAACGATCTCGCCCTCGTACATGACGAGGATCCGGTCCGCCAGATTCATGACCTCATCCAGCTCCAGGGAAACCAGCAGCACCGCCTTCCCGGCGTCCCGCTGGGCAACCAGCTGGCCGTGGATATACTCGATGGCACCTACATCCAGGCCCCGGGTAGGCTGCACGGCAATGAGGAAGGGATTATCCCGGTCGATTTCCCGGCCAATGATGGCCTTCTGCTGGTTGCCGCCGGACATGCTCCGGGCAACGGTCACGGGACCCTGTCCGGAACGGACATCGTACTGCTCAATGATCTTTTCGGCGTAGGCCCGCACCGCGTCCTTCTGGATAAAGCCGCCGTGCTGGAACTGAGGCTCCCGATAGCGCTGGAGGACGATGTTATTCTCCAGCGTGTCATCCAGCACCAGGCCATGCTTGTGCCGGTCCTCGGGAATGTGGCTCATGCCCGCCTCGCTGCGCTTTCGAACGGACAGATGGGTAATGTCCTTGCCGCAGAGGGTAATCTTACCGCCGGAGATCTTCTCCAGTCCGGAGAGGCCGTAGATGAGCTCCGTCTGGCCGTTGCCGTCGATACCGGCGATGCAGACGATCTCTCCGGAACGGACCTGGAAGGACACATCCTTTACGGCGTTGTTTTTGTGGAGCTTGGAGGGCACGGTCATATCCTCCACATCCAGGATCACCTCGCCAGGCTTGGCCGGAGCCTTCTGGACCTCCAGCTGTACCGGGCGGCCCACCATCATGTTGGACAGCTCCTGCTTGTTGGTGTCCTTGATGTTGACGGTGCCGATACACTTGCCCTTCCGCAGGACGGTACACCGGTCTGCCACAGCCATGATCTCATTGAGCTTGTGGGTGATGAAGAGGATGGATTTCCCCTCCTTGGCAAAGCCCCGCATGATCTCCATGAGCTCATCGATTTCCTGGGGGGTCAGCACGGCGGTGGGCTCGTCGAAAATCAGGATCTCATTGTCCCGGTAGAGCATCTTCAGTATTTCGGTCCGCTGCTGCATACCAACGGTGATGTCCTCCACCTTGGCGTCCAGGTCCACATGGAGTTTATACTTATCCGACAGCTCCTGGACCTTCCGGCGGGCCTCCTTCTTCTGGAGAAAGCCCAGCTTGGTATCCTCCGCGCCCAGAATAATGTTGTCCAGCACCGTAAACACATCCACCAGCTTGAAGTGCTGATGGACCATGCCGATGTTCAGGGCCGTAGCATCGTTGGGGTTGTTGATGTGAACGACCTGGCCGTTCTTCTTGATCACGCCTGCCTCCGGCTGGTAAAGGCCGAAGAGGACGCTCATAAGGGTAGACTTACCGGCGCCGTTTTCACCCAGCAGGGCGTGGATCTCTCCCCGGCGCAGCTGCAGCGTGATGTCGTCGTTGGCCACGATGCCGGGGAACTCCTTCCTGATGTTGAGCATTTCGATTATGTATTGGGACTCCATAATCTGTTGCCCTCCTTCCTGTGTGGTTAACACAAATGTCACAACTATTGTAACATTCCGGACGGCAAATTACAACATTATTTTTGTGGGATTTTCCACGGGACGCAAAAAGAGGAAGGCCGAAGCCTTCCCCTGTTCAAAAAACATCTTACTTGACCATGTTCACGGTCACGTTGGCAGTGCTGGCGGGCTCGGCGACCAGCTCGGAAGAGATCTCCACCTTACCGGCAGCGATGTCGGCCAGCAGAGCATTGTACTCGTCAACGCTCCAATTCTGCAGGGACCAGGTAGCGGTAGGCAGGCCCACAGCGTTGTCCTTGGCGCCCAGAGAGGTGGAAGTACCGCCGATGGCATCCCAGTTGCCATCGTAGTGCTGGCCGATGGCCCAAGCGGTAGCGTCAGCCAGGCCCTTGGTGGCAGAGGTGATAACCAGGTTGGGAGCCTCGAAGGACTGGTCTACGTCAACGCCGATGACCTTGCCGTCTTCCGCACCGGCAGCAGCCACCACAGAGGAGAACATGCCGCCACCGCAGCAGAAGATCGCCTCGGTGCCGTTGTTGTACCAGCCGGTAGCCATGGTCTGCAGCTCGTTGGAAGCGGAGAAGGTGGAGCCATACTGCCAGGAGTAGTTCATCTCGACCTTAGCGCCCTTGGCAGCGGCAGCCGCGTCAGCACCCTGGACAAAGCCGTAGCCGAAACGGACACAGGCGGGGTTGGTTCCGCCGCCGCCGCCGGTGAAGCCCAGCTTGGTGTAGCCTTCCATAACGGCGGCGTAACCGGCCAGGTAACCGGACTGCTGCTCATCGAAGGCGATACCGGCCACGTTCTTCAGAACTTCGCCTTCACCCGGCTTCTCCGTCACAGGGTAGCCGTCGATAAAAATGAAGTGGACATCGGGGTACTTGGTAGCAGCGGCTCTCAGAGCGGCTTCCTGCATGAAACCGGCAGCCACGACCACCTCGGCGCCGTTCTCACAGGCCAGGGTAGCGGCATCGATCCGGTCGTCATCGGTAGCGTTGCTGCCGTTGGCGGGCTGATAGTACTTGTAGGCCTTGCCGTTGGCATTGGCGTAGAGCTTTACGCCGTCGTAGGTGCCCTGGTTGAAGGACTTATCCTTCAGGGTGCCCACGTCGGTGACGAAAGCCACCTGGTACTTGCCGTCGGCGGAGGTCATCTCATCAGGGATGTCATCCGCGGAAGCGGCAGCGGCGGGAGCCTCGGCGTTGCCGCCTTCGGCTGCGGGTGCTTCGGTAGCGGCAGGAGCGCTGCTGCCGCCGCAGGCGGCCATGCCAACGACCATCACAGCTGCCAGAAGCAGAGCGAGAATCTTTTTCATAACATATTTCCTCCATATGTTCATTTATCCAGGGTCTCCCCTGTCCTTCTATTGTCGCACATTCTGCCCAAAAAATCAACTGTTTTTCAGAGCTTCCTTATTCTTTTTTTCGGAATCCTGGCTTTTTACTCCTGCATATGCTCCTTCGGCCGAAAACTGTCCGGCAAAATCTCGCTGAGTGTCCGCTCCAGGTAGACACCGTCCTTGCCCACCATGTAGATCCGGAAGTCGTCCTCGCAGAATTCCCGCATGACCTGGCGGCAGATGCCGCAGGGCGGAAAGTAGTCCCGGATGATGCCGTCCTTGCCGCCGCAGACGGCGATGGCGGTAAACTCCCGCTCCCCATCGAAGACGGCCCGGAAAAAGGCGGTGCGCTCGGCGCAGTTGGTGGCTCCGTAGGAACCGTTTTCAATATTGCAGCCCTCATAGACCTTGCCGTCGGCGCACAGCAGCGCCGCCCCCACCCGGTAGCCGGAATAGGGCACATAGGCCCTGTCCATGGCGGCAATGGCCCGGCTGATTAGTTCCTTAGGTTCCATCGTCATTCCTCCACCAGTTCCTTGGCGAAGCTCTCACCGTCCGATGCATAGGGAACTCCCAGCAGCTCCGTCACCGTAGCGGCAATGTCCGCGAAGGTCTTCCGGGTGCCCAGGTTGCCGGGCTTCACCTTCTGGCCGATGGCCACAAAGGGGATATATTCCCGGGTGTGATCTGTCGTCGCCTGATAGGCAGGGTCGCAGCCATGGTCGGCGGTGATCATGACGATATCCTCGGGGCCCAGCACCTTCTGGAATTCTCCCAGCCAGCTGTCGAACTCCGTCAGAGCATTTGCGTAGCCGTCAATGTCCCGGCGGTGGCCGTAGAGCATGTCAAAGTCCACCAGATTCGTAAAGCACAGGCCATGGAAGTCCCTCTTGGCGTAGTCCATGGTGTGGTCCATTCCATCGGCATTGCTCTTGTTGTACACATGGTCCGTGGTACCCCGTCCGGCAAAAATGTCGAAGATCTTGCCCACAGCCAGGCTGTCCAGCCCAGCCTTTTTCACGGCATCCATCATGGTTTCCTTGGGAGGCTCCAGGGAGAAGTCGTGCCGGTTGGAGGTCCGCTGGAAGGTCTCGGGGCTGTCGCCTACGTAGGGGCGGGCAATGACCCGGCCCACGCCATGGTCACCCTGGAGGATGGCTCTCGCCTTTCGGCAGCCCTCATACAGCTCCTCCAGCGGGATCCACTGCTCGTTTGCCGCCACCTGGAAGACGGAGTCGGCGGAAGTGTAAACGATCCATTTGCCCGTTTCCTTCTGCTCCATGCCGTAGTCATGGATCACCGCGGTGCCGGAGTAGGGCTTGTTGCACAGGACCCCCCGGCCCGTAGCCTTCTCAAATTCCTCCAGAACCTCCTGAGGGAAGCCCTGGGGATAGGTGGGCATGGGCTTGGGAGAAACCACACCGGCAATCTCCCAGTGGCCGATGGTGGTGTCCTTGCCCATAGAGGCCTCCGCCAGCTTGCAAACGGCCCCATTGGGGTGAGGTTCCTTGGGGAGGAAATCCACCCCATCGATGTTGCCAAGCCCAGCCTTCAACAGATTGGGCACGGAAAACTTTTTAGAGCCTGCGCAGGAGCGCAGGGTGTTGACGCCGTAGTCCCCAAACTTGGGGGCATCCGGCAGCTCACCAACACCACAGGAATCCAGAACGATCAGAAATACACGCTCCATATTACTTTTTCTCCATGGCAACGGCCACATCCAGGGCAACCTTCATCATGGTGGTGAAGGAATTCTGCCGCTCCTCGGAGGTAGTCAGTTCGCCGGTCAAAATGTGGTCGGAAATCGTGCAGATGCACAGGGCCCGCTTGCCGTAGCGGGCGGCGTTCATGTACAGGGCGGCAGCCTCCATCTCCAATGCCATAACGCCCATTTTCTTCAGGCCGTAAACGCTGTCCAGCCCCTCGGGCACACCTTCGTGGTCCCCGTAGAAGGTATCGGAGGAGTTCACGTTGCCCACATGGTACCGGGCTCCGTTATTTTCGGCGGCTTTCACAGCCTCGGTGATCAGCTCCCAGGAGCCAATGGGGGCGAAGGTGCCGGGCAGATGGTACTGGCTGGCCCAGTTGGAATCGGTGCAGGCTCCCTGGGCGATGACCAGGTCATACAGGTGGATGTTCTCCTGGATGGCCCCGGCGGAGCCTACCCGGATAATGTTCTCCACGCCGTAGCCATTGTAAAGCTCATGGGAATAAATGCCGATGGCAGGCATGCCCATGCCGGAGGCCATGACGGAGACCTTCACGCCCTTGTAAGTGCCGGTATAGCCCTGGACGCCCCGGACATTGTTCACAAGAACGGGGTTTTCCAGGAAGTTTTCGGCAATGAACCTGGACCGCAGAGGGTCACCGGGCATCAGGACGGTCTTACCAAAATCGCCGGGCTTGGCGGAAATATGGGGGGTAGGGGTAGAAAGCATAGCAAAAAATTCTCCTTTTAGTTCTTTTCCATAGCCTTGGCCAGCTTCACGATCCGGGAGGTGCCCAGCCGGGAAGCCCCAAGCTCCATAAATTTCTCCGCGTCCTCCAGGCTGGAAATGCCGCCGGCGGCCTTGATCTTCACATGGGGGGCAACGTGCTTGGCGAAGAGCTCCACATCGTGGAAGGTAGCACCGGCAGTGGAGAACCCGGTGGAAGTCTTGATGTAGTCTGCGCCGGAGTCGGAGACGCACTTGCACAGGGCGATCTTTTCTTCGTCAGTAAGCAGGCAGGTTTCAATGATGACCTTCAGAAGGCGGCCCTTGCAGGCCTTCTTGATGGCGGCGATCTCAGCGGTGATCTCGTCCCACTTGCCTTCCTTGGCCCAGCCGATGTTGATGACCATGTCTACTTCCCCGGCCCCGTTGTCCACGGCGTCGGTGGCCATAAAGCACTTGGCGGCGGTGGTGTCGTAGCCGTTGGGGAAACCGATGACGGTGCAGATGGTCAGTTTGTCGCCCACGTACTCCTTGGCCTGCTTCACAAAGGAAGCAGGAATGCATACAGAGGCGGTGTGGTACTTCATGCCGTCATCGCAGACGGCCCGGATATCGGCCCAGGTTGCGGTCTGGGCAAGCAGAGTATGATCGCAGGCAGCGAGAATTTCAGATAGTTCCATGGGAATACACTCCTTTATCAGCAACTTTTATCAGTTATTCTGGCCGTGAAGCCGAATGACCTTGTGATCTTTGATGCCCCGGACATAGCACTTGTGGCACATGGCGATGTAGCTGTCGTTGCCCCCCAGGAATACCTGAGCGCCCTGGGTAACAATGTGGCCGGTGCTGTCGATCCGGGCATTGACGGTGGCTTTGGCTCCGCAGTCGCAGATGGTCTTGATCTCCTGGATGGTGTCCGCCACCTCCATGAGCCGCAGGGAGCCGGGGAACAGATGGGTCTGGAAGTCCGTCCGCAGTCCGAAGCACATGACGGGTATATTGCAGTCGTCCACGATCTGCCGAAGCTGATCGATCTGGTCCACAGTAAGGAATTGGCACTCGTCCACTATGATCACATCGCATTGGCCCTCAAAATCCCTGCGAAACCATTGGTAAGCATCGGTCTCCGGGGTGAGGATATCCGCCCGGGCCGTGAGCCCGATCCGGCTGGAAAGCATATGCTCCCCGTCCCGCACATCGGCGCTGGGCTTCAGCAGCCACACCCGCAGGTCGTTCTCCTCGTAATTGTATTTGGTGATCAGAGCCTGGGCGGTCTTGCTGGACCCCATAGCGCCGTATTTGAAATATAGCTTCGCCATAGCCGAATTGCCTCCCTTTTTTCTTGTTCCATTATACCGAAAGGCTGGAATAATTGCAAGCCCAATTCCGTGCATTGTGCCAGCGAAACCCTCTCTGCCGGGCCGGGTGTGGGGCGGCAGGCAGAACCGGTCCAGGGAATGCCTATGTTATTACATCTTTCTTAATTTTCCCTCCCCCATCTTGAAAATACGGAAAAGCTGTGCTATGCTTCCAGTATCAAACTATAAATGAGCAAATTTGTGAAAATGCCGAAAGTTACCCTTTCCCCAGCATAGCGAGAGGCGTTCCGTTCTTGCCGCAATTATAAACATGCTGCACAACGTTACGCAGAACAAGCGTCTGCCAGTATTCGTAACCCTCTGAAAAAGAGCGCAGTACACCGCTGCCCACACAGCACAGGAAGTGGGTGAGCGACATCAGCAGCCAGAACCGGCGTATTCCGGTTGCGGAACGGAGCTGATATTTGTCCAGCGCAAGTTTCCCCTTGGTCGTTCGGAAAAACACCTCAACGTCGCAGGTATACCAGCTGTCACAAAGCAGATAGCCAATGTTCGGAGGTTCTGGAAGTGTATTCGCAATGCTGCTTACCATATCGATCTTACTCTGACTTTTGTCGTAAAGAAGGATCGCGTAGTTCAGAACCAGTTCTCCGCAAGCCAGCATGACACCGATCGCCTGATGCCCATAGTCCATCCGTCCCTTCAAATGAGACATATGGTCAGAGGTAGCTTCCATGGGATGCACCGCCTGTGACGAAGGCCGTGTTTTAGAAGCAATCGTGTCATCGATGATGCAAAGAACCGGCTGCTTGGTTTCACGGCCATGTTGATAGACCTTTTCAATAATAGATTCACGAAGATTCTTTTCCAATGCGGCAGGATCCCATTTCCCTTTGCTCAGAAAATGGGCCAAAGATGTACGGTGTCGGTCGCTATACCGGACAAAATCCACCGTTTTTCCCCGGTATCCATCGAAAAAAGCAGGATTCGATTATTCGCAGGATATTATTACGCACACACGCTGTATAGGTATTGAAAGATTTTAGTTCGTTTAAAGTCTTGACCAAATCGATATTGTGTACTATACTGAGTTCCATAGACATCATTCCCTTGTCGTGTTGTTGGGCGTGTGGTAACCTCAGTATACACGATTTTGGGAATGATGTCTTTTCGTCATTTTAACAAATTTGCTCTTTTATAGTACCAAACAAAAAAGGAGGAATCCACTATGAAAAAAGTCCTCATTCTTTTGCTCTGCGCCGCCCTGCTTCTCTCCGGCTGCGGTGCCGGCAAATCGTCCTACGCGGAAAACGAGAAGGCCTACCCAGCCGAAACCGCTGCAGCCTACGATACGGGCAGCTACGATGCAGCCTCCGGCGATTCCGGCAGCGGCGCGGAGCTCCCCCAGGGACGAAAATTCATCATCACCATGAACGTAGATGCCGAGACCGATGACCTGGATTCCGCCTTGAACGGCCTCAACACCGCCCTGGCAGAGGTAAGCGGCTATATCCAGGATCAGAATATCTACAACGGAAGCGCCTACTATTCCGGCCGCCGCTACCGCAGCGCCAGCCTGACTCTGCGGATCCCCGCAGACAGTCTGGATGAGTTTCAGGCGGATGTGGCATCCCTGGCCAACGTGACCTCCTCCAGCAGAAGCTCTGAGGATGTGACACTGCAATACGTGGACACGGAAAGCCGCGTCACCGCCCTGAAAACCGAGCAGGACCGTCTTATGGAGCTCCTGAGCCAGGCCGAAACCATGGCAGACCTATTGGAAATCGAGTCCCGCCTGACTCAGGTCCGCAGCGACCTGGAGAGCTACACCTCCCAGCTGAAGGTCCTGGAAAACCAGGTGGACTACGCCACCATGTACCTGAACCTCAGTGAGGTGACGGAATACACCCCCGTGGCAGAAAAGACCCGCCTGCAAAAAATCGGTGAGGGCTTTGTGAAGAGCCTGAAGGACCTGGGGAACGGGATCCTGGATTTCGGTGTGTGGATCCTGGTGGAGCTTCCCTATCTGATCGTCATCGGCCTGGTCGGCTTTGGTCTTTTCCGGCTTGTAAAGAAGCTGCGCAAGAAGAAGGGAAAAAAGGAAACACCGCCAAAAGCGGATGAAGCCTGACATAAGATAAGCAGATGCCCCGGAAGGTCCAGCCTTCCGGGGCATCCATTTACTTCATGGCCTTTACGGTCAGCTTTATGGTGGTGGGTTTCGTGTTTTCCGCGGCGTTTTCAGGGGTGAGTTCCAGCTGGACGCTGTAGCTCTTCCCTGCCGTCAGCGCGCCGGGATTTGTGAGCTTGAACTCCACACGGTTGCCGGTCAGCCTCAGGTTCTCCTGGCCGCCCAGGGCCTGCTGGAACTCCTTGGCAGTCCTGGCGCTGAGGGCCACGCTCTCCAGGGGCAGGTTGGCCTTCAGGCTGCACCGCAGAGGGCCGGACTGAGACAGGTAGTATACCGCGGTCTTGGGGGCCGTGACCTTCAGTGCTGTCTGGGTCACCTTCACGGACAGGACGGAAGACAGGACTTCCCTTCCGCAGACAGCGAACCGGAATTGGACCTTGTAGATCTTGTTGGTGGCGTAGCTCTCCCCAGGCAGCAGCCGGAGCAGGACCAGGGGCTTCACGCCGCTGGTGTCCAGGTCCGCCTGGAAGAGGTCCCCATCCTGGCCGGATGAGGGGGAACAAACTGACGGCCACAGAAACCTCAGATAAACGGCACGCCTCGTAGGGGCGGCTACTAGCCGCCCGCCAGCTAACAGGATAGAGCGTTTT
>OGKG01004902.1_pt1 | contig 10858 bp, 8 predicted proteins | sample 1572201 | NCBI WGS metagenome assembly OGKG01 (sample SAMEA2582146, study PRJEB24529) | metagenome | biome: Human gut stool | place: China | collected 2011 | reverse complement strand
GGCGACCACCGAGATCTACACTCTTTCCCTACACGACGCTCTTCCGATCTGGAATTCGGCGAGGAAGTCGCCATGCTGGTGGATGGCGTGACGAAGCTGAACAAACTCGATTTCGCCGACAAGGAAGAAGCACAGGCGGAATCGCTGCGCAAGATGATTCTGGCGATGGGCAAGGACATCCGCGTTGTGCTGATTAAGCTGGCTGACCGCCTGCACAACATGCGGACGCTGAAATTCCAGAAGGAAGAGCGGCGCGTGGCGATTGCGCGCGAGACGCTGGACATCTATGCGCCGATTGCGCACCGGCTGGGCGTGTACGCCATCAAGCAGGAACTGGAGGATTTGTCCCTGCGCTACATCGACCCGGTTGGGTACGAGAACCTGGTGCAGAAGGTCGGGCAGAAGCGCTCGGAGCGGGAAGAAAATATCCGCATGGTCATCGACGAGTTGTCCGCCAAGCTGGATGAGCAGCATATCCACCACACGATTGACGGCCGTCCGAAGCACTTTTACAGCATCTACCGCAAAATGGTGCTGCAAAACAAGCCCTTCGACCAAATTTATGACCTGATTGCGATTCGCGTGCTGGTGGACTCCGTGCCGGACTGCTATGCCGTGCTGGGCATTGTCCACACGCTGTGGAACCAGATGCCGGGGCGCTTCAAGGACTACATTTCCGTCCCGAAGGCGAACATGTATCAGTCCCTGCACACAACGGTCGTCGGCGGGCGCAAGATGCCGTTTCCGTTCGAGGTGCAGATTCGTACCTGGGAGATGCACCGCATCGCGGAATACGGCATTGCAGCGCACTGGCGCTACAAAGAGGGCGGCGGCGCGGCAAACGACTTGGACTCCAAGCTCTACTGGGTGCGGCAGATTCTGGACTGGCAGAGCGACACGCGCGATTCCCGTGAATTCCTTGACACCCTGAAAACCGACCTCTTCTCCGAGGAAGTGTTCCTCTTCACCCCCAAGGGCGACGTTATCAGTATGCCCAAGGGCGCGACGCCGCTGGATTTCGCCTACCGCATTCATTCCGCCGTGGGCAACAAGTGCGTCGGCAGCAAAATCAATGGGCGCATCATGCCGCTGGACACGCCGCTGGAAACGGGCGACCGCGTGGAAATCATCACCAGCGCATCGTCGAAAGGCCCGAGCGCGGACTGGGTGCGCATCTGCAAAACCCCACAGGCGCAGGCGAAAATTCGCGCGTTCCTGAAAAAGGAGTACCGCGAGGAAAACATTGAGACGGGCCGCGCGATGGTGGAACGCGAATGCCGCCGCCGCGGGCTGAATCCGCCGGATGTGATTAAGCCGGAATATTATGATTCGATTCTCAAAAAGTATGGTTTTACAGCGCTGAACGACATTTACAGCGCGGTCGGCTATGGCGGTATGGCATCGGTGTACGTTGTGTCGCGCCTGGTGGATGAGCAGCGGACGCAGACGGCGCAGGCTGCCCCGAAGGCGGAGGAGCTGCTCGCGCTGACAGAAGAAAATCAGCCGCAGCGCAAGGCCTCCGGCAAGGCGAACCACGGCATCATCCTGCCCGGCAACGAGGATATGGACATCCCCGTGCGCTTCGGCAAGTGCTGTTCGCCCGTGCCGGGGGACGACATTGTGGGCTTCATCACCCGCGGGCGCGGCGTGACGATTCACAAGGCGGACTGCGTGAACGTCCTGCGCGGCGAAGCGGAACGCCGGGTGCAGGTGGCGTGGGCAGACGGCGACACGGGCACGGGTTTCTGCGTGTCCATCAAGATTGTCGCTTACGACCACACGAACCTGCTGATTGAGCTGGCGACCATCATCGGCGACGCGAATGTGCCGATTAAGACGGTCAACACCGAGCTGGACGAAAAGAACCGCATCGCGACCTTCCGCTTCGTCCTCGAAGTGAAATCCCGTGAGCAGATGGACAAGCTGGTGAAGCTATTACAGCGGAAAACGGACGTCATTGACGTATTCCGAGTGCAAGGGTGACCAGGGGCGCTGCCCCTGGACTCTGCCAAAGGGTCTTCGACCCTCTGGACTCCCTTTCGCGCGATTGAGTTGCGCGCGATTGCATACTGTGTCCGCGTGTTTATGCAGGGATTTCGCCTCTGCGGAGGCGACCAGAGGGCATGAAAACAGGCATCGTCTGCGATCGCCCTTTGGAAACCTTCGGGTGCACACTTTTGTTACTTGATTTTTATTGGAAGTTATTCGTTGGTGTGCGTTGGGTTTCCCCAATAAACACTACCAAATAGTAACATGGGTGTGCATGCGAAGCAGTCCAGAGGGCGACCGCAAAGCCCTCTGGTCGCCACCGCAGTGGCGAAACCCCTGCGACAAATCAAGTCAATACAATCGTAGAAAAAAGCTCGAAGCGCTTTCCCGCTTCTATCGGGAAATCCGCCAATGCTCCGGCATCAGCCGCCGATACGCCGGATAGCTGTACCGGTCATCCAGCAGCAGCGCGACCCCCGTATCCGTCTCCGTGCGAATCACCCGCCCGACCGCCTGCGTCACCTTCTGCATTCCCGGCAGCATGTACGCATACAGGAAGCCGTCGCCCAGCGTCCGCTCGAAGTGCGCCCGAAGCACTTCCTGATACAGATTCACCTGCGGCAGCCCGACCCCGACGACCACCACGCCGTCCAGCTGCCGCCCCGGCAGGTCAATCCCCTCCGAGAACACGCCGCCGAGGACGCACAGGCTCAGCACATTTCCGCTCTCCTGCCGGTACGCCATCAAAAACGCCGCGCGCGCCGCCTCGTCCATCTGCTTCTCCTGCACCTGACACGGCAGCATCAGCCGCTCCGCCGTCATCCGCAGAAATGCAAAACTGGGGAAAAACACAAGGTACTTGCCGGGTTTTTGCGTCACCAGCGCTGTAATCTGCCGCGCAATCTCCGTGCACGCCGATGAGCGGTGCGCATAGCGCGTGTTCACGTCCACTTGGCGGATTTGCAGGTGCTCCGGCGGAAACGGCGACGGCATGGCGAAACATGCGTCATCCTCCGCGCCGCCCAAAAGAAGCCGCATTTCCGGCAGCGGATGCAGCGTCGCGGAAAAGCACGTCACCCCTGAAAGCCCCTGCGTCGCCTGCTGGAAGTACCCCGCGCTGTCGAGTGCAAACGCGGTAATCTTCGGATGCCTGCGCCCCTCCCAGAGAATCGCGTAGTCCGCCGAATCCCGCTGACGGGCGCGGTTGAAAGACAGCAGCGGCATCAGCGTGTCGCCGAGCCGTCCGCCCGCATCCTCCCACGGGAAATGCTCCTGCCGCGCGTCCATGAACGCATCCGCCAGTGACAAGCATACGCGGTCAAAATCATCCGGCAGTTTCGGCAGTGTCCCTTCCGTCGAGCCATCCTCCGGCAGCAGCAGGTTGTCCACCGCGCGAATCACGTCTGTCATCGCCTTGTACAGCGGATGCTTCTTCCCCGCCGCCTTGCCGACGACCGTCCGCAGCTTCCGCAGCCCGGCGGAATCCACCGACCCGGACAGCATATCGCGAATCCGCTCCGGCAGGTGGTGCGCCTCGTCGATGAGCAGCGTCACGTCGCGTGTTGCGTCGAAAATCCGCCGGATGTGCACCGCCGGGTCAAGCGCGTAGTTGTAGTCGCAGATGACCACGTCCGCGATTTCGCACAGCGACATGGCGAATTCAAACGGACACAGGCAGTATTTGTCCGCCACCGCCCGCACGTTCTCCGCCGACCAGTCGTCCGCAGCCATCATCTCCTCGATGGCTTCCGTGTCGCGCAGAAAATGCCCCTTCGCCCGCTCACAGTAGTCCGGGTGGCACAGCGTGTGTGTCGGGCATTGCCTGTCCTTCGCGTCAATCCCCAGCGCCCAAAGGTGCAGCGTCTGCTGATGCAGGCGCGCCAGCGCGCCGAGCGCCCCCTGCCGCTGCGTCGTGCGTGCGGTGAGGTAGTAAACCTGACCCGTCAGGCCCTCGCCAAGCGCTTTGAGCGCCGGAAAGAGTGTCGCGGAGGATTTGCCCGTGCCCGTGGGCATACAGGCGAAGAGCCGCTTTTTCCGCTTGATAGCGGTGTACACCTGCACCGCCATCTCCCGCTGACCCGGGCGGTAATTGGCATATGGGAATTTCAGCGCGGCGAGCGACGCATTCCGCGCCCGCGTGTGCCGCCGAACCGCCCGAATCCGCCGCAGATACGGCAGGAGCACCGACTGGAATTCCGCCCGACATTCTTCCGCCTTCAGCCGCTCCGGAAATTCACCCTGCACCTTCCCGCGCCGCGTCACATATACCACGCGCACGTCCACTGCCGGAAGCCCGCGCGTCACGCAGAGCATATGCCCATAGCAGACCGCCTGCATCCGATGTGCGGGAATCGGCGCTTCCGGCGGATGCTCCCCCTGCCAGAGCTTGATTTCCTCCACGCACGGGACGTCGGCTGCGTCACGGAAGGCGTCCATCCGCCCGCCGAGGACGAGCGTCAGTTCCTCGTCCTCCACGGGAATCGGCAGATTCAGGGGAACCTCCGCCTGCCAACCGTCGCCCAGCAGCTTCTGCCGCGCCTGATGACCCAGCGTGCCGTCCAGCATGTCCTGCATCCGCCCGGAGATAAGGCGGATATCCGCGCCGTGCAGGGTAAATTCGACAAGTTCCCGAACCGAGACGCGAAGTTCCTCCACGGCGCGCTCCTTTCCGACAAAAAGCGGCAGACAGCTGCTTCGCCATCTGCCGCTCGTACTGTCCGATTTTCGCCATTTGCGCTATTTCCGCATAGTGAGCATTGCCCACGCAGGGATTTCGCTCCTGCGGGAGCGAGTCGGGGGCAATGAAAACAGACGAAGTCTGCGATCGCCCCTGACTCCCCTTCGGTCGCCACTACCGGAGTAGTTTTTAGCCGAAAGTTTTTAGTTTGAAGTCCTATGAACCTTACAGCAGCTTGCTCAGACCGTTCAGGGCATTCTGCGCCTGCTCGTAGTAGGACTTTGCCGACGCTTTCAGGCTGTTCACCTGCGCGGTCAGGTCTTCCTTCTGCTTCGTCAGGTCACTCAGCTGCTGACGGGCCTCGTTCTCTGCGTTCGCCAGAATCTGGGATGCCTTCGTCTGCGCATCCGCAATCGTCTGATCCTTGACGCGCTTCGCCATTTCGAGAATCTCGCGGAAGCTGTCGTCCGTCGCCGCTTCCGTGCGGGTCTGCTGGGGCACGGTATTGCTGCCGTTCGCCTGCGCCGCCTTCAGCTGCGCAATTTCCTGCCGCAGGGTGTTCATTTCCGCGTCGCGGCGGTCAAACTCGTCGCAAATCTGGTCGAGGTATTCATCAACCTCCTGCTGATTGAAGCCCTTCGCCACCGTGCTGAATTTCTTGTCCAGAATGCTGTCCACCGTAATCCGCTGTTCCATTGTCGCTGCTCCTTTCTAATGCTTCCTTATGTTTTATGATGACCTTTCCCGTTTGAATACTTCCAATTGGATGCTGATTCTATCTTTGCGCGTCCGACCGCCGATTTCCGTCAGCCGAATGCGCCCAAACCCGCGGATGGAGAGCAGATCGCCCGCTTCCAGCAGGGTATCAACGCGCTCTTCCGGCGTGTGATTCCGCTGCACAAGGCCTTGCCGGATGATTTCCGCCGCGCGCGCCCGCGAAAGCGACATGCCCACCGCCAGCACGCAATCCAGCCGCAGGGACGCCACCGTATCGCGCATTTGCGCCCCTTGCGGCGGCGTGAACTGCGGCGGCGCGTCCAGCAGGCGCACGCGAATCGCCGTGTGTCCCGCCTCGTGCCACTCGTCCTGAAGTGACTTCGCCGCTTCAGGCATTGCCAGCAGGTACGCCGTGCCATCCTCCACCATCAAATCCCCGAACAGGCTTCTGTCCATGCCCAGCGCCATCAGGCTGCCAAGCAGGTCACTGTACCCAACGCGGGCAAATTTCGCCGCCCAGCTGATTTCCAGCCAAACCGCCGTAAATTCCGCGTCCACCCCGTCCGGGTGAAAACACACCTGCACACGTTCCGCGTCGTCCCAGCCGCCGTCAAAGGAAGCCAAAACGCCGCAGACCTTCGCCTCCCGCTGCGCCTCCTGCCGCTCCATGCCGGTCACAAAGCGTCCCGGAACCGCGCGGTCAAGTTTCTCCGCACGCTGTGCGCCCTGCCGAAGCCGAAGCGCGGTTTGCCCTCCCGCGTCCGCCCTCATAGCAGAATCGCGCGCACCAGCCACACCAGCAGCAGCAGCACCAGCGGCGACAAGTCAACCGCGTTCCAGCTTTCCGGCAGGTGCTTGTTCAGCTGTGCCCGAATCGGCGAGAGCAGCGGCTCCGTCATGCGGTCAAGCAGGTTCGTCCACTTGTTCGGCGTCACCTGCAGCACGCGGATGATAACCACCGCCAGCACGATGAGCATGTACAGGCGGAGCAGCATATCCAGAATCTTCAAGGCAATCATGCTATGTACCTCCCTTAGCGAGCGTTCTGATAGCCCCCGACGGTGCGGTAATTGACCTGTACGCCGCCGAAAGACGACGTGAATCCGCCGTTGTCCGGGTAGGGCCAGTTGAGCTGAATATCCTGTTCGCCCATCCGGCGGAGGCCGTCGAATGCTGCCAGCTTCACGTCGGCGGGGGCGATGATGTAGAGCGTATCGCGCGAGACACGCGTCAGGCGGCACTTCGATACCACGCATGCGCCGTAGAGGATGTCAAGGCAGCGGCGCGCTTCCATGCGGTCGGAGATATCCTCGGCGTTCACCAGCAGAATCTCGTTATTTTGAAGGAATTCAATCAGCCGATAGCACGACGACACGCTTGTCACCTGCACGACGTTGAGCACCGCGCGGTAGCTGGTGCCGTCCTCCTCCACAAACGAGCCGGGGAAGTAGCTCACATTGCCTCTCACCTGCTCCGGCGCGTTCTGTTGCGTCCGGTTCATCTGCCCGGTGGGCTGCTGATACGGCTGATTCGTCCCGTAGTATGGCTGCTGATAGCCCGTCTGCCCGCCCACAGGCGTGCCCTGCACGGGCTGACCGCTCATCGTGTTGCCCCGCGGCGGATTCGCATAGTTCTGCGGCGGATTCTGATAGCCCGTCTGCCCGCCCATGCTGCCCTGCGGTTGATACCCTGTGTAGCCCGGCTGTCCGTTCGGCTGTTGATTATACCCCGTATTGTACCGCTGGCTTGCGCCCATCGGCTGCCCCTGCGGAGCGAATTGTGCACTCTGGAAGCGCTGGCTCGTGCCGTACTGCGGATTGTTGTACTGCGCGTTCGTGCTCTGCGTGTTCTGCGCGTTCGGGAAGCGCTGGCCCATGCCGTACTGCGGATTATTGTAGGGATTCTGGCTGTTCATGGCGTTTCCGCCGCCCTGCGCATTCTGCCCGTTGTTCTGGAAGCGCTGCCCCTGCCCGTACGGCACATTGCCCGTCTGCTGCGGCTGCTGCACAGGCTGCGCGCCGCTCTGCTTGTCCTGCTTGCCGAGCGCGCGGTTGAGCAGGTCTTGGAAGGAGCGGTGCTTCGCCGTCTGCTGAGGAGCCGCCCCGCTGGGATTCTGCCGCCCCGTCGCCGCGACGCTCTCAAAGCCGGCATTCCCGCCGAACATGGTGTCCGGCATCACGCCGCCGCCGAACGCGCCCGCCGGAACTTCCTGCTGCGGCTGGGGGGTATTTTGATTGCGCACCGGGCGATAGCCGCTCGTGCCGCCGTTGCTGCGCCGGTTGCGGTTCGCCTGCTCGCCGCCCTGCATGAATCCCTGAAATTTCTCCTTGGCTTTATCGAAAATCGCCATGCTGCTTCTCTGCTCCTCCAGCTTCGGGCATGTTCCGACGAATCAGAACAGCCGCCATCAATGTTGCCCTTGCGGGTCGTAGTTGCGCGCACCCATCAGCGCACTGCCGATGCGTACCATCGTTGCGCCGTGCCGCGCCGCCAATTCGTAATCATGGGACATGCCCATGGAAAGTTCCTTCATCTCGATGCCGGGAATCGCCTCCGCCCGCGCTCGCTCAAAGAGGGTGCGCATATCAGCGAACAGCTTGTCCAGCAGCGCCGTATCCGGCGTGTTGGGCATCACCGCCATCAGCCCCTGCACGGAAAGCCCCGGCAGCTGCGAAACCGTGCGCAGGAAGGGGATTAGCTCTTCAGGGGGCAATCCGCCCTTCTGCGCCTCGCCGCAGGGGGACACCTGAATCAGCACAGGCATCACGCGATTGTGCTTCTGCGCCTGACGGTCGATTTCCTGCGCGAGGGACAGCCTGTCCACCGAGTGAATCAGGCATACATGGTCTATTATATACTTTACTTTATTGGATTGCAACCTTCCGATGAGGTGAATCCGAAAATTCTTCTCCAACGCAGGCAGTTTTTCCATGATTTCCTGCACTTTATTTTCCCCGATGTCCGTGACGCCGAAATTTTGCAGCGGCAGAATGTCCTCCGCCGGGTGCGTTTTGGTGACGGCGATGAGCTTCGGGACGGGGTACTTGCCGTCCGATGCAGCGGCAAGGCGCTGCTGAATCAGCGTCAGGTTGGCTTGCAAGTTTTCCATGCGAATGCTTCCTATCTTCCAGAAATTACTTGCCTTGTTTGCAGGATTTTGCTCCTGCGGATTGCTTTTTATCGTTGCAGAGCGTTTGCGCCCGTGATAATCCCCTATCAGAACAGCTTGACCGTCAGCCCCTCGTAGAGCAGCCCCTGCTGGACGGGCTGGAAGTAGATGTAGCCATCCGCCTTCGTCAGCACGCTGATGGGGTGGAAGGATTCCGTCTGCCCCTCGACGACGACGATGCCTTGCGTCTCGTTCTGCACATACAGCGCGCGCTCCGGGACGCGGAAGGTGTCCATGTTCTCGCCCAGCGTCGCTTCGGTCGAGCGCATGTACAGCACGGGATGAACGTCGCTTTCGACCCGCAAACGCACCAGCAGTTCGCCGCCGGAGCGGCTGAAGGATTCCACCGTTGCGGAGACCTGCGTGCTGTCAAAGCGCCCAAGTTTCAGCTGATAGGTCTGCCCGTTGACCGGGTTCCAGTCTTTATCCGCCGAGAGGAACAGCACGTTCCACGAGCCGTTCTGCACGATGCGGTAGAGCGTCGTTTTGCCGCGGAGGGCGTCATCCTGATCCGGCACCTGCCCGCGAACCATCTGCCGCACCTGCGTGGGCGTGAAGCTCTGGTAGGTCTGGGAGGTGAGCGCATACTCGTAGCCGTCGAGATAGAACGACACGATGCCGACGTAGTTGCTCGTGAAGTCCTTCGTCCAGCTGTTGATGCGCTGCTGCTGGGAGATTTCGTCATCCAGCTTGCGGGAGAAGCGCTGGTCATCCGCATAGGTGGTCTTAATCTGCTCCTGCCGCGTCTTGATGGAGGCTTTCAGCAGCGTCTCCTGATTGTCAAGCGACCCCGTGTTGCTCCAAATCATCTCGCGCAGCTCGCGCAAATGCCCCGTCACTTCGCTCATCAGGCGATCCATGCGTGCGTCGCTGATGGCGCTGGTGATAAGTTCTTTCTGATAATCGCGGATTTCCTCCTGATAGCTTTGCAGCGTCGTCACCTCGCGCGTGGAAAAGCCTGCCGAGTAAACCTGACAGATGCGCGTTTCCTGCGCGACTTCGCTGCCCTCCTCCGCAATGTAGGTGATGGAGGTCACGCCGTCGGCGGTGTAGGGCGCTTCGTTGCGGGCAATCAGCGCGTCGCCGGTGTGGGTGGCGTTGATGCTCGCCAGCTCAATCGCGCCGTAGCGCGCCGCCTGCGGGGCAAACTGCTCGTAGCAGAACCACGCGGTCAGGCCGATGACGGCGAGCATAATCATCACCATCAAGGGGGTGATATGCAGCCGCGGGCGCACCTTGCCGGGTTCTTTGCCCGCTTCGGTGAAACCGCCGGGGGTCTGCTCCGCAGGCTGCGGCAGCGGATTGCCGTTCACGTCATACACTGCCGGAATGCCGTACACCAGCTGCCCCTGCTCGTTGAAGCCCATGGTGTCCCAAATCGGGCGGCCCTGCTCATCCTGCCCGCAGATGCCGCTGAACACCGGCTGCTTGTAAGCATCATAGCCCTGAAACACGCCGAAAATCGGATTCCCGACCGCATCACTGCCGACGTACTCCCCATAAATCGGATTTCCGGCATCGTCGTTGCCCATGTACACGCGCTGATTCTGGTCGTTCATGATGCTTGCATTTTCCTTTCCTCTATCACCAATGGCGCGGGATTACTGCACTGCCGTCGTCATTTTCTCCCGCAGCCGCGTCAGCAGGCGCCGTTCCATCCGGCTGACCTGCATCTGGCTCACGCCGAGGGCGCGCGCCGTCTCCCGCTGTCCCAATCGTTCCTCAAACCGCTTTTGCAGCAGTAGCTTTTCCGTTGGCGTCACCTGCCCGTACACCCAGTTCAGCCACTGCGCCTGTTCCACCTGCTCATAGCCTTCATCCAGCCGCCCCAGAAACGTCTCCAGCCGCGGCGCTTCCGCGTCGTCCGACATTTCCGCGTCCAGCGACACGGTCTGTGCCGAGCGGCGCGCGTCCAGCAGCGTCAGCAGTTCTTCCGGCGGCAGTTCCATTGCCTCCGCCAGCTCGCGCATGGACGGTTCACGCTGCAATTTGCGCGTCAGCTCGTCGCTCACGCGGCGCAGCTTCGTCAACTGCTCGCGAAGGGAGCGCGTCAGGCGGATCGTGCTGCCCCGATCGCGCAGGTAATTGCGGACGCTGCCCGCAATCGTCGGCAGCGCAAAGGTGGAGAATTGCAGACCGCGTTCAGGGTCGAAGCGCTCAATCGCCTGCATGAGCGCCATTGCCGCCACCTGTTCGAGGTCGTCCTTCTCCACGCCCTGCCCCTGAAATTTCCGTGCTACCGCCTGACTCAGCGGCAGATTCTCCTCCACCAGCCGCGCCATCACCGCGTGGTCGCGGCTTCGGGC
>OGKG01004900.1_pt1 | contig 10861 bp, 8 predicted proteins | sample 1572201 | NCBI WGS metagenome assembly OGKG01 (sample SAMEA2582146, study PRJEB24529) | metagenome | biome: Human gut stool | place: China | collected 2011 | reverse complement strand
AATACGAACAGAAGATCTATGAGGAAGCAGGCGAAGAGTTCAACATCAATTCGCCGAAGCAGCTTGGCGTGATCCTGTTTGAAAAGCTGCAGCTGCCGAATGGGAAGAAGACCAAGACCGGATATTCCACAGCTGCGGATGTACTTGATAAGCTTGCACCGGATTACCCGATCGTGGCGGACATCTTAGAATACCGGAAGCTTTCTAAATTAAAGTCCACGTATGCGGATGGACTTGCCAATTTTATCGATGAGACGGGCAAGATCCATACAAGTTTTAATCAGACGATTACGGCAACCGGAAGACTAAGCAGCACAGATCCGAATCTGCAGAATATTCCGATCCGTATGGAACTTGGCAAGATGATCCGTAAGGTTTTTCATCCGATGGAGGGAGACCTGTTCGTGGATTCCGATTATTCCCAGATTGAACTTCGTCTGCTTGCCCATATCTCGGGTGATGAGGGGCTGATCGAGGCGTTCCGGGAGAATCAGGATATTCACAGAAGTACGGCGTCCAAGGTGTTTGGTGTCGCTTTTGATGATGTTACGGATCTGCAGAGAAGGAATGCCAAGGCGGTCAATTTCGGAATTGTGTATGGAATCAGTGCGTTTGGATTAAGTCAGGATCTCAATATTCCGCAGAAGGAAGCACAGGGATTTATCGACAGTTACTTTGCAACGTATCCGAAGATCAAGGAATTCCTGGATCAGACGGTTGCACAAGCGAAGGAGTGCGGATTTACAAGAACACTCTTTGGAAGAATCCGCCCGATTCCGGAACTGTCATCGAGCAATTTTATGCAGCGTCAGTTCGGGGAGCGTGTGGCAATGAATGCACCGATTCAGGGTACAGCGGCAGATATTATCAAGATCGCGATGATTCGCGTGCATGACCGGCTGATCCGGGAAGGATACAAGTCAAGGCTGATCCTGCAAGTGCACGATGAATTGTTGATCGAGACGGCGGAGTCGGAGAAGGATGCAGTGATCGCTTTGCTCGAGGAGGAGATGCGGCAGGCTGCGGATCTTAAGGTAGAACTTGCGGTAGGAACTGAATGTGGCTATAACTGGTACGATGCGCATTGATCGCACGATAAGTGGGATGTGACTTGGCAGCGGATGCAAGGTGTTTCCTGTGTCTGCTTTGCGCACAGGGAATGTGATGGAGAAGAGATTGATGAAATTCATAGGAATTACCGGCGGAGTCGGAGCCGGAAAATCAAAAATACTGGATTATCTTGCAGGGAAGCCAAATGTTCGTGTGATGCTTGCAGATGAGATCGCACATGATCTGATGGAGCCTGGAACGGATTGTTATGAGCGTTTGCGGGAACGCTTTGGAAACGAAGATATTTATTGTGAGGACGGGCATTTTGACCGGCTGAAACTGGCTTCGATCATCTTTTCTGATGAGGATAAAAGGGAACAATTAAACGCAATTGTGCATCCGGCAGTCAAGGAATATGTAAAGCAGCAGCTTCTCGAGGAACGCAGACAGGGACAGCTGCAATTGCTTGTTTTGGAAGCTGCATTATTAATTGAAGAACATTATGATGAAATTTGTGATGAACTTTGGTATATTAATACCAGCAGAGAAAACAGAAGGGCACGTCTGAAGGAATCCAGAGGATATTCCGACGCAAAGGTGGATCAGATCTTCGCCAGTCAGCTGAGTGAGGAAGAATATGAAAGACACTGCAAAGTGGTGATCGATAACAATGGTCTGCCGGAGCAGACTTTTGCACAGATTGACGAAGCCTTGAGGAGAGAAGCATATGAATAAAGTATTTGGTCTGGATATCGGAACACGTAATATTGTAGGAACCGTGGGATATCTTACCGGGGATGATGAATTTAATGTAGTGGCACAATGTGTCAGACAGCATGAGACGCGTGCAATGTTAGACGGACAGATCCATGATATCGGTCGTGTGGCGCGCACGATTTCTGTGGTCAAAAAAGAATTGGAGGATCAGATCGGAGAACCGCTTAGCGAAGTATGTATTGCGGCTGCCGGTCGTGTTTTAAAGACGGTCACAACGCATGTGGAGTATGAGTATGCGGAGGAGACTGTGGTTTCCGCGGAGGATATCCATACACTCAATCTCCTCGGAATCGAGAGTGCGCAGGACAAATTAAAGGAACAGAACGATACCCGCTACAAATTCTATTGTGTCGGATATTCGGTTATGAAATATTATTTAAACGATGATCTGTTTATCAGTATCGAAGGACATAAGGCCAACAAGATCGGTGAGGATGTGATTGTGACATTCCTGCCGGAGGATGTTGTTGACGGATTGTATTCGGCAGTCGGTCAGGCAGGATTGACGGTTGCCAATATGACACTCGAACCAATTGCTGCGATCAATGTTGCCATCCCGGAGAATTTCAGAATGCTCAATATCGCCTTGGTTGATGTAGGAGCGGGAACTTCGGATATCTCGATCACCAGAGAGGGAAGCATTATTGCCTATGGTATGATTCCTTATGCCGGTGATGAATTAACAGAGCTGATCGTGCAGCATTTCCTTGTTGATTTCAAGACAGCGGAGGCGATGAAGCTGGCTTCGACGACTGATCGTGAGGTAACGTATGAGGATATTATGAGTATTTCTCATACGATTCCTGCAGACGAAATCTGGGATCTGGTACAGCCGACGGTCGATAAGATTACGACGGAGGTCGCTGCCAAGATCAAGGAACTCAACGGAGACAAGACGGTCAGCGCCTGCTTCGTTGTCGGAGGCGGCGGTAAAATTCATGGATTTACCGAGGCACTTGCCGAGAAGCTTGAGCTTCCGGCGGAGCGTGTCGCTTTGCGTGGAGAGGAAGTCTTAAAGGAAGTTAACTTTGAGCAGGAGGATATCAAGAAGGATCCGCTTCTTGTTACGCCGATCGGTATCTGCCTGAATTACTATGAGCAGAAGAATAATTTCATTATGGTTCGTTTTAACGGCGAACGCCTGAAACTGTATGATAACAATCGTCTGACGATCGTTGATGCGGCTTTGCAGGCGGGATTCCCGAATGATCAGTTATTCCCGAAACGCGGTACGCCGATCAACTTTACGGTGAATGGCGCGGCAAGGATTGCCCGTGGAGAAGCAGGAGAGCCTGCAATCGTGACGTTAAACGGAGATCCGGCGAACATCAATACACCGCTCGTGCCAAACTGCGAGATTACGATCGAGCCGTCCACTGCCGGTGAGGATGCGGTCTACACGGTAGGTCAGCTGGAGGAGTATCATGAGGCAAATATTACGGTGTACGTGAACGGAAAGATGATTGTCTGTCCGAAGTTTGTACAGGTTAACGGAAGTCTTGAGCCGGCTTCTTATGAGATCAAGGAAGGCGATGAAATCGAGACACGCAACTATTATACCGTGGGACAGGTTGCGGAATTCATGGATGTGGAAGTCGATCACGACCATGATATTTTGGTGAACAACCGCGTGGGTGACTTCGATACGCTGGTCTATGATAATTTTACGATTGACTGGACGGTTCTCTCCTTTGGGGTTGCGCCGGAGAGTGAGAATCGGTATAATGCAACAGAAGGCACTGCAGAAGAAGTGTCTGACGATACGGCTGAGAAGCAGGAAGAGGCTGCACCGGAGAGTGTAACGGATACGCAGAATAATATTGTGGTTACCGTCAATGGGGAAGCCGTCGAGATGATGGGAAAAGAATCATACATCTTCGTTGATATCTTTGACCGCATTACGTTTGATCTGACGGCCGGAAAGGGACGCGCGATCGCTACGTTGATCAACGGTGAGGAGGCAGAGTTCTCGCAGCCGCTCCACGACGGAGACCGTATCGATTTATACTGGAAAGAGAATTAAGATGTTAGAGTTATGTAGTATTGCCAGCGGAAGCAGCGGCAATTGTATCTGTGTGGGGTCGGATGACAGCCATGTGCTGATCGACGCTGGTATCAGCGGCAAGCGCATCGAGAATGGGCTGAATGCAATCGATCTGACCAGCAAAGATATGCAGGGAATCCTGATCACACATGAGCATATTGATCACATTGCCGGACTTGGTGTGATGGCAAGAAGATACGGACTTCCGATGTATGCAACGGAAGGAACGATCGATGCGATCAGGCACACGTCCTCGGTTGGCAAAATCGATGAATCGCTTTTTCATGTGATCCGGCCGACAGAAGAATTTGAGATCGGTGATTTACATATTACCCCGATATCGATCTCACATGATGCGGCAGATCCGGTCGCATATCGCATTGTAAAAGGCGATCGGAAAGTGGCGGTCGTTACGGATCTTGGAACATATGATGATGAAATTGTTTCCCAATTGCAGGAATTGGATATTCTGTTGCTGGAAGCAAACCATGATATCCATATGTTGGAAACGGGGGTGTATCCATATCCTTTAAAACGAAGGATCATGGGAGATAAGGGACATCTGTCGAACGAGCGGAGCGGGCAACTGCTCGGCGAACTTCTTCATGATAAATTCGGCACAGTGATTCTGGGCCACCTGAGCAAGGAAAATAATTACGAGGAACTGGCTTACGAGGCGGTAAGGCTTGAGGTGACGATGGGAGAGAACCCGTATAAAGCGGATGATTTTCCGATGCTTGTAGCCAAGCGAGACAGTGTATCGCCGATTCTTCGTGCACAGTAAAAAGGAGAATAAGTACAATGGAAAAGACGACTGACAAGACAATTATTACCGTTGTAGGTAAAGACACCGTAGGTATTATCGCAAAAGTCTGCACGTATCTGGCTGAGAATGGCGTAAACATTCTTGACATCTCGCAGACGATCGTATCCGGGTACTTCAATATGATGATGATTACTGATATGAGTGGCGCTAAGAAGTCATTCGCAGATGTGTCAAATGAGATGGACAAGCTGGGCGAAGAGATTGGTGTAACCATCAAATGCCAGCGCGAGGAAATCTTTGAGAAAATGCACAGAATCTAATATGTGTCACTTGTTCACGAAGAAAAAGGAGTAAATCATGATAAATATTGGAGAAGTTATTGAAACCAATGAGATGATCGAGAAGGAGAATCTCGATGTCCGTACGATCACGCTTGGAATCAGTCTTTTGGATTGTATTGATTCTGATCTGAATCGCTTAAATGAGAATATTTACAACAAGATTACAACCGTTGCCAGGGATCTGGTGTCGGTTGGTCAGAGTATTGAGAATAACTATTGTATTCCAATCGTCAACAAGCGTATTTCCGTGACACCGATCGCTTTGGTCGGAGGCGCTGCCTGCAAGACCTCTGAGGATTTTGTGACGATCGCGGATACACTTGACCGTGCGGCAAAGGCGGTTGGCGTGAACCTGATCGGTGGTTATTCGGCACTTGTTTCCAAGGGAATGACGAAGGCGGATGAGCTTTTGATCCGTTCCATTCCGCAGGCACTTCATGCAACAGAGAGAGTCTGCAGTTCGGTCAATCTTGCTTCTACCAAGACTGGAATCAATATGGACGCGGTTCGTCTCATGGGAGAGATTATTTTAGAGACGGCAGAGATTTCGAAGGATAATGATTCCGCAGACTGCATGAAGCTTGTCGTATTCTGTAACGCACCGGATGATAATCCATTTATGGCGGGCGCCTTCCACGGTGTGACAGAAGCGGATGCAGTCATTAACGTTGGTGTCAGCGGACCGGGTGTTGTAAAGACTGCTTTGGAAAAGGTACGTGGTGAGAGTTTTGAAGTTCTCTGTGAGACGATCAAGAAGACCGCTTTCAAGGTCACACGTGTCGGACAGCTGGTAGCGCAGGAAGCATCCAGAAAGCTTGGTATCCCATTCGGAATCATCGATCTCTCGCTTGCTCCGACTCCTGCAATCGGAGACAGTGTTGCGGATATCCTCTGTGAGTGTGGACTTGAGTATGCGGGTGCACCGGGTACAACGGCTGCGCTTGCAATGTTAAACGATCAGGTAAAGAAGGGCGGCGTTATGGCTTCTTCTTATGTCGGCGGACTCAGTGGTGCTTTCATTCCGGTCAGTGAAGATCAGGGTATGATCAACGCGGTAGAGGCAAATGCCATCACGCTTGAGAAACTGGAGGCAATGACCTGCGTATGTTCCGTAGGTCTTGATATGATCGCGATTCCTGGAGATACGAAGGCAACAACCATCTCTGGTATGATCGCCGATGAGATGGCGCTTGGTATGGTAAACCAGAAGACAACCGCTGCGCGTCTGATCCCGGCAATCGGCAAAGGCGTTGGTGATAAGGTAGAATTTGGCGGATTGTTCGGATATGCACCGGTTATGCCGGTCAACCCGTATTCCTGCGATGACTTTATCAACCGCAAGGGAAGAATTCCGGCACCGATCCATTCGTTTAAGAACTAATCAGGTGATACAGCTGCTTATAAAATATATAAGAAAAAGTGTATAAGTAACGAGGGGAAGATGCCTTGACAAGGCAGCATTTCCATGATTAAATGAATTTAGTTATATGACTGACGGATAAAGTGGATGAACCACGTGGAGTATAACATCGATAGTTTAAGGCTGTCGAAAGGGCAATACCTCTTCGAGGTATCGCAGGCGATGCATCAGAGATGCACCGCATAGCCGACCGTCTGGGCACCGACAATATGGATAATGCTTTATGCATTTTCGTGTTATGGTGTGTCCGGATGTGTCGGCTTTTTTATATTAGAGAGTGTATAGTGGAAGGAGAATTCAAATGCAGAAAGTAGCTCTTAGTAAGGAACTTGGCGCAACAACTTACCCGGGAAGAGGAATCGTGATCGGACGCACAAAGGATGGCAAGAAGGCAGTGACTGCGTATTTTATCATGGGACGCAGCGCGAACAGCCGTAATCGTGTGTTTGTAGAGGACGGAGAGGGAATCCGTACACAGGCATTTGATCCGAGCAAGCTTGAGGATCCAAGTCTGATCATTTATGCACCGGTTCGTGTACTTGGCAACAAGACGATCGTGACAAATGGAGACCAGACGGATACGATCTATGAGCTGATGGACAAGCAGCAGACATTCGAGCAGGCGCTCCGCACCAGAGAGTTTGAGCCGGATGCTCCAAACTATACACCTCGTATTTCCGGAATCATGCATATTGATAATGGAGAGTTCAATTATGCGATGTCTATTTTAAAAAGTAATAATGGTAATCCGGATGCCTGCAACCGCTATACATTCGCATATTCAAATCCGGTAGCAGGTGAGGGACACTTCATTCACACTTATATGGGAGATGGAAATCCACTTCCAAGCTTTGAGGGTGAACCGACATGGGTGGATATCGAAGGAGATATTGACAGCTTCACACAGATGGTATGGGAGAACTTAAACGAGGACAATAAGGTATCGCTTTTTGTACGATTCATTGATATTGAGACCGGAAAGTATGAATCAAGAATCGTGAACAAGAATCAGTAAACTCGATGTATGCTATGCGGCATCAATGTGCTTTTTAACGTGTATGTACAAATGGTATCGCATCGAAGATACTAAAAAGTTACAGAGAAATATCAAATTAGTATAGATAAAGGAGAAAATCATGCAGGAATATGAATTAAAATACGGATGTAACCCGAATCAGAAGCCTTCTAGAATCTTTATGAAGGATGGAGAGCTTCCTATCAAAGTATTATGTGGCAGAGCCGGATACATCAACTTCCTTGATGCGTTCAATGGATGGCAGCTTGTTCGTGAGTTAAAGAAAGCAACCGGACTTCCGGCAGCAACTTCTTTCAAGCATGTTTCACCGGCCGGTGCGGCAGTCGGACTTCCTCTGTCTGAGGTTGAGAAGAAGATTTACTGGGTTGACGACATGGATGTGGAGTTTACTCCGCTTGCAAATGCTTACATTCGTGCAAGAGGTGCGGATCGTATGTCTTCCTTCGGCGATTTCATTTCTCTTTCTGATGTCTGCGATGCAGCAACCGCTTTGGTTATCAAGAGAGAGGTATCGGATGGTGTGATCGCTCCGGGATATACCGATGAGGCACTTGAAATCTTAAAGCAGAAGAAAAAAGGCAATTATTGTGTGATCGAGATTGATCCGAATTATGAGCCTGCTCCGATCGAGCGCAAGGATGTATTTGGAATCACATTCGAGCAGGGAAGAAATGAGTTAAACATTGATGAGCATTTCTTTGACAATATTGTAACTGAGAATAAGGAATTGACCGAGCAGGCAAAGATTGATCTTGCAATCTCTATGATCACCTTAAAGTATACACAGTCGAACTCTGTATGCTACGTAAAAGGCGGACAGGCAATCGGTATCGGTGCAGGACAGCAGTCAAGAATCCACTGTACACGTCTTGCCGGATCAAAGGCAGATAACTGGTGGTTGCGCCAGTCTCCGCAGGTGCTTGGTTTACAGTTTGTTGACGGAATCAAGCGTGCGGATCGTGATAATGCGATCGATCTGTACATGGGAGATGACTACATGGATGTTCTTGCGGACGGCGCATGGGAGAAGATCTTCAAGGTAAAGCCGGATGTCTTTACCGCAGAGGAGAAACGCGCATGGCTGGACAAGAATACCGATGTTGCACTCGGTTCTGATGCGTTCTTCCCATTTGGAGATAACATCGAGCGTGCACATAGAAGCGGTGTGGCATATGTGGCACAGCCGGGTGGATCTATCCGTGATGACAATGTTATCGAGACATGTAACAAATACAATATGGCAATGGCATTTACCGGAATCCGTCTGTTCCATCATTGATCAGATGCGGATAATCTGCTTACTGCATTCAGGGCAGGAAAAACAATCTTTTGTTTTTCCTGCTTTTTGCTGTTCATAGAGTTCTGCAGCAAAAATATCCTCCTCTAACATGTATTTTGCGGTGCCGTCAAAAGTGTGCAGGGATTTGGAAAGTTTTGATATGACAGGCACAGTCACGTTTTTTTTCAAAACAGAGAGCAGATCAGCAGAATCTTTGCGAAAACCGAGTATGCGCAGGTAAGGGATATAATCAGCTTCTTTATATCGTTTTACATCTGCGTCAGTTATCCGCAGGAGAAGATGCATAAGAATCCGGCTCATCCGTGTATAGGTAATATCACGGCTCTTGTTTTTTTCACTAAATTGTGTAAAAGAGGAAAACTGATATTTATTTTTTAGTATGCGGTTTGCAATTTCCGGTGTCATGTCAGAAATATCAAGCAGATCTTCTTTATTACATGACAAGATACGGTAACCGAGAATCGATGAAAAATCATCTGCGTTAAGAAAACTGCCGGATAGAATCTCATTTTGAAACAACGTAAAAGCAGGTTCTGGCATGGAAATGGCAATTTCACAAAGGGAAACCGGTGACTTATCTGCTGTCATAAAATCAGAAATTGCAGTCCGGATCGCAGAAGCCGATGCTGTTGGCTGGGAGTGCTGCTCATCTTCGGAAAAGTATAATTTTCCGGAAGGAGCATGTATGGCAGTGTCATGATATCCGCTACCGGCACGTGGGATCAGGATCGGAGTCATGACAGAATTGCGGCGTTTCAGAGCCTTTAGATATTCGATCGCAAGGATATTATTTGGAGTACTTAATGTGGAAATAAGTGACTCTATGGAATAATTTACAATAGAAGAAATCTCTTCTGTACAAGAATAAAAAATTTGGAGGTTATTCTTAAAATAATCTGTCATTGCAGCAACCCGTGCAGATGGAAATGTCATACCTTTTTTTAAATAGTAAGCAAGTGCAGATTTATAAGTATCCGGTTCCTCTGCGAGAATATCTGCAATGATCTTAAGCAAAGGAAGGTTGTCAGACTCTGCTCCAAAACAGATTCCATCAATACAGTTTATTTTATCGAAAAGGGTAACGCCTGCCATGGCAAAATCTTCTGCAGAGGAGACTGACCAGACGGTCGGAAGCTCTATGACAAGATCCACGCCGCATGAGAGAGCCATTTTGGCCCTGCAGTATTTATCGACAATGGCAGGGGCACCACGCTGGACAAAGTCACCGCTCATGGCGACGATGACAAAGTCGGCATTTGTTTTTTGTTTGAGTCTGGCGATCTGGTAGGCATGTCCGTTGTGGAAAGGGTTATATTCTGCAATGATTCCGATAACTTTCATAAGGTTCTCCATTCAAAAAAATTAAAGAACATTTTTGTGAATAATATTCTGATTAAAGACTACCATATACAGTTTTTTTTCGCAAATGTGAAAGAATGGTATTTGTTAAAAAAATAACGTTAAAATTCTGTCAATCTGTTTTTCATTTTGTACAAAAAATCTCACTTTAAATACCTTGTGCGAACAGAGTTAGAGGCGTATACTAAAATTATATGCGGTTCGTATCAGTCGGACTGCCCATTTATCATTTAAGAAAAGAAAACTGCCATTCGAAAGCAGGCAGGGCATGGGAGGAAAATATGAACGTTTTAGTAGTAAACTGCGGAAGTTCTTCACTGAAATATCAGCTTATCGATTCTGACAGTGAAGCAGTATTAGCAAAAGGACTTTGCGAGAGAATCGGTATTGACGGTAGACTGGTATACCAGAAGACCGGATCAGACAAAGAGATCACAGAAGCAGCAATGCCGACACACAAACAGGCAATCCAGATGGTACTTGATGCACTGGTAAATGAGAAAACTGGTGCGATCAAGAGCCTTGCTGAAATCGATGCAGTAGGTCACCGTGTGGTACATGGTGGAGAGAAGTTTGCTTCTTCTACCGTCTTAACACCAGAAGTATTAAAAGCAATCGAAGAGTGTAATGACCTTGCACCGCTTCACAACCCGGCAAACCTGATCGGTATCGATGCATGTAAAGAGCTGATGCCAGACGTGCCGATGGTAGGTGTATTTGATACAGCATTCCATCAGACAATGCCAGAGAAAGCATTCTTATATGGTA
>OGKG01004893.1_pt1 | contig 10878 bp, 5 predicted proteins | sample 1572201 | NCBI WGS metagenome assembly OGKG01 (sample SAMEA2582146, study PRJEB24529) | metagenome | biome: Human gut stool | place: China | collected 2011 | reverse complement strand
GCACAATTCGTCCTAGCAAGGCGACAGCCTTGCGTCGTCCTCATTGTACAATCTGACGAAAAATCTGACTGCGCAATTCACGCGCAATCTTTGTGCGGTATTGCCATTATATTTTACGCTTTGCGGAAGCATTTGTCAATAGGCTGGCCAGTATATTCCGGATACTTTTTTCAGACAACCATCACAAAACCGCCCGTGAAACCATTTGTTTGCACTTGCAATTCTCTGGCAGTTGTGCTATAATAAAAATATGTGTACCGGGTGATTTCCCGGTTTTTCAGAGGAAAGGATTTGATACATTGAAGCGAGCAGGACTTGATATCGGTTCAACCACAGTAAAGGCGGCCGTTATCGGCGAGAACGACGAGCTTCTGTACAGCCAGTACAGACGTCACTTCTCGGATATCAGAAAGACAGTATTTGACATAATTTCGGAGCTTGGCGAGCACTTCAAGGGCGAGCGCATGATGATCGCGGTCACAGGTTCGGGCGGTATTTCCGTTTCAAAGTGGCTGGGGATCCCGTTCGTTCAGGAGGTTGCAGCCGGCACCAACGCTATAAAGAAGCTTATTCCCCGCACTGACGTAGCCATCGAGCTGGGCGGCGAGGACGCTAAGATAACCTATCTCACCGGCGGTCTGGAGCAGCGCATGAACGGCTCCTGCGCAGGCGGAACCGGCGCGTTCATCGACCAGATGGCGGCTCTGCTCAACACCGATATCGGCGGTCTGAACGAGCTTGCAAAGAAACACACGACCATATACCCGATAGCCTCCCGCTGCGGCGTTTTCGCGAAGAGCGACATTCAGCCGCTGCTTAACGACGGCGCAAAGCGCTCCGACGTCGCTGCTTCGGTATTCCAGTCGGTGGTAAACCAGACAATAAGCGGACTTGCCTGCGGTAAGCCGATAAGGGGCAACGTGGCGTTCCTGGGCGGCCCGCTGCACTACCTGTCGGAGCTTCGCGCACGATTCATCGAAACGCTGAACCTCAAGGACGACCAGATAATTTTCCCGGAGAACGCAAACCTGTTTGTGGCGATGGGCTGCGCATTCTCTGACGAGACTGCGGAAGCCGACCTTGACGAACTCGTGAAGAAAGCCGGAAGCCTCGGCACGGCTGACATGCGCGAGGTGGAGCGTCTTGCTCCGCTTTTCAGGGACGCGGCCGAGCTGGAAGCGTTCAAGGCGCGCCATGCGAAGGCTGTGATTCCCACTGCGGACATCGCGAAGCACAAGGGCGCGTGCTACCTCGGCGTGGACGCAGGCTCCACCACAACGAAAGCAGTTCTGCTGAACAAGAACGCCGAGATAATCTATTCCTACTACAGCGGCAACGGCGGCGACCCGCTGAAGTCCGTTATCGGAATTCTGAAGGACATTTACTCGAAGCTCCCCGAGGGCGCGTACATAGCAAAGGCATGCGCCACCGGCTACGGTGAGCATCTGATAAAGGCGGCACTCGGCGCTGATTTTGGCGAGATCGAGACCATGGCGCACTACAAGGCGGCTGACCGTATCCTCCCGGGCGCGGAGTTTATCCTCGATATCGGCGGTCAGGACATGAAGTGCATGCGCGTCAAGAACGGCGAGATAGAGAGCATTCTGCTCAACGAGGCATGTTCAAGCGGCTGCGGCTCGTTCATCGAGAACTTCGCGAACGCGCTGGGTATGTCTTCCGCAGATTTCGCAACGCTGGGACTTACCGCAGAGAATCCTGTTGACCTCGGCTCCCGCTGCACCGTGTTCATGAACTCCCGCGTAAAGCAGGCTCAGAAGGAGGGCGCGACCGTTGCAGATATCTCCGCAGGTCTGTCATACTCGGTCGTAAAGAACGCGCTGTTCAAGGTCATAAAGCTGCGCGACACCTCCACCATGGGCGATAAGATAATCGTTCAGGGCGGCACGTTCATGAATAACTCCGTGCTGAGGGCGTTCGAGCTGATTTGCGGCAAGGACGTTATCCGTCCGGACAAGGCGGGACTGATGGGCGCATACGGAAGCGCGCTCATCTCCATTGAGCGCGACGACGGCAAGGGAAGCACCATCGCTCCGCTGGATAAGCTGGAGAGCTTCACGGTCGAAAAGACCACCGCGCGCTGCGGACGCTGCTCCAATAACTGCCTGCTGACCATCACGAAATTCCCGGACGGGAAGCGCTACATAAGCAACAACCGCTGCGAGCGCGGCGCGGGCAACGTATCCACCAAGGAGAAGCTGCCGAATCTGTTCGACTATAAATATCACCTGCTGTTCGATCGCGAGTGCCTTCCGGAGAGCACCGCAAAGCGCGGCGTAGTGGGACTTCCCCGCGTTCTCGGAATGTACGAGAACTATCCGTTCTGGCACAAGTTTTTCACCGAGCTCGGATTCTCCGTGAAGCTGTCGCCGAAGTCCTCCCGCGAGATTTACGACCGCGGCATTGAGACCATGCCTTCCGAGTCGGTATGCTATCCGGCGAAGCTGGCGCACGGTCATATCCAGGCACTGGTTGACGAGGGAGTGAAGTTCATTTTCTACCCCTCCATGCCGTATGAAATGAGCGAGAACAACGGTGCGGACAACCACTACAACTGTCCGGTCGTTGCTACATATTCTGAGGTTATCAAGAATTCCGTGCCGGAGCTTCGCAGGGACGTAAAGTTCATGAATCCGTTCCTGCCTATATTCCACAAGAAGCGCATGGGCGAGCGCCTTTACGAGGAATTCACAAAGGAATTCCCGGACGGCGGCTTCACTAAGGAAGAGATAGTTTCCGCGCTGGATAAGGCGTACGCCGAGGACGAGGCGTTCAAGGCTGAGATGCACCGCAAGGGCGAGGAGACCGTGAAGTTCCTCGAGGAGAACGGCAAGTCCGGTATCGTGCTCGCCGGAAGACCCTACCACATCGACCCGGAGATAAACCACGGACTTCCGGAGATGATAACCGGCTACGGCTTCGCGGTTCTCACCGAGGACAGCGTTGCACACATGGAGCAGGTAGTCCGCCCGATAAGAATCGTCGACCAGTGGACATATCACTCAAGACTGTATGCTGCGGCTCACGTAGTCGGCAAGCACGACTGCCTGGAGCTTGTCCAGCTCAACAGCTTCGGCTGCGGTCTGGACGCGATAACCACCGACCAGGTTCAGGAGATACTCCGCAGCTTCGGAAAGCTGTACACCTGCCTCAAGATAGACGAGGTAAACAACCTCGGCGCGGCAAGAATACGTCTTCGCTCGCTTATCTCGGTAGTCGAGGAGCGCAAGCGCCATCACTACAAACCGGTGATGGGTCACCTCGGCTATGTTCGCCAGCCGGAATTCACCGAGGAAATGCGCAAGAAGCACACTATCCTCTGCCCGCAGATGGCGCCGATACATTTCGACCTGCTGGAGGCGGCGTTCGGTCATTCCGGATATAACGTCGTTATACTGCGCGACTGCTCGAAGGCGGTCGTTGACGAGGGGCTGAAGTACGTCAACAACGACGCGTGCTATCCGTCCATTCTCATTGTTGGACAGCTCATTCACGCGCTCAACAGCGGCAAGTATGACCTCAGGAACACTTCCGTTATGATAACCCAGACCGGCGGCGCCTGCCGTGCGACGAACTACGTCGGCATGCTGAAAAAGGCGCTCAAGGATTCCGGTCACGGCGATATCCCGCTTATTTCGCTGAACGTCGTAGGCCTTGAGAAGCAGAGCGGATTCAAGCTGACCATGCCGCTTGCAATACGCGCGTTCATGGCGATAATCTACGGCGACGTGCTGTCACGCTGCCTGTACAAGGTTCGTCCCTACGAGGTCACAAAGGGAAGCGCGGACGCGCTCTACGAAAAGTGGCGGCTGTTCCTGCGCGAGGACATGAAGTCGCTTTCACTGCCGAACTTCAACAAGAACGTCCGCAACATCGTCAAGGACTTCTCGGAATTCCCGGTGCTGGACATCAAGAAGCCGCGCGTCGGACTTGTCGGCGAGATACTTGTAAAGTTCCACCCGGTGGCGAACAACAACATCATCGGGCTGCTTGAAAACGAAGGCTGCGAGGTAGTCGTGCCAGACCTGATGGGATTCTTCTACTACATATGCTCCCACGGCAAGACCAAGCGCGAGCTGCTCTATACCACACGCACGAAGGCGTTCGCAGAGGACGCGGCGGTAAAGGCGTTCCGCTTTATGGAGCGCAGCTACCGCAAGGCTGTGAAGGGCACCAAGTTCGGCTGCCCGGGCGATATCTACGAAATGCGCGAATCCGTGCGTTCCATCGTATCCCCCGGCAACATCGCCGGCGAGGGCTGGTTCCTTTCGGCGGAAATGCTGGAGCTTATCGGCGAGGGCGTTCCGAATATCGTATGCATGCAGCCGTTCGCCTGCCTGCCTAACCACGTTACCGGCAAGGGCGTTATCGGAGAGCTTCGCAGACAGCACCCGGAGAGCAACATCGTTGCGGTAGATTTCGACCCGGGAGCTTCCGAGGTAAACCAGGTCAACAGAATAAAGCTCATGCTTACCCAGGCTTACGCTAACGCGGGAATAAGCCGCAGGGACGTCGTTAAGGTACAGACCGACGACAAGTATTCCCAGCTTATTTCCTCGGGAACATCTGTATAAAAATGGGAGGTAATTATATGAAAAAGCTGGTTTCATTGCTGATGGTTCTGGTCATGGCGCTTATGGCGATGAATGTCACGACTTTCGCAGTCGACAAGGAAGTTCTGAAGGAACGGGCCAAGGAAGCGTTCTATCTCGACGTATCGCAGTATGAAGGCAAGACGAATGTGTACGTCAGAAGCGACCATAGAAACAGCACGGTGTACTACACCACCGACGGCACGAAGCCCACTGACAAATCGCAGGAGGCGTCGCTGCTGATAAAGTTCACGGAGCCGTGCAAGCTTAGGACCGTATGCTACTTTGACGGCAAACCGATCAAATATCTGAACAAGACTATCAAGATAAAAGAGAAGAAACCGGAGAAGTTCACTTTAACGACAAAGGTAAGCACCGGCTCTACAATGGTGTCCGTGAAAAAGCCCAAGGACAGTGTGGTATACTACACCACTGACGGCACAGAGCCGACTGACAAGTCGGAGAAGATGGGCGCTGTGGAAATATTCAGAGAACCCTGCAAGCTGAGGGCAGTGAACTACGTCGACGGTAAGCGCGGCAAGGAACTGAAGCAGAACATCAAGATAAAGCTGGATCAGCCGTATCTGATGCTGATGGAGCAGGAAGAGATATACGTCTACAAGCTGCTGAATCTGCCGGAGGGCGTGAAGGTGTACATGACGACGGACGGCAGCACTCCGTCCGCGAAAAACGGCAAGCTCATCACCGGCGAGACCGTTGAGATACCAAAGCAGTCAGAAGCTAATCTGGTATGCGTGAAAAAAGGCTGGATAGATTCCGACGTCCTGACCAAGAAGACAGGCATGACCTACGAAGAGGAGCAGGCGTACAAGAACGACAGGAACAACTTTGCCGAGCAGGTCGTGACCCTTGTGAACAGGATCCGCGTTGCAAACGGACTCAACAAGCTGACCACCTACGACAAGCTGACCGAGGTCGCACAGGTGCGTGCAAAGGAAATAGAGATATCCTATTCGCACACCCGTCCCGATGGAACGAAATGCTTCACCGCGCTTGACGAAGCAGGTCTGCGGACCGTGACAGCCGGCGAGAACATAGCGAAGGGTTACAGCACGCCGGAGAGAGTCGTTGATGCATGGATGAATTCTCCCGGACACCGCGCGAATATCCTCAATCCGAGCTACACCATGATAGGCGTTGGATATGTGTATGATCCGTATACGACCGACGCCAACTACTGGACGCAGGTATTTATGTCGTAAGTAATGCGGACTTCATGTTTCCGGACGTCTGAAAGGAGTAATTGTATGAAAAAGATACTGGCACTGTTTCTGGTACTGGCTACGGTGTTATCGCTCATGACAGTGGGCGCTTACGCGGCTGCCGATAATGCGCTTTCCGTAAGCTGCAAGCTTTACGACGGCTACACCGTTGTGACCGTCCAGAAGAGCGGCACGGTGTACTACACCACCGACGGTTCCAAGCCTACATCTAAATCCAAAAAGCTCAATTCCACAAGGATAAAGGTCTCGGAGCCGTGCAGCGTGAGACTTGTAAGCTATGTCAAGGGCAAGCCGGTGGAGTACCTTACAAAGAAGATTCCGGTGCGCCTGCGCAAGCCGACGGCTTCGCTGTCCAGCAAGGGCAAGGAGTACACCTACGTTATCTCCATACCAGACGGAGCGTCCGCGTACATCACGTATGACGGAACCACGCCGTCAAAGTCCAACGGTGACCTTGTGCAGGGCGGAATGATATCGGTTCCCGCGAAGAAGAGCGCGAAACTCGTCTGCGTCAAGAAGGGCTGGAGGAATTCAAAGGTAATTACTGTAAGAGCCAGGGGAGCCGCTTCGGATAATAACAAGTCGAACGACTCGGCGGACGAAACCAGCAGTTTCGCCGACGAGGTAATAAGACTGGTAAACAAGCAGCGCACCGCCAACGGTCTGAGCAAATTCACGGCCTCCAACAAGCTGTCCGACGTTGCACAGACCCGCGCCAAGGAGCTTACGGAATCCTATTCGCACACCCGCCCCGATGGCAGCAGCTGCTTCACGGCGCTGAGGGAGGCGAATATTGACTACATCGCCGCAGGAGAGAACATCGCGGCAGGCTACAGCACGCCGGAGGCGGTCGTTGAAGGCTGGATGAATTCCAAGGCGCACCGCGCAAATATACTGAATCCGAATTACTCGAAGATCGGCGTGGGATACTGCGCTGACGGCTCGGGTTACGGCAGCTACTGGGTACAGGTATTCGTTTCTTAAAGGAGATTTAAATTATGGCTTCCACGCAGTTCACAGCTAATTCCAACGGCGAAAAGGGCGGAAAGAAATTCGGTTTCTGGGCGCTTATCATCGTGATCACCCTGGCGGTGCTGATACTTATTTTCAACAGCTTCACGGTTGTAAACGAAGGCTACATCGGAGTAAAGTACCAGTTCGGAAAGATAGTTTCCAGCGACCTTTCGGCAGGTCTCAACATGCATATGCCGTTCATTGAGGAGATACAGCAGGTCGACACCCGCGAGCAGATATATTCCGTCCAGACCGACGCTTACACCAGCGACACGCAGACCGTTGACAACCTGGGTCTTAAGCTCAACTATTATTACGACGGCACAAAGCTGCCAGAGATAATCAGAACCATCGGTATCAGCAACGTTGAGACCAAGCTGCTTGTTCCGAATGTTGCGAAGATATCCAAGGACGAGATAGGCAGGGTAAAAGCGGAGGATCTCGTACAGAACCGTTCCGACGTTCAGAACGCGATCTACGAATCCCTCAAAAAGACCCTGGAGCCGCAGGGGATCATCGTGACCGCGTTCGCGATCGAAAACCTCGCGTTTGAGGACGCTTTTGAGCAGTCGATCCAGGCGAAGGTGATAGCGGCGCAGGACGCTCTCAAAATGCAGAACAAGACCGCTGAGCGCGAGGAAGAGGCAAAGCAGAAGGTCATCGCGGCGCAGGCGGAGGCTGATTCCCAGAAGATAAAGGCTGACGCTGAGGCGTACTCCATTCAGGCGGTGCAGGAGCAGCTCGCAAAGAGCCCGAACTACATCGACTATCTCAAGATAAACAACTGGAACGGAGTTCTCCCGCAGGCGATCGGAACAGAGGTAAATCCGTTCATCGGGATCGACGCGGCGGCTTCCACTGCAAAGAGCAGCTCCTCCGCTTCCGCGCAGGTATCTACGGACGCCGAGTAACTTGAAGGACCATCAGAAATATCAACAGGAAATGCCGGGCGGCGTTTGTCGCCCTGCATTTTCCCATTTTATAAAGGAAGGGTAACAGAATTGGATTACACAACATTAAAACGAAACGCGCTTACCAGCTTCTTTTCCAGAACTAACGAAATGCAGCGCCGCGCGGTGTTCCGCGTGAAGGGAGCAGTCCTGATAATCGCGGGCGCGGGCAGCGGAAAGACTACAGTGCTCTGCAACCGTATCGCTAACATGATGAGATTCGGCAACGCGTATCTTGACGAGACCGTCCGCGGCCTCACTCCGGAGCAGGAGCAGTTCCTCCAGGATTTCCCCACGCTGGAAAAGACCCCGGAGAATGCGGAGCGCCTTGCGGAGATCGTAGCAGTCGAGCCGGTGCAGCCCTGGAATATCCTCGCGATAACCTTCACCAACAAGGCGGCGGGGGAGCTTCGCCAGCGCCTTATCGACATGATAGGCGAGGACGCGGAGAAGATAAACGCGTCAACGTTCCACTCTGCGTGCGTGAAGATACTGCGCCGTGAGATCGAAAACCTCGGCTACCAGAGGAGCTTCACGATTTACGATGATGATGATTCCAAGCGTATCATCAAGGACGCCATGAAGAAGCTGAACCTCGACGAAAAGGTGTTCAACCCGAAGGTGTTCAAGAACATGATCTCCCGCTGCAAGGACAAGATGATATCCCCGGAGGAGTACGCGCCGATGGCTAACGCTTCCGGCGAGCTGATGGAGAAGCGCTGTGCGGAGGTCTACACCGAGTACCAGAGCGCGCTCAGGAGCGCCAGCGCGGTGGATTTCGACGATATAATCTACCTTACAGTAAAGCTGTTCGAGGATTTTCCGGACGTTCTTTCGCACTACCAGCACCTTTATAAATACATAATGGTCGACGAGTATCAGGATACGAACGTTGCGCAGTACCGCCTTATCTCGCTGCTTGCGGGGAACAACGGAAACCTCTGCGTGGTCGGCGACGACGACCAGTCAATTTACCGCTTCCGCGGCGCGACTATCGAGAATATCCTCAGCTTTGAGAAGCAGTACCCCGGCTGCGAGGTAATAAAGCTCGAGCAGAACTACCGTTCCACCGAGAATATCCTGAACGCTGCGAACGCCGTGATACGCAACAACAAGCAGCGCAAGGACAAGCAGCTCTGGTCTGCACTGGGCGACGGCGACAAGATAAAGTGCTGCAATTTCGAGAGCGAGATAGCCGAGGCGCGTTTCGTTGCCGACACTATCCTTGACGGCGTGAAGGAAGGCAAGCATTACACGGATTACGCGCTGCTGTACCGCAGCAACTCCCAGTCGAGAAGCTTTGAGAACACCCTGGCGCGCTCGGGAATTCCGTACACCATCGTAGGCGGTCTGAGGTTCTACGACCGCAAGGAGATACGCGACATCATGGCGTACCTCGCAGTGATAAACAACCCGTATGATTCCGTGCGTTTCCGCAGGATAATCAACGAGCCGAAGCGCGGTATCGGCGACGCCACGGTTGAGGAGATAATCCGTATCTCCGACGGGCTGCATATTTCTCCGGTGGAGGTCTGCCGCGAGGCTTCGCAGTTTGAGTCGCTTTCGAGGAAGTCGGCTGCGCTGAAGGCTGCCGCAAACCTGTTTGACGAGCTGGACGAGCTTGCGGATTCGCTCCGCCTGGACGAGCTTATCGACGCCGTTGCGGAGAAATCCGGATACATAAAGTCAATGCAGGCTCTGGGCGAGGAAGGCTCCACACGTATTGAGAACATCAACGAGCTGAAATCCAACGCCCTGACGATGATACAGGAGAACGAGGATACCACGCTTCCGGATTTCCTCGGGCAGGTGGCGCTGGTTTCCTTCAAGCTCGACCCGTATCAGCTGACGCTGCTGCCGATGCACAAGGTTGCGCTGACGGACAGCCCGCTGCGGAAATACCTGATAACCCATTATGCTGCGGAAACGCAGATGTAACCCGAACGACATTTTTTCGGGGAGGAACGTTCACAATACAGTCGTTCGAATCGTTAAGCACCACTTTATCCGAATTGGTGACATTGTTGTGGTCGTCTTTATCACAAAGGGCGTGAAAAGCATGCCAGGTACCGACGTCCGACCAGCCGAAATTCCCTTTTAATACATAAACATGTTGTGATTTTTCCATAATACCGACATCGATCGATACATTGTGGCATTGCCCGTATACACTCTTGATGAAAGCAGGTTCGGCCGGGGTATTCAGTTTACATTCCGTATTGAAAAGGGCGTGCAGATCGAACATATGGGTCTTGAATTCCTGGATGATATCCTGAACACTCCAGATAAAAATACCTGCATTCCACAAAAACTCATCGGAATCGAAAAACATATTGGCCAGTTCTTGGTTGGGCTTTTCGGTGAAAGTCTTGACCTGTGATATTTTTTGTGTATTGTCTTTCGATTTCACCTGAATGTATCCGTATTCTGTCTCGGCACGTGTAGGAGTGATGCCGATCGTGAGCAGTCCCTTTTGTTTCTCGATAAAAGATAACCCCTCCTGGATGTCGTTCAAATAAGCCTGATCGTTGCTGATAAAATGGTCGGAAGGGATAGTGACGATATACGCATCCGGATTCAGACCTTTGATTTTATAAGCGGCATAAGCGATACAAGGGGCGGTGTTTCTGACATAAGGTTCCTTCAATATATTGGAATCCGGTATTTCCGGGAGTTGTCTTTTGATGATATCTTCATATTCTTCTCCGGTGATGATAAAAATACGATGATTGGGGAAAATCTGGGAAATACGTTCGTAAGTTTGACGGATAAAGCTCTTTCCACAGTGCAGGATATCAGAAAATTGTTTGGGACAACGGCGGTTACTTACCGGCCAGAAACGGTTTCCGATACCCCCGGCCATAATTAAGCAGTAGGAATTTGGATTCATTCGTAGTTGTATATTTAAAGTTCCTCTTTTTAAAATAGCTTTCAAATAATATACCAAATATACTACTTTTTTCAGAATCCTGAAATTATTCCGCCGATTCCCCTTGATATAGATTTTATTCCTTTAACCAGTTGCCAATTGTTTTTCCTCTTCTTTTTCGTGACTGCTTT
>OGKG01004877.1_pt1 | contig 10917 bp, 7 predicted proteins | sample 1572201 | NCBI WGS metagenome assembly OGKG01 (sample SAMEA2582146, study PRJEB24529) | metagenome | biome: Human gut stool | place: China | collected 2011 | reverse complement strand
AGGGCAGCATCGAGAGCCTGGATCAGGAGACCCTGTTCACCATCCAGCGCTTCTTCGAGAACAACCTGAATGTGTCTGAGACCAGCCGCGGCCTGTTTGTCCACCGCAACACGCTGGTGTATCGTCTGGAAAAGATCAAAAAACTGACCGGTCTGGATCTGCGTGAGTTCGACGATGCCATCGTCTTTAAGGTGGCGTTGATGGTCAAGAAGTACCTGTCCAACAACCCGGCCAAATATTAAGCAAACGCTTGCGGCGCAAAGCCGTCGGCGCAGAACCGGCCGCTCGAAACCGATGCTGGCCGGTTCTTTTTGGTTTGGAGAAAATTATTGGGAGCGAAAAATGCATGATAGATTTTGAACACGTTTCAAAGCAGTACAAGCACAACGCAAAGCCTGCCCTGGAGGATGTCAACTTCCATGTGGATGACGGCGAGTTTGTTTTTCTGCTGGGTCACTCGGGCGCGGGCAAATCCACCCTGCTCAAGCTGATCCTGCGCGAGGAGACCCCCACCGAGGGCCGCGTGCTGGTGAACGGGCAGGATGTTGCCCGCCTGCGCCGCAGCAAGATCCCCTACCTGCGCCGTCAGATGGGCATCATCTTTCAGGATTTCCGGCTCATCCCCACCATGACCGTTTACGAGAACATTGCCTTTGCCATGCATGTTACCAACATCGGGCACAAGCAGATCAAGGAGCGCGTGAATTACATGCTGGAGCTTGTCCACCTGGAGGACAAGGCAAAGGTCTACCCCGACCTGCTCTCCGGCGGTGAGCAGCAGCGTGTGGCTGTGGCCCGCGCCCTGGCCCACGCCCCCAAGCTGGTGATCGCGGACGAGCCCACCGGCAACATCGACCCCGAGCTGAGCCTTGAGATGATGGAGCTTCTGGAGCGTGTCAGCGAGATGGGCATCACTGTGCTGGTGGTCACCCATGAGCACGAGCTGGTCCGTCACTTTGACCGCCGTGTGGTCACCCTGTCCGGCGGACACATCATCTCGGATGTGCCCACGGGCTCCATGATCCCCCACCCGCCCGTAGACCCGAAGGAACTGGAAATGGAGGTGTCGCTGGTATGATGAAGCCTTCTACGTTCGGTTTCCTTGTGGTGCGCGGCGTGCGCAACCTGGGCAAGCACTGGGCCATGACCATTGCCTGCATCGCCTCCCTGAGCGTCTGTATGACCCTGAACACCTTTGCCACGCTGGCGGAAGTCAATGTGAACAGCATGGTGAACTATCTGGGCCAGCAGAACGAGATGGTGGTCTATGTGGACCCCGAAGCCGACGATGCCACCATCCAGTCGGTAGGGGAGCGCATCACTGCCACCCCGGGCGTGAGCCGGGTGCAGTACATGTCCAAGGAGGATGTGCTCAACCAGTACCGTGGGTACATGGCGGATTACGCCGTCCTGCTGGACGAATTTGAGAATGATAACCCCTTCAAGGCCAACTACCGTGTCTCTCTGGCAGACCTGAGCCAGATGCAGACCATGAGCCAGAACTTCCAGAGCATCCCGGGCGTGTACAGCGTTACCGCCCCCATTGAGATGACCCAGACCTTTGTGGAGGTCCAGCGGGCTGTGACCAAGGTGGGCCAGATCGTGATCCTGGTGTTGATGGCAGTCAGCATCATCACGGTGGGCAGCACCATCCGCCTGAGCGTTTTTGCCCGCCGCCGTGAGATCGAGATCATGAAGTATGTGGGCGCGACCAACCACCTTGTCACCCTGCCCTTTTTTGTGGAGGGCCTGACCATGGGCCTGATCTCTGGTGCCATCACCTCGGTAGCCGGTATCTTCGGCTATGCCTACATCGTGCAGGCCTCCAGCACGCTGGGCGGGTTGTGGCAGCTGCTCATGGGCACCGCCATGGTGCCTGTGGATGCCGTCTGGCCCACCATCCTGACGTACAGTCTGGCCGGTGGTGCGCTGGTGGGTGCGCTGGGCAGCATGTTCTCCATCCGCAAGCATCTGAATGTGTAAGCGAAAGGAGCCTTCTCTGTGAAACAAGCAAAACACTCTGCGGGCTTCCGCCTGCACCTCATGTATACCCCTACCCACGCAAAGCCCGCCCCCGGGCACAGCCGGGCCATGCGCGCCGCCAGCCTGTTTCTGGCAGCGGCCTGCCTGCTGCTGAGCGTTTCGGTCTACCCGGCCACGGCGGCTACCAGCATGTCCAGCCTGCAGAACAAGCTGGATAAGCTCTCCCAGTCCATTGTACAGCACAAAAAGGAACTGTCCAATGCAAAAAAGAAGGAGCAGGCCGCCAAGGCGCTGGAATCGGAGCTGAAGGAAAAGGTCACGGTGGTCCAGAGCCAGATCAGCGTGCTGAAGGGCCAGATCGCCGAGGTGCAGAACAGCATCGGCCTGAAGGAACAGGAGATCGCCGCCAAGGAGCAGCAGATCACCGAAAAAGAAGCGGAGATCGCCGACCAGTGGGGGGATTTCAAGCAGCACATGGCTGCCATGCAGGAGCTGCGGGACGGCGGCAGCGTTGCCATGCTGTCTGCGGTGAACGACCTGTATGAGCTGCTGACCTTCAACGAGGTCATGCAGGACATCTCCATCAAGGACACCGAGATCCTGGACAACATGAAGAACGCCAAGGAAGCGTTGGAAAGCGATAAGCTGACGCTGGAATCCCAGCGCAGCGAGCTGCAAAGCAAAAAGGCAGATCTGGATGCCCAGAACAGCCAGATGCGTGCCAAGCAGAACGAGCTCAACTCCAGCGTAGCCGCCGCCCAGATGAGCGCTGCCGAGGCGCAGCAGGCCCAGAAGGACGCGCAGGCCGCCATTGAATCGGACGAGATGAACTATGAGGCCGTCAAGAAGCAGATCCAGAAGATGATCGCTGCGGCCGCTGCCTCCAAGCCTACCCTGAGCTTTACCGGCTTCATCTGCCCGCTCAAGAGCTATAGCCGCATTTCCAGTGAGTACGGCTGGCGCAAGAACCCCGTTACGGGGGTCAACAAGCTCCACGCCGGTACCGACTTTGCCGCCCCGGGCGGCACGCCCATCTATGCAGCCGCCAGCGGCTATGTGCAGGTGGCGGGCTGGTCCAGCGGCGGCTACGGCAACTATGTCATCATCTACCACGGCAAAATGTCCGATGGCAACCAGTACAGCACCCTGTACGGCCACATGCGGTCGGTCGCCACCTCGGCGGGCAAGTATGTCCAGCAGGGCGAGATCATCGGTTATGTGGGCAGCACCGGCAACTCTACCGGCAACCACCTCCATCTGGAGGTCTGGAAGGGCGGCTCCAAGGCCAATGCCGTCAACCCCCGTGGTTATATCCCCATGAAATAATCTGCATTGTATCAAAGGAGGCCGTCAGGGCTTATGAAGGAAGAAAAACGCAAGCGCATCCTGCGCGTGGGCTGTCTGATCCTGGCAGGGATCTTTGCACTTTCCATGCTGGGCAGCGTGGTTATGATGCTGCTGGTCTGACAGAGGAGGGAAGAAGATGAACCGTAAGATATCGGTCGGCATGGCGGTCAGCATCGTCATCCTGGCCATGACCGTTACCTTTTCCATCACCATGCTGGTGGCGATGCGCCTGTTTGACAGCACCGTTTCCAGCGTGAAGGAAAAGGAAAGCATGTACAACAAGATCGCTGAGGTGGACCGCTATGTCCGCAGCAACGATTACTATCCCATCGACGAGACCACCCTCTACGACCGCCTGACGGCTGGCTACCTGCTGGGCACCGGCGACAAGTACGCCCGCTATTTCAGCGCCACCGCCTATACGGAGCTGATGAACACCCAGAACGGCACCCTGATCGGCATCGGCGTGGAGTTGGCTGTGGATCAGTCCGGCTATGCCAAGGTCATCAAGGTCTACGATGAATCCCCCGCCAAGGAGGCCGGCATTCAGGTCGGCAACTACATCACCGCTGTGGACGGCACCGATGTCAAGAGCATGAGCAGTGTGGATGCCATCCAGACCCGCCTGCGCGGCGAGAGCGGCACCACCGTCAATGTGACCTGGCTGGACAGCGAGGCCTCCGAGCATACCGCTGACCTGACCCACTCCGGCTACAGTTCCACCACCGTGGATTACCAGATGGTGCAGGGCAATGTGGGCTACATCCGGATCCGCCAGTTTGATTCCACCACCCCCAGCGAGCTGGATTACGCCATCCGCAGCCTGAGCGCCAACGGCGCGGGCAGCCTGGTGTTTGATCTGCGCGATAACGGCGGCGGCCTGCTGGACGATGCCATTCAGTGCATCGACCTGATCGCCCCGGAGGGCACGCTGGCCTTTGCTGAGGACAAGAACGGCACCCGGACTCTGCTGGGCACCAGCACCAGTGAATCCCAGATCGGCCTGCCCGTTGTCTGCCTGGTCAACGGCAGCACCGCCAGCGCTGCGGAGCTCTTTGCCAGCAGCCTGCGCACCCTGAATGGTGCCCGTCTGGTGGGCACCACCACCCAGGGAAAGGGCACCATCCAGAGCAGCCCCCAGCGCCTGTCCGATGGCAGTGCCGTGGTGGTCACCGTGGCAAAGCTGGTCTGCGGCGACGGCAGCTGCTTTGACGGCACCGGCCTGACCGTGGATGTGGAGCGCCCCCTGACTGCAGACGAGCAGACCGCATACTATGATTACACTGTGGAGAACGATCCCCAGATTCAGCGTGCCGTGAGCACTGCCCAGCAGATGAGCGGCACCACCACCGTGAGCGGTGTCAACGAGGCGGCTTCCAGTGAAGCTGCCGACAGCGCCGCCGCTGAGAGCGTGGCGGAAGGGGACGCTGAGGCTGCATCTGCTGAGAGCACCCCGGCAGAGACCGCGCCCGCCGAAAGTGAAGCAGCAGGGGAGAGCACTGCATCCAGTAGTCAAGAATAAGAGAACAACCCTCTCCGTCAGCGCTGACGCGCTGCCACCTCTCCCGAAGGGCGAGGTCTTGGCAATTCATGCAAAGTTTGCGGTTTTGTCAAAAGCTCCCCCTTGGGGGGAGCTGGCGAGCGAAGCGAGACGGAGAGGGTTATTTTGGAAAAGAAAGGATAGAGCCATGCCCGAACTGACCGACCTGTCTTATGTGCGCGCCCTGTGCGAAAAATATGATTTTGCCCTCTCCAAGGGCTTTGGCCAGAACTTCATTGTCAACCCCGGCCTTCCCCCAAAGATCGTGGATGCCAGCGGTGTAGATAAGCGTTACGGCGTGCTCGAGATCGGCCCCGGCATCGGCGTGCTGACCCGGGAGCTGGCAAAGCGGGCGGCAAAGGTGGTCTCCATCGAGGTGGACGAGCGCCTGCCCCCTCTGCTGGCCGAGACCATGGCCGGTGTGGACAATTTCAAGCTGGTCCTGCAGGATGTGCTCAAGGTGGACCTGAAAGCCCTGATCGCGCAGGAGTTCCCCGGGATGCCGGTGGCGGTCTGCGCCAACCTGCCCTACTATATCACAAGCCCTATTGTGATGAAGCTGCTGGGCGACCGCCTGCCCATCGAGAGCCTGACCGTGATGGTGCAGAAGGAAGCGGCCGATCGTCTGGCCGCTGCCCCGGGTACCCGGGCCTCCAGCGCCATCAGCTGTGCGGTGAGCTATTACGCGACCTCTAAGATGATGTTCACCGCCGCCCCGGGCAGCTTTTACCCGGCCCCCAAGGTGACCAGCGCTGTGGTGCGGATGGAGATCCGCCCCACCCCCGCCGTGCAGGTGGAGGACGAGGCTGGCTACTTTGCCCTTGTCCGCGCGGCCTTTGGCCAGCGGCGCAAGACTGCCGCCAATGCCATTGCCAGCGGCCTGGGGATGCCCAAGGATGCCGTGACCGCTGCCATTGAAGCCGCCGGTTTCGATGCCCGCATCCGTCCCGAGGCTCTGACGCTGGAGGATTTTGCAAAGATCCAGAGCGCATTGGCACGGTGACTTGTTTTAATAATTCGGTTTTCCAAAAGCAGGAGCTCTTCGCAAAGCGTGGAGCGCCTGCTCTTTTAGAATATAAAGCAAAAATACAGTGTCTTTTTGACGAGAACAATTCCGGTTGTTTTGTCCGCAGCATTGTTTGTTAAATTTCCTGCACGCTTCACCATGTAAAAGCAAATATATTTCATCGTTTTTGCGCGGCAGACTTTGCTTTTTGAAGAAAAAGCTGTGTGTGCTCCATTGACATCTTTTTATTTCAATGGTACAATATATGACGTGTTAAGGTTTTGCGGGAGGAGCACAGGTGCAGACAGAGGGGTCTGTTTCTGCGCTCTTTTGTATTCCCTGGCAATACAGGATTCAAAAAACCTCCGCAGAATAGTGGGAAAACAGCAGGACATCCCGCCCTGCACCATGCACTGAAGCACGGAATTATTATAGGGAGGAAAACACAATGAACAACAACTACGAGTCTCATGCAATCAGCCGCCGCAGCTTTCTGAAGGCTTCCGGTGTCGTTGGTGCCGCCGGCATTCTGGCCGCCTGCGGCGGCAACTCTGGCAGCAGCTCCACCGCCGCTTCCTCTGGTGCTACCAGCGCTCCCAACACCACCGGCGCTACCCCGCTGAAGGAGTTCATCTCCTGGGAGAGCACCAACCGTGAGCTGGAGAGCTGGAACATGCTGTACAGCCAGATGGCTTCCGACATGAATGTCACCACCAACCTGTGGGAAGGCCTGCTGAGCTTTGACTGCTACGGCAAGGCTGTGCCTTCCGTGGCCAAGGAGTGGAGCCACAACGAGGACTCCTCCGTCTGGACCTTCAACCTGCGCGACGATGTCGACTGGGTGGACGTCAACGGCGAGGTCAAGGCTCACCTGACCAGCAAGGACTTCCTCGTGGGTCTGGAGTGGGTGCTGAACGCAGCCAAGAACCAGGCCAACAATACTTCCATGCCCAACGAGACCCTGGTGGGTGCTGCGGACTATTACCAGAAGACCAGCGACATGGGCGACGCCGCTGCCGACCTGACCTACGAAGATATGCTGGCCGCCGGTGTGGGCGTTGAGGCTACCGATGATTACACTCTGGTCTTCACCTGCAAGAATCCCTGCCCGTACTTCGATACCGTGGCTGCTTACACCAGCTTCTACCCCGTCCCTGAGGACCTGATTACCGAGCTGGGCATCGAAGGCTTCCGTGCCTGCGACTACACCAACATGTGGTACAACGGCCCGTATGTGGTGGAGGAGTTCATCAGCCAGAACACCAAGAGCTACATCCCCAACCCCAACTACTATGGTGCAGACGATGTGTCCCGCTTCGACCGCTTCACCGTTACCATGATCAGCGACGGCACCGTTACTTTCCAGCTGTATCAGAACCGTGAGCTGGACGAGATGGATGTGGGCGAGAGCACCCTGACCACCATCCAGGCCGATCCCAACAGCGAGTACAATGCTCAGCTGTGTGAGAAGCGCCCCAAGAAGTTCAGCTACCAGATGCACTTCAACTACCAGAAGAACAACGAGGACGGCACCCCCGACGACAACTGGAACAAGGCGATTGCCAACACTGCTTTCCGTCAGTGCTTCTACAAGGGCCTGGAGATGACCAACTGGTATGCACGTACCAACAAGATCAACCCCCTGAAGTGCGAGAACGACTACTACACCATGCCGGGCGTCTGCTACAACACCAAGGGCGAGGAGTACACCACTCTGGTCGCCAAGGAGATGGGCTTCGACAAGGAGTCTTATGACGGCAAGACCATGATCCGCCTGCGCGCCAACAACGGCGACATCACCGACCTGAAGAAGCAGGCCATGGACGAGCTGAGCGCCATCGGCGTCACCTTCCCCGTCCACGCTGCTTACTACATCATCGCCGGCAACTCCACCGCTCTGGACAGCGCAACCGTCCTGAAGCAGTGCTTCACCGACAGCTTCGGCGATGATTTCATCGTGCTGGACATCAAGACCTACGTTTCCTCCCTCACCCAGGAAGTCCGTAACCCGCAGCTGCAGAGCTTCGTCATCAACGGCTGGGGCGCTGACTTCGGTGACCCCATCAACTTCGTTGGTCAGGAGATCCTGCACGACGACAACGCTTACTACAGCTGGTACTACTCCAACATCGCCAAGATCGTCGAGGCCGGCCCCGCTGACTGGCAGAAGGATCTGGTGGCCTGCTACGAGGAGTTCACCGATCTGGTCAACACCGCAAAGGCCATCGTTGATGATACCGATGCCCGCTACGCTGCCTTCGCAAAGGCTGAGGCCAGCATGCTGAACAACGTTCTGGCCTGCCCCTGCTACTTCGAGGTTGCCTGGACTCTGACCCACGCCAACGAGTACAGCAAGATCAACGCTGTGTATGGTCCCTGCAACTACAAGGCTGTGAACTGGGAGACCAGCGAAGAGGCTTACACCACCGAGCAGTACGAGGAGTTCGCCGCTGCTTTCGATGCAGCCACCCAGGCCTGATCGGTTTTTGAGCGCATTCTAAGTTAAGCACTTTTCCCCCGGCGGGAGCTGTTCGCAAAGTGGATAGCTCCCGCTCTTTTATTATGTAAAGCGTTTCGCACCTGTTCGTTTGTGAAGAACAATTTCGGTTGTTTTGTGTTTCAAAAGCAGTGTTAAACTTTTTGCATCCTTCGTCAGACAAAAACAAATATATTTCATCGTTTTCCACAGTCTGTCTTTCTTTTTTGAAGAAGTTCCTGTCCATGCTCCATTGACAGCTTATTCTTTTAATGGTATAATAACGATCGTGTTAAGGTTTTGCGGGAGGAGCACAGGCACAGACAGAGGGGTCTGTATCTGCGCTCTTTTGTATTCCTCAGCAGTACAGGAGATGCGAAGCTCCCGCAAAGGAGTGGGAAACAAGCAGGACAACGCGCCCTGCACCATGCACCGAAGCACGGAAAAAATTTTAGGGAGGATAACACAATGAACATCAATCACGAGTCTCATGCAATCAGCCGCCGCAGTTTTCTGAAGGCTTCCGGCGTTGTTGGTGCCGCCGGCATCCTGGCAGCCTGCGGCGGCAGCTCCAGCAGCTCCACCGCTGCTTCTTCCGGCGCAACCAGCGCCCCCAACACCACCGGCGCTACCCCGCTGAAGGAGTTCATCTCCTGGGAGAGCACCAACCGTGAGCTGGAGAGCTGGAACATGCTGTACAGCCAGATGGCTTCCGACATGAATGTCACCACCAACCTGTGGGAAGGCCTGCTGAGCTTTGACTGCTACGGCAAGGCTGTGCCTTCCGTGGCCAAGGAGTGGAGCCACAACGAGGACTCCTCCGTCTGGACCTTCAACCTGCGCGACGATGTCGACTGGGTGGACGTCAACGGCGAGGTCAAGGCTCACCTGACCAGCAAGGACTTCCTCGTGGGTCTGGAGTGGGTGCTGAACGCAGCCAAGAACCAGGCCAACAATACTTCCATGCCCAACGAGACCCTGGTGGGTGCTGCGGACTATTACCAGAAGACCAGCGACATGGGCGACGCCGCTGCCGACCTGACCTACGAAGATATGCTGGCCGCCGGTGTGGGCGTTGAGGCTACCGATGATTACACTCTGGTCTTCACCTGCAAGAATCCCTGCCCGTACTTCGATACCGTGGCTGCTTACACCAGCTTCTACCCCGTCCCTGAGGACCTGATTACCGAGCTGGGCATCGAAGGCTTCCGTGCCTGCGACTACACCAACATGTGGTACAACGGCCCGTATGTGGTGGAGGAGTTCATCAGCCAGAACACCAAGAGCTACATCCCCAACCCCAACTACTATGGTGCAGACGATGTGTCCCGCTTCGACCGCTTCACCGTTACCATGATCAGCGACGGCACCGTTACTTTCCAGCTGTATCAGAACCGTGAGCTGGACGAGATGGATGTGGGCGAGAGCACCCTGACCACCATCCAGGCCGATCCCAACAGCGAGTACAATGCTCAGCTGTGTGAGAAGCGCCCCAAGAAGTTCAGCTACCAGATGCACTTCAACTACCAGAAGAACAACGAGGACGGCACCCCCGACGACAACTGGAACAAGGCGATTGCCAACACTGCTTTCCGTCAGTGCTTCTACAAGGGCCTGGAGATGACCAACTGGTATGCACGTACCAACAAGATCAACCCCCTGAAGTGCGAGAACGATTACTACACCATGCCCGGTGTCTGCTACAACACCCAGGGCCAGGAGTACTCCACCCTGGTTGCCAAGGAGATGGGCTTCGACAAGGAAGCATACGATGGCAAGACCATGATCCGTCTGCGCGCCAACAACGGCGACATCGCTGACCTGAAGAAGCAGGCCATGGACGAGCTGAGCGCCATCGGCGTTACCTTCCCTGTCCACGCTGCTTACTACATCATCGCCGCCAACTCCACCGCTCTGGACAACGCAACCGTGCTGAAGCAGTGCTTCACCGACAGCTTCGGCGATGACTTCATCGTGCTGGACATCGGCACCTACGTCTCCTCCCTCTACAAGGAAGTCCGTAACGTGCAGATGCACTCCATCCTGCAGAATGGCTGGGGCGCCGACTTCGGCGATCCCGTCAACTTCCTGGGCCAGGAAGTGCTGAGCGACGACAACGCTTACTACGCTCAGACCACCTCTTGGATCGCAGCGGTTGAAGCTGACCCGAAGGATTACCAGAAAGACCTGCTGGAGCGTTATCAGGAGTTCACCGATCTGGTCAACGAGGCCAAGGCCATCGTGACCGACACCGACGCCCGCTACGCTGCCTTTGCCAAGGCTGAGGCTTCCATGCTGAACAACGCCCTGTGCATCCCCTGCCTGTTCGAGGTGTTCTGGTGCCTGACCCACGTCAACGAGTACACCAAGATCAACGCCATGTACGGCCCCTGCAACTACAAGGCCGTCAACTGGGAGACCCGTCAGGGCGACGGCTACACCACCGAGGAGTACGAGGCTTTCTCCGCTGCTTTCAATGCAGCAACCAAAGCCTGATGATTATTTTATAAAGGTTTGGTTATCATGTTAAAATACACCGTCAAGCGGCTGGCTCAGTCGCTCGTC
>OGKG01004876.1_pt1 | contig 10918 bp, 9 predicted proteins | sample 1572201 | NCBI WGS metagenome assembly OGKG01 (sample SAMEA2582146, study PRJEB24529) | metagenome | biome: Human gut stool | place: China | collected 2011 | reverse complement strand
TAACGGGATCCAGTTTGATTTCCGTGGTATCCGGAACTTGTTTAATACAAACAACGATCTTCATGTCAACTGTCTTTTACTTTAATAAATTTGCTGCAATCACCATTCTCTGAACTTCTGACGTACCCTCGTAGATTTCAGTAATCTTGGCATCTCTCATCATTCTTTCAACCGGGTATTCACGGGTATATCCGTATCCTCCGTGGAACTGTACGGCTTTGGTCGTTACTTCCATGGCCGTTTCTGCCGCGAATAATTTAGCCATAGCAGCATCTGCTGAATAAGGCACTTTCAAGTCTTTCTTGTAGGCAGCCTGTCTTACTAACAAACGGGCAGCTTCTATTTTAGTCTGCAAGTCAGCCAGTTGGAATTGGGTGTTTTGGAATTGTCCGATGGCTTTACCGAATTGTTTACGTTCTTTCACGTATTTCACGGTCTCGTCCATAGCTCCTTGAGCGATACCCAATGCTTGAGAAGCGATACCGATACGTCCGCCGTCAAGTGTTTTCATGGCAATACCGAAACCTTTACCTTCTTGTCCGAGTAAGTTCTCGGCCGGAACGATACAGTTTTCCATGATTAACTCGCAGGTTGCAGAACCGCGGATACCCAATTTTTTCTCTTTTTTACCCACGGAGAAGCCCGGGAAATCTTTTTCCACGATGAATGCGGAAATACCCTTTGTTCCCTTGGATTTGTCGGTCATTGCCATGATGATATACACGTGTGCATAACCGGCATTGGTAATGAAGATTTTAGATCCGTTCAGCACGTAATGATCTCCCTCTTTTACCGCGATAGTCTGTTGTGCAGAAGCATCGGTTCCGGCGTTCGGTTCTGTCAGACCGAATGCTCCGATCCATTCACCGGAAGCTAATTTGGGAAGATATTTGGCTTTTTGTTCTGGGGTTCCGTGTTCCATGATCGGTGCGCAACACAAAGAGGTGTGTGCAGACACGATTACGCCGGTCGTGGCACATACACGGGATAACTCCTCTACCGCCATCGTGTAAAGGATATTGCTACCACCTGCTCCACCGAGTTCCACCGGGAACGGGATACCCATAATACCAAGTTTTGCCATTTTTTGAACGGTTTCTATCGGGAATCTCTCTGATTCGTCCACTTCCGCCGCCAGAGGTTTTACCTCTTTTTCTGCAAACTCTCTTATCATTTGTAAGAAGAGTTGCTCTTGTTTTGATAGACTGAAATCCATTATTATTAAATGTTTTAATTGATCGAAGCTAATTTTTAATCCTAAATCAACATTTCTTCAGAATTAAGGCCGTCCCCATGCCCCCTCCGATACAGAGGGATGCAAGACCTAATTTTGCTTCATTGTTTATCATTTCATGTACTAATGATACAACGATGCGGTTTCCTGATGCCCCGATGGGATGTCCCAGTGCTATTGCACCACCGTTGATGTTCGTACGTTCATTTATCCATTCTCTCGTAACGCCGTGTTGTGCCATAAGTTCGTGTATCACTCCCAGCGATTGTGCCGCAAAAGCCTCGTTTAGCTCGATCACGTCGATATCGGATAGCTTGATTCCGGCGTTCTTGAGTGCGTTGGCAATGGCAGGCACGGGACCCATACCCATGATGGCAGGATCTACACCGCCTTGTCCGACACCAATGATCTCGCACAGAGGAGTTAAGTTGTTTTGTTTAACAGCTTCTTCCGATGCGATCAGTACGAATGATGCCCCGTCATTGATCCCCGAAGCGTTACCGGCCGTGACGGATCCCTCTTTTTTGAAAGCGGGACGTAAGGTCGATAATTTCTCCAGGGAGGTCGTCCGGTTCGGGAATTCATCCGTGTCGAACACGTGAGTCTCTTTCTTCACCTTGTACTCTATAGGCACGATCTCTGACTTGAATTTACCGTTATCGATAGCCGCAATAGCCCGTTGTTGCGATTCGATAGCAAACTCATCCTGTTCCTCCCGGCTGATCGCGTATTTCTCTGCGATGTTTTCAGCCGTTATGCCCATGTGGTATCCCTCGAAGGCGTCCGTTAGACCATCATACACCATATGGTCCACGACTGTCACGTCGCCCATCTTGTGCCCGTCACGTACACGTGCCGGAAGGATATAGCCCGCATTGGACATGGATTCGGTTCCTCCTGCAATGATCAAGTTCGCCAGTCCCGATTTGATAGCGGTTACACCATTGAGCACGGCTTTCATACCGCTCCCGCATATCATGTTGATTCCGTAAGCCGGAACTTCTTGTGGGATCCCTCCTTTGATGGATGCCTGACGGGCTACACCTTGACCCTGTCCGGCGGATAATACGTTGCCGACTATCACTTCATCAATGTTGGCGGGATTGACTCCGGTTTCCGCGATAATGTTTTTTATTACGGCTGCACCCAAGTCAGCTGCTGTCATTGAAAGAGTTGTTCCTAAAAATTTGCCGATCGCTGTTCTTTTTGCTGCTACGATATAGGTTTTTGTCATTGAGGCATTGCTTTTAAATTTTTGGAAATTATAAGTTCACAGCCTGTAGCTGCTTTGATGTCATCTAACGTAAATTCAGGGTTTAATTCTACCAATTCGATTCCGGCAGGGGTGATGTTCATAACACCCATTTCGGTGATAATCATGTCAACTTCCCCGGCGGCGGTTAACGGTAGCGTACATTCTTTCAAAATCTTGTGATTCCCTTTTGCAGTGTGTTCCATGGCAAGGATCACTTTTTTAGCACCTACCAGAAGGTCCATGGCTCCACCCATGCCCGGGGCTTTTTTACCGGGGATGATCCAATTTGCCAAGTTCCCTTTCTCGTCAACTTGTAAAGCACCAAGAATGGTGACATCCACGTGTCCGCCGCGGATAAGTCCGAAAGAGGTTGCGCTGTCAAAGCTGCAGGCGCCTTCGATAGCCGTGATGTAGCCACCGCCGGCATCCGTCAGTTCCGGATTTTCTTTACCTTCTTCCGGTTTCGGACCCATACCTAATAATCCGTTCTCGGATTGCAGGATCACGTGTACGTTTTTGGGCAAGTAGTTCGGTACCATCGTTGGTAGTCCGATTCCCAAGTTTACCACGTCGCCGTCTTTTAATTCGAGAGCTACCCGTTTCGCGATAACTTCTCTTACTTGATCTTTATCCATACCGTTTTCAATTTTAAATTGTAAATTTTAGATTGTAAATTGATTACCGATGAGTCCTGTAATTTAAAATTTGAAATCTAAAATCTAAAATGCTATTTATTTTTTCTTCTAACAAATTCTTGGGCAACAAATGAAGCCACGTCATCCGCGTAGGTATTCATGCCGAATCCCGCATCGTAACCAAGCTCTTTTGCCAGCTCGTGAGAGATTCGGGGACCGCCGCAAGCCAGGATTACTTTATCCCGCAAGCCTTCTGCTTCCAACATTTCCACGAGTTCGATCATGTTTTTGATGTGAACATCTTTCTGAGTAACGGTTTGCGATACCAGAAGTGCATCGGCTTTCAGCTCGATCGCTTTGGCGATGAACTCTTCATTGGGAACCTGACTCCCCAAGTTGTGAGCCTCGATCATATCGTAGCGTTCCAGTCCATAGTGTCCGGCGAATCCCTTCATGTTCATGATGGCGTCGATTCCCACGGTGTGGGCGTCGGTTCCGGTACTTGCACCTACAACAATCAAAGGACGTCCGATGTTTTCACGGATGAACTCGTCCGTTTCGTGCATATCCCATTTCGTTCCTTCTACTTTCGGGACATGGATGCTCGTGAAGTCCACGGTGTGTGTGCAGCTACCGTAACAGTTGAAGAAGGTGTATCCTTCGGTCAACTCTTTGTGGAATACCACTTGCGGGTTCTCGAAACCCATTTTTTTCAATAATTGTTTTGCGGCTTCGATAGCCTCATCCCCGGCAGGCACGGGCAACGTGAAACTCAACTGGGTTTTCCCGTCGTTCATCGTGTCCCCGTAGGGTTTTATTTTTTTCAGATCCAGCGTCTGGTCGAAATCATTTTTTTCGGTAGAATATAATCCTCCACTCATAATTAATTGAAAATTGAAAATGCAAAATTGAAAGTTATCAATTGCATAATTGGTTAAATTTTATTTTATTCACTCTTTTGAAAACTTGAAATTAAAAATGATAGTCATAGGACACCTCATTTTCAATTTTCAATTCTCAATTTTCAATTGCTTTTCAGCATTAGCTCAATAAACGGGTTATAGTAATTGGCACCCTTGGCGGCAACTCCGTCAAGTCCTTTACCACCATTCTTCGGGCGTTTCACGTCACCGAAGATACCTTTTTCCAGCGCGGTGAAAAGTCCTTCACGCTCGATGTTTTCGAGTAGAGCGATTGCGTTGTCCAATACTTCTTTGGCACGACTCTGGATGATACCGTCCTTTTTAAATTCTACCTCGTCGCCGATGTTTTTCATGTTACTGAAAATGTATTTGGCATTCTCGATAGAGAGGTAACGGTCGGACATGAAAGGTGTGTGGATTGCTTCTGTCGGCATTCCCAACAATTGGATACCTTGTGAAGTCCATATTCCGATCATGTTGAAGAGTGCATCCTGTATGTGTCCGCGGAAGATATTTCCCGTCATGAACTTGGTTGGAGGCATATATTTTAACGTGGCTTTCGGGAAAATTTCACGAGTCATTTGTGCTTGGGAAAGCTCCAGCAGGAATCCGTTTTCCAGTGACGGGTCCATCTCAAAAGCGTGTCCCAATCCCATTTGTTCTTCTTTCAGTCCCGCGAGTAAAGCCAATTGTTCGTTGATAAGGTCAGAAGCCAGCACGGTATGCGCTTGCTCCACGGCATCGGCGGTAGTCAGATAGTTGTCCTCACCCGTGTTGATGATCACTCCGGCAAACCCGTTGATTACACGTGACATGAACTGGTCAACCAGCGTGCGTTGCATGTTGATGTCGCGGAAAAGAATCCCGTAAAGAGCATCATTCAACATCACGTCCAAGCCTTCCAAGGCTCCCATGGCGGCAATTTCCGGCATACATAACCCGGAACAGTAGTTGCACAAGCGGATGTAGCGTCCGACTTCTTCGCCCACTTCGTCCAGTGCTTTACGCATGATGCGGAAGTTTTCCTGTGTCGCGAAAGTTCCCCCGAATCCTTCTGTTGTTGCTCCATAAGGCACGTAATCCAACAAACTCTGCCCTGTTGTACGGATTACGGCGATAACGTCAGCACCCTGCCGTGCGGCTGCTTGAGCTTGTACCACGTCTTCGTAGATATTTCCGGTAGCGACGATCACGTACAGGTAAGGTTTCGGGCCTTCGCCTATCGTTTTCAGGTAATGTTCTTTTTTCGCCCGCCGGTCACTGATACGCTTGATACTTGCATCCACGTATGGTTTCAAGGCCGCTTTGATTTTCTCCATCGAGTGAACGGGTAACGTGGTCATATCCAGCTGTCCCTCCGCGACTTTCTCTGCTATTTGTTGCGGGTTCATTCCGGTTTCCACGATGGTGTTCCCGAGGAAAAAGAGAATACCTTGTCCCAATACTCCTTTGTCTTTGATCTCGTCTACCAACACGTTGGGGAGCGGTACCGTGTTGGCATCCACGCCATCGATGCCGAGTAAACGGCATAAAGTACGCTCAACGGCAACGGTCGAGTACTGATCCACGAATTTCTGTACGTCGTCGGCTATCTTTCGTGACACTTCTTTTGCGTGTGCCACTTTGTTGAAATCTAACCCTAATTTACTGTTCTGCATATTTTTGTTCTGTTATAAATTCTGTTCCAAATAGTTCTCCGCTTTGTCCAACAATTCCTCGTCTACACCCAGAATACGGGCAATTCTCATCGCTTCATGCGGCACGGAGTCTTGAGTCTCCTCGATTAGCGAATAATCGATAAACTCGTTTATGTTATTGATGGTCAACCGACCGTCTGTTTTGTCTTTAATAAATCCTTTTACCCGCATCTTTTTGCATCCGGCTTTGATGCCGCTGTAATGTGAGGTAATGAGGGAACGGACACCTTTACCCGTGAGAAAGTCGAGCACCGCGTTGACGATGGCCTTTCCTTCCGTGGGATTGGTTGTTCTTGCCAGTTCATCAATCAAGATAAGAGCGTTTTTCCCTGCTTTTACATCTTGAATGATGGTATTGAGCCTTAGCATCTCCGAGGCAAATGAAGAGAGGCCGCTAAGTTCCGATTGCTCGTCACCGATGCACAAAAGAACTTCGTCTACCAAAGCGATTTCAGCGTGTTCTGCCGGAACGTAGAAACCGAATTGGAATAAGGTTTGTGCCAGAGCCACGGTTTTGAGGATGACACTTTTACCTGCCATGTTTGCCCCGGTAATCAAGCATGCCCCGGGGGCGATGTCAATGTCGATAGCTTGAAATTTCTTACCTTCCGTCTTCAGGACTTCTTTTACCTGCGGGTTGAAGATGTTTTTGTAACGGGTGACTGTTTCCGAAATCTCCGGTTTACACAATTGCATCTCGATGGCCTGCTTTGCTTTGGCGAGCAAGATGTCAAGCGTGGCAATATTGGCGAGCGCTTCGTTGATTTCAAGTTTATACGGGTGTATTCGTGCGGACAATTTTTCCCGGATGCGGTCTTCCAGCACGGTATGCTCGAATTGTAACTGCTCCAGCACCTTGCTGTCGGTTCGCTCGTTCATTTTTAGCGTTTTTATTTTTACCCGCAAGGCTGCCAGTTCTTCGGAATAAGCATCATAAACGTAAAAATGAGGTATACGCATTCTTTCCGGGTCCAGCGTGTTGACTACCGGTTCCAAGTCCGGAAGTGATACCACGTCGATACGGGCGGCAATGAGCAGTTGCCGGATATCCATAACGAGTAAAGAGAATGCCTTTAATTCAAACAGTTCAATGTCGTCCAATGCTTGTGCTTCTGTTATCCGGTTTGCTGTACCCCGGATATCTTTCACTTGCATGAGCTTTACATTGATCTTGGTAATGGTGTCCGTCAACAAGGAATCACGCGAGATGTTGATTGTCGCTTCCGTTTTATCCAATTCGGCGATAATCTCTTCCCTCGTGTGTAAGTACGGTAGTGTGTTCAATACACGTTTTGCCAGACCGGATTGAATTTCCAGTTTGTCGATCATGTATCTGAACCCGTTTACTTCTTCTATTGCGCTGCGTAAAAACACCTTAATTCAATTTTAGATTTAATGATTTTAGATTTTAGATTGAGAATTATTTTCAATTTTCAATCCTTTTCACATCGTATACCGGGATGCCTAAACTCGTTTGCATGGCGACCCGTAGTTCGTCCGAATCCAGACAATATCCATCCGGTGATTGGGGATTTATACAGACTGCCAGTAGTTTACTTTTTTGCAAAACCTGTATGGTACCGCCTTTTTTCACGAAGGCGTAATAGGTTTCCATGGAAGCGAACATTTTCGTGAAATCCCGCATGATTAGAGTGATTTCCCGGATTTGTTTTTGCTGCCGCAGGAATTGCAATAATTTGTCACTTATGGCGCCTGCCACGTATAACGTGTTCCCGTGCTTGAAAATATCGTCTTTTTTATTTTCAAGCATAAACACGGAGGGGATGTCTAAATCGTAGATGTTCCCTTCATCATCTATCGACCACACACCTTGCTCGATTGCCATCAGCTTCCGCACGATGTCGGGTGCTGCTTCATTCAGGCAGATGAGGTCGTAAACGTATTTTGTTTTTCTTACCAGTTGAGGAATATTACAGGATAAAGCTGCTCCCGTGGCAAGTACCATCGCTTCAGTCACTGCCGGAGAGCTCAGACTGAGGCGGGAGAGAGCTCCGTCCACGATTGTCGTGTCGACATCCCAACGCTTCATATCATGAATCAAGGTACGCAGCGAACCCGTGTCAGCGGGTCCGGATAGCAACACTTTTCCCGACGAAACGGCTCTGGCGGTAACCAAGCGTCCCAAAGAGGTTTGTTGTGTGCTGACATCCATGATTTCTGCCACCAGCCTTTTGTCTCGGTAGTGCATCTCGGACGTGATGAATATCATATCCTCGAATACCTCTATTTCCGGTTTGGGCGTTTGGCAGACCTGATCTCTGCTTTCCCCGTCAATGCCTATGGAGGTGAGGGCAAAACGCTTCCCCGTATTCTTCACTCGCCGAAGAATGTAGTTCAAGCATTCTGTCTTACCGGCGTTTTTTGCCAGTCCCACGATTGCAATACTGTTGTATTTTAATATTTCCTCGATAAACACGGTTTCAATTTTAGATTTTAGATTTTAAATTTTAAATTTATTATTCCGTGAAGAATTTAAAATCTAAAATTTAAAATCTAAAATTAGTTTATTCGTGGTGATTTCTCTCGTTACGTGCCAAATGTTTCGGCTCGATAGAGAGGGCATCACCATTTAACAGGGCGGCTACCCCTTCTTTGCGAGCTTTTTCGCATTCCGGGCAGTGGCACTCTTCTTCGTATCTTTCCGGTTCCGTGTAAGTGGTAATAACACCCTCGTAGTTTCTCAACACGATGCGTTTGGGTGATTGAGAAAGGATATACGTCGGCATTACCGGGGTTTTACCTCCTCCTCCGGGAGCGTCAACCACGAACGTGGGAACGGCATATCCGGAAGTATGTCCCCGCAAGTTCTCGATGATCTCGATACCTTTGGATACGGGAGTACGGAAGTGTTCGATACCCATGGAAAGGTCACATTGGTAGATATAGTACGGGCGAACACGCATTTTCACCAATTCGTGCATCAATTTCTTCATCACGTAAGTGCAGTCATTGATACCTCTCAGTAACACTGTCTGGTTGCCTAGAGGGATTCCGGCGTCAGCCAAGCGGGCGCATGCTGCCTTTGACTCTTCCGTAACCTCGTTCGGGTGATTGAAATGAGTATTCAACCAGATCGGGTGATATTTCTTCAGCATGTTTACCAGTTCCGGGGTAATACGTTGCGGTAATACAACCGGGGTACGGCTTCCGATACGGATAATCTCCACGTGCGGGATAGCTCTCAATTTGCTGATGATGTATTCCAAACGGTCGTCGCTAACCAACAGGGCGTCACCTCCGGAAAGCAATACGTCGCGTACTTGCGGGGTTTTCGCGATGTAATCGATACATCTGTCGATGCGCTCGGTCGGGGATGCACAGTCATGTTGTCCCGCGAAGCGTCTGCGGGTGCAGTGACGGCAATACATGGAGCATTGGTCGGTAATCAGGAATAATACCCGGTCCGGATAACGGTGTGTCAATCCCGGGACAGGAGAATCGCTATCCTCGTGTAACGGATCTTCCAGATCGGCTGCTGATTTGTGCAATTCGAGAGCCGAGGGTACGGATTGTTTCCGTATCGGGCAATGCGGATTGTTCTTGTCAATCAAGCTCAAATAGTAAGGGGTAATCGCCATTCTCAGCGTCTTTAAAGACTCGCGTATACCATCCTCTTCTTCTTTGGTTAACTCGATGTATTTCTTTAATTGATCGAGTGTTTCAATTCTGTTTTTCACTTGCCATTTCCAATCGTTCCATTGTTCGTCGGTAACTTCCGGGAAAAACTCTTTTCGTCTGCTTTCTGACATCACTTTATTTATTTTAGATTTTAAATTTTAGATTTTAGATTCCAGCCGCACAAGGCTGGCACTTTATTTATTTTACATACAGTTTTTCAAATAACTCGCGAATTTCTGCGGACTCCCGGATAATATTCAGGGTTAGTTCCGCATGTCCTTTCGCGTATCCGTTTCCTACGATTAAATTTATATCTTTTCCTACTCCCTCGGCTCCCAACGCCGCTTTCGTGAAGCTGGTCGCCATAGAGAAGAAGTAAACACATCCTTGTCCTTTGGTGACTAGAATAGAGGTCATTTCTGTCGAGGGCACGTTCACGTTGTTGATTGTCACCTCGCAACCTCTTTCGCCCGCTATGGCAGTCACTTTCTTGTACACGTCCATCACTTTTGTCGCATCGGCGACAATCACGTGAGTGGCGAGATTCATTTCTTTTATTCTTCGGGCGTTCTCTTCCGAGTATTCCACCACGATGACCTTTCCGTAAGGTCCCACGTTTTTCATTGCCTGATAGCAGCAAAGTACTCCTGACTTGCCGCCTCCCCCGATGATACATACCGTATCACCTTCTTTTACCAGACGAGCCACTTGAGCCGGGGCTCCTGCCACGTCCAACACGGCTAATGCCAGTTTTTCCGGTATATCGTCAGGCAGTACGGCGTACAAGCCGCTTTCGAAAAGAATGGCTTGCGCTTCCACGTCGACCTGATCCGATGCCGGGTCAAGATTCTTGATTTTATTAATTTTCAATGGGGTAAGGGAAAGAGAAACCAACGTGGCGATTTTGTCGCCCACTCTTAATGATTTATCCGGGAATGCCGGACCTATTTCGTTTACCGTACCGATTAACATTCCCCCCGAACCGGTCACCGGGTTTTGCATCTTGCCCCGTTCTTCCACGATGGAAAGAATCATTTCTTTCATTTTTGACGCATCCTTTCCGCAAGCACCTTTGATCTGCGTGTAACTGGCAGAGTCTATATTCAGTGTTTGCACGTCTATCAACAACTCGTTGTCATAAATGCTCATCGTGTTATCCAGCTTTTGTGCCGGTTGAGGAAGTGTTCCTTCCGGGATAATTACCCTGTGTGTACCGTATCTACAACCCTTGTCCATCGAATAATTTTAGATTTATGATTTTAGATTTCAGATTATGATTTACGATTGATAATTACCGTGAAAGCAATCATAAATCGTAAATCATAAATCGTAAATTAATTAAGCGTAAAGTTCCGTAAAGATCTTTCTTAAAGCTTCTGATTCTCTCAATTCTTGAAGAGTGATCTCGGCATGACCTTTCGTGTAGCCGTTACCCACGATCATGGTTACGTCGCTTCCCACTCCTTCAGCACCGAGAGCTGCTTTCGTGAAGCTGGTCGCCATAGAGAAGAAGTAAACACATCCTTGTCCTTTGG
>OGKG01004874.1_pt1 | contig 10923 bp, 9 predicted proteins | sample 1572201 | NCBI WGS metagenome assembly OGKG01 (sample SAMEA2582146, study PRJEB24529) | metagenome | biome: Human gut stool | place: China | collected 2011 | reverse complement strand
AAAAAGGCTTATATTACTTTGGTTAAAAAATATCATCCAGATTTACAATCAGATGATGAGAAAAAATCTGCCGAAGATAAAATTAAGGAAATTAATGAGGCTTATGAGGTTTTGTCTGATAAAGCGAAAAAAGAGAGTTATGATAGAAAACTTCAAATGCAAAGAATTAAAGAAGAACATTATAATACTTCTTCAAATAGTCAAAATACTTCAAATAATACATATAAAAATACAAATAGAACTCCAAACTCAAATAATAAAAAAAATAATTATTCAAAACCTAATCCACAAAAAAGAGTTATTCATAAGCCTACTATGAATGAAAATTTTGATGATTTTGGCGATTTTAATAATTTTCAAAATGATTATAATAACATTATGAATGAAGTCTATAATAATGCTTATAATGAAGCTTACAATAACGCTTATAATCAATTATTTTATTAATTTGTATAATGATAATGTTATCTTTAAAATTATAGTTGATTTAATATCTACTATTATAGAAAGTTTTTTAGCTTTATTTAAGTAAAAAAAATCAGAGGAGTTCGAAAAAACGAAACTCCTCTGATTTTTTACCACTAAAAAACATTACTACCTTTATTCTCAATTGTATCGTATTGATCATCAAAAGCATATTCACTCAAATCTTCAATATTTCCATCATAAGAAAACGTTCTATTATTTTCATCAATATTTATAATCATATAATTATACACAATTGTTCCCTCTACATCTGGTAATTTCAAATTAATTGCATATTTAGCAACATTATTTTTTTCGCCTATTTTATATATTTTTATTATAGAATAATTATTAATATTATTTAAGTCATCAATATAAGATAAAATATTGTCAGTTGTTATATATTTTTTACCGTAACCTAAAGTATCCAAAAATTGTTCAGAACACATATCAATTAAACTTTGTTTTTGATCTTTATCATTATTTTTTTTAGCAATATATATCGTATTTATAATCTTATCTTCAATTGTGTACACAACTTGATACTCATTACTCGATTTATCAATCTCTTGTAACCCATCTTCACTAAGAGTTATGTCCTCAAAAATCGACTTATTTTGAACTTCATAGTTACTCTTTTTTTCCTGTTGCTGATTCCTAAAAAAAGCATTCATTCCTTTTATTAAAATATAACAACCTAAAATACATACAATAACTGTTATTATTTTAATTTCATTTTTATTAGCCCACAATCTAAATCTATTCCACATATTATCAATCTCCTAAATCATATTGTTACTTAACCTTATTTTTCATTTTTTTTCCGCCTAAATCTCTAAATAAATACTTTTAAGATTTAACAAATAATATACAAATTCCTATAATTACAAATATAATATAAAAAGGCACATCACTTATTAAATATATATTACTTTGTACCATTACATAATAAATGAATACTATAATTGGTCTAAGTAATACTAAATACAAATATAATTTGATCCAATTACTAATAAAACTTTTTCCGCCTCCAATTTTTATAAAAGCATCCATTAATATTAAAATTGGAGCTACTGTACTTATACCTGCAACTAAAAGCATTCTAACAACAAATAATCCATATAAAAACCATTTAAATATTGTTACAACAAAACCAGATATCATATTTATACCTGCTTTTAAAGGAGATTTTGCAGCATTATATTGTGATTGGAACATTAATAGTCCTTCTAAATTTGTATCAAAATAATAATCTACTGTTTTAGTTTCTACACCACTTGATGATGTACTATTTGATGATGTACCATCAGAAGCTACTGGTCTATATGCATACAAAAATCCATTTGATTTTGCCTCAACACTTGGTTGTACACTATCAATACGACTTTGCATACCACAATCATATCTTTCCCAGCCATTATCCTTTTCATAACCTAATATATATGTATGTGTCGGTACAGATGAACCCTGTAACATAATATCACCAGCTTTACACTCATCTAATGAAGTTATCTTTTGAAAACCATGTGATTCACAAAACGAAGATAAATCATGAGAATTATCATTACTTCTAACATATAATCCTCCTTCTTCTGGCTGATCAGTATATCCCACATTATAAAGAACCCAACCAACAAATCTATCACAACTTACTAAATGTGCATCTGAATTAATAGCTGGATTTTTTGGAGCATTTCCATAGGTAAAACCGTTTGTCCTAACGTAATCTGTAATAGATTTAGCTTCACTAAGAAATTTAGTTACAAAATCATCATCGCTTCCTGTAGAACTAATTGGCGTACTTGTTGAACTTGAACTTCCACTTCCACCTAATATCGGAGCATCCACTGCAAATTTTGAATTTTTAACATAAACTGTTATCTTTTCACTCTCAAGCTTTTTTTCATTCATATCATTAACAATATTGTTCGAAAAAGCCACAATTAAATTCATTACAAATACTGCCAATGCAAGTGAAATTACCGATTTTATCCAATTTTCGACTAACTTTTTAGCTTTTAAATATTGATTAGGTTTTTCTCCTTTTTTTCCATTAATCAATCCCGAAAATGGTAAAATATTAATTGTTGGTGAAATTCCAGAAACTACAGTCACTATAGACATATATATAAGAACAACAATCATAGCTCCACATGCTATATATAAAAATACTCTATATGCATTTCTAACAAAATTTTTAATTGTTTGAAATTTCTCTTCTTCCTTCTCTTCTTTGTTATCCTTTTTATCCGCTGTCTTTTTATTCTTAGAATTACTTTTTGCTTTGGTTTTATTTTCTCCAAAAAAGTCTATTCCTAACAATCCCGAATTATCATATAATATATCTTCAATTGTTGTCTTTATTCCAGCTGGTAATTTTTCATTTGTTATCAAATCTTCTGCATCTATTAATATATCATAATTTTCTGGCTCTCCATCTTCTTCTACAGTTTTAAAATTGGCCTCTTTTTTTACTTCTTCTATTGAATATGCATATATATTATTATTTAATGTTTGACACATAATGCAAAATAGACATATACAAATCATACAAATTTTTTTAATTACTTTTTTCAATTAATATATGCCTCCTTTTAATTATAATCTGAAATATCAATTTTGCCATTTGCATTTACTATAACTCTCAACTTGTTTTCATTTGTATTATTAAGTACGAATATTATTCCCAGTCTATCTGTATTTTCTTGATATTCATACTTTTGAACTTCCATTGCCGTTGCATCTACTAATCCATTTTTATAAATATATTCCTTTATTGCTTTAATAAATTCACTTTGATTCTTTATATGTTTTGATATATCCTCTGTTATACCATTTATTTCAATAGAAACATTATCTAATTGATTTTCACTATATTTAGTATTACCGGTCTCTTCCTTATTATAAAAAACGTCATTAGTCGTAGAATCATTTGATGAATTTGTTGAATTTGTATTACTATTCACAGTATTATTAGTGCTGTTTTCATTTGATACAGTATTAGAAGTCACTTCATTTTGCACATTATTCTTCTCAATATTATTAGTTGTGTTCACATATTCATCATTACTAGTTGTATTTAATAATGTTAAATCAGTTATAAAGAATAATACAATAGTTAATAAAATTACCAGTATTATTATTAAAATTCCTATTACTTTTGTTTTTTTCATAATCTATCTCCCTTCAATTAATTAATACGAAAATATCCAGTAATTTTGTGCTGCAGCATTAATTTCTGATTTCGTAAATTTCCTATCGTTATATCCTTTATTTATAGCATTATTTTTATTTGGATCTTTTACTATAATTCCATTATCTCCTTCAATTCCTGCTAAAACAATAAAATGTCCATGTTCTGTAAATAATCCTGGACCTTGTGAAGAAATAACCAAAGCTCCTGATTTCAATGCATTTACTACTTCATCTATACTGTTTGTTTCCTTCATAGTTCCTGGTACACCAAAATGTTCCTTAGCTGCTGAAAAATATGACCACGATGTTCCTTCTCCCCAAACATAGTATGTATTTCCACACCAACTTACTGCATCAGCTGGTGTTATCTGCTTATGAAGTATTGTAGATGCTACCATAGCGAATGATGTAGGTCCACAACCACAGTTTCCAATATTCGAGCTTCCATATGCAACATCTGAATAATCTCCTTGGTAATATTGTACAAAACCACTTACAGACACATTTTTAGAAGATTTATTTGTATTTAAATTCTTAATGTCATATAAAACTGTCATATCATTCCTATCATTTTGGCTATTTTCAAAAGTTGTTGCTGTTGAATCCCAAACATCCCTAAAAAACATATTTAATGCTCCTAGAAAAGTCTCTGCTTCATCATCACCATTTGAATTGCCACTTCCACTGCCTGTCCCAAAATTATATGTATTATTTAACCCTACTGGCATTCCACCATTAAGACAAGAACCACCATTTTGTATCCATTCTACAGGATTTAATGAATTTAAAAAATCTTGTGATGGTATTTTATTATAATCTTTTAATAATATTTCCAATACACAACAAGTTCCATTATCATATTTATGTCCAATAGGTTGTCCTTTGTACATATACCATCCTATAACTCCGTATCCGCTGTCATTACCCTTTGCATCTCCCATAACACAAGGTATTGTTTTTCCATCTTTGGTATGTATGTCCAAATAATCTCCTGCATTACCAAATAGTGGTGTAACTGCTACTAAATATCTATTTACCCCATCAGGAGTCTTTATATATGCCCAGTTATTTTCATCAGTTAATTTTCCTCCTGCTTCCCATAATTTATTTACTTTTTCTTGTCCTGTTCCTGGATAACAAGATATGTCTTCTTGCTCATATGTAGCACAACCATATTGTTTAACTTCACTTTCATCAGGTAATATAACTTTAGTTCCAGCACTAATAGGTGTTACTCCATCTTCTGCATTAACTTTAATATAATAACCATTAAAAAAAGAGAACAAAATAACAAAAATAAGTACCATTAATAAAACTTTTTTTAAAATTCTTTTTCTCATATATTGCCCCCTCCTTTGTTTTAATTTTCTGCTTCATTTTTTAGTTATCACTATTTACTATACTAATTGTAAAATCGGCATCATCTTTTAAAGTTACTGCCATAGTAAATTTAGAATATGTAAATTCTCCACCTGTTGCATCTCTTATTGTAACCGTAAATTGGTAAACATTATCTGAAATTATCAAATAATTATCATCTATCTCATATGAATTTTGTTCATATAAAGCTTTTGATAAATAATTTTTAAACTCGTTAACATTTTTATAATAATTATTTTTTTGTACTGGATTCAATTTTGAATATACAAAATCATAATCTTTATAATTTAATGCTTGTACTACCCTGTCAACACAATATTTTGCCTGTGCTGCTGGTAAAAAAGCATTATAAGTATCTTTATTTTGTACTACACTATAATTATCTAATGAAACTGTATAATCCATCATATTTTTTGCATTAAAAACATAATTTCTTTGGCTATTACAAATCGCCCTATATTCAACATATTCATTATAATTCACAACCTTATATTCAGATATCATATCTAAATATAAATCTGTCCTATTATCATTTATATATTTCTTTAAATCTTCTAAGTTAGAATATTTAGCATTTTTGTAATCAATTTCTAGTATTGAATATAAATGTTCTCTATCAACTAATAAATCAAATTTATATCTTTCAAACAAGCCCTTCATACATAATTCTGTATCTTCATCAATGTCATCATCCTCTTCTGAATATTTATTTTCTGCATTTTTTTCAATTATTTTACTACTATTTACCGGAACTGTATCTCCTTCTTTAAAATTCAAATAATTTTTTATTTTTAAATATTCATATGGATATATAGAAAAAGTATTAGAACTTGTATCTTTTTCAACCCATACAATTGAATCTTTTGCATCTTCTTCGCTTTTTCCATATCTTAGCTTTACAACATATAAACTTCTATTCTTATTTAAAATTTGCTCATATATTTTATCAATTCTAAATATTGGTGCATCAAAATCATTAAACTTTCTATAATTATCAACTGTCACTCCTAATTCATTTATTACATCTTTATCCATTAACATTGTTGGATCATCTAAATCATTTGAAGAATAATATAATGAAAGTCTATCTTTTAGCCAAAAATATGATTCCAAATCAGCAACTTCCTCTAAATACCCATCACTATTATTATTTTTAATATTATTATTTGTACCATCAGAAACATTTGTATTCTGAATATTATTTATTTCATTGTTTGTATCTGCTGACGTATTATTATTTGTATTGTTTACAGCATTATTATTTGTAGGAGAAGTTCCACTTTTTCTATGGGTAATTAATATTAAAACAATAACCAAGATAATTATAATAATAATAAAAGCTAATACCGTTATTAATCTTTTTATATCATCAGATTTTCTTTTATCCATCTTCATTATTCCCTTCAATATATTTTAATTTCCAAACATTTGAATTCTTTCTGCTCTAGATTTTCCATCACACACAAAACTAAAATGCATTAAGTCCTTTGTGCTTCCTGTCCAATCTCCTCCCCAATATAATGTATATTTATGAGCTATTTTTACAACATTAGAATCCGTATAAATTATTTGGTGCTTTAAATGACTTTCAGACATTGCCTCCCACTGTGATTTCGAATATGGCTGTTGTTCTCCATATGGATTTCCATCTTCATACCAATTTATATCCACTGCTGCACCATAAGTGTGGGCTGATTTAAATCCAATTTGTCCATATCCTGTTCCATCAATTCTGAAACATCCAACTGAGTTAATTACAAAATCAGGAGCCTCATTATATAAGTCATTAAAAAACGCTGTCCAAAGCTTAGCAAGCAAACTATTTACTTCAAGTGTAACTTCTTTTTTCACTATATTCATATTTGAACTATCACTAGGATTTTCCCAGGCTCTTGTAGGAACTGTGATATTTACAATTTGTTTTCTAACATTAGCTTCAATTTGATCTGCGTTTGCAGGATTTTTATCAGCTGGTCTATCTGTTAAAAGCCCACCTGTTAAGCCTTTCCAAACCTCTGTATCTGACATTGCCATAACTTCTCTTACATCCGCATCTGTTACGACTCCATTAACAGAACTATTAGAATTACTTCCCCCTAAATCAATTATTCCAACACCATCTAGTACAAACATAATTCCTATAATAATCATAATAGAAAGCAAAATTGTTATAAATATTGTTACTATTCTTATCTTCTTAAACAATTGTAACCTCCTTTATTAAGCCATTCCTCCATCTGCAAGCTTATCTTGAACCTGTCTAGGTACAAAAACTGTTGATCTATTTACTTGTGGCTGAGGATTATTAGCCTCTAAATTCTTTCCATATTCATTTTTACTACTTGTTGTTCTTTGTGAATATAACTTACCAACTGCTGTTTCAATATCTTGTTTCATTTCGTCATGCTGTCTAGCCTTATATATTTCTTCGAATCTTGATTTGTTATATTCTGGATGCTTTTTTACATAACTTGCATTTGCTTTAAAGTTTTGTTTTATTATTTCTTCTACAACAGCTCTATCTCTTTTATCTTTAATATTTTCTAATTGTTCTTGTAATGCCGCTGCACCTTCTTTTCCTAATACACTTCCTGCATCTTCAGGGTGGTCAACTATTCTTTCTTTTAATAATTGCTCTATGACTTCTGAATTTTCACTTTCTTTATCACCTAACAATTTAGCTTTTTCTTTCTCATATTCTTCCTCTTTTTGTTCTAAAGGAATATCATTTCTCTTGTTAATATTTTCTCTTGCTTGTTCTTCTATTTCTTTTACTTCATCTGGGCTTAATTCACGTTCAATTTCATCTTTGAAATTCTCTTCAATGAAATTATGGAAATGTGTTGAAGCTGAACCACTTGTATCTTTTAGTAAGTTATTTAATGCACTCATACTTTCTTTATTCATATCAACTCTTTCATTTGCCATTTGGTTTGCAATTAATTGTTGATTTCTTTTTCTTTCTTCACTTAATCTATTAGCCTCACTTGCAACTTTTCTCATATCGTTTGTATTCATTTCAGGAACAGTTTGAACAAGTTGTCTAAATAATTCCGTTTTATCATATCCTTCACTTGAACCTTCATTTCCTGAACCAATTCTTCTGGTTTCGCTTACTCTTGTTAATGAATATAATTTAGCTTTTTGTTCTGTACTTAATCCATTATTTCTTGAATCTCTTGCAATTCCACCCATTCCAATCATTGTTACATAATCATTTGAACTTTTGTTAACCATATAATGTTGTCTTTGTAAGTTATATCCATTTTGCTTAGATAAATTAACATCATTAAGATTAACATTAATATTGTTTCCTGCGGCAAGTGCTGGTACTACTCTATTATTTCCTAATCTAAGTATTCTCTTACCATTACCTGCTGTTTCTCCAGGTAATTGATTAACCAAATTAACTTTTCCTTTACCCATATAACCATTATTAGTTAATTCTTGTATCTTAAGTCTCTTAGCTTTAGGAGCATATAAATTTCTAACAAATAATGACTTTGGTTTAGAAGGTCCCTTAATTCTTAAATCTCTTGTTCTAATATTTCCTATTCTTGATTTTATACCATTTACGTCACCATAAATATAGTTGTATGCTGCTCCTGTAGGCTTGATGTTAACTCTTCCTTGCGATATAGCATTTCTAACACCTTGCCCTTGAGTCATTCTTAATCTTCCTCTATTTGTAGCATTTAAAATATTATTTGCATTTTGAGTTAATCTACGTGCTCCTTTTGATTTCACATTGTAGATCATTCCTCCACCTTGAAAAACAGGTCCCATAATTTGACGTCTTGCTGCAAATTTATTCATTACATTTCCATTTTGGAAAACTCCACCAATTCCATTTACAAGTCCAACTACAGCAGTAGCGCCCATTCCACCGCCCATTGCTGGCATACCCATTCCAGCAGCTGATTGCGTAGCAGGTACTCCGCCATTTATATTACCATTATCAACGCCTCTCATCATTGGTATTCTATTTTGACTAAATCCTACCTCAGTTCCGACATTAGCAGAAGCAGGAGTACCTGAAACTTCTGGATTAGATAAAGGAGCCTTATCCAATATTTTTGCCTTAGGTCTTTCACCTTCTCCTCCACCAATTAGTTTAGAAGATGAATAACCATGTAAAGACATAGATATTGCTTTTTTTAATTGAGATTTCATAATCCAATAACCTCCTACTACAGAAGCTATCGATAAAAATATCGTTAACAATAAATTCATTTTTATTTTCCTCCTTTATTAAATCGCATAATTTAAAATTAATGTATAAATCATTGATAATAGTACTTGTATAAGAGATAAACTAATATACAAACCTGCCCATCTTCTAAAGCTCATCATTCCTTCTATATTTAAAATGTGCAATGCAGCTGCTATTGGCCCTATCATTGATAAAATCCATAGAGCAAACATTCTAACTATCATAAATATTATTACTGCTAAATTAACCCAAGCAAGTACAATAAATCCTAAAGTATACAGTCCTTTTTCTACCCACTCATCAACGTCTTCGATTCCCGCCATATATCTTGCATATCCAGCTGCAGTTGTACTAAAACTGTATCCTGCTGTTTCTACATTAACTCTAATTGGTAATTCAGCATTTTCTCTATTTTCTAAACTTTTAAAAAATGTATCACTTCCAAAAATACATAAGCCCATTATTACTACAGAACCAATTAACATAGCTATTGATGTTGTAAATTGTTCCAATCTTGTTTTTGCTTCTGCCTCTCCTTCCGGATTATCAAAAGAATGTCCTACAATTTGTATTCCATAAATAATTAACATTACTAGCAAAATCGCACTTGCTATATAAATAGATATATGTATTAAACCTGCTGCGAAGTTTCTTAAAATCATCCACGGTGAACCTTCATCATGATCTTTATTTCCTGTAAGAAAATTTACATCTAAAAAGTCTATATGTCCTACAGCTACATTATACAAATCTCCTGTCATTACTGGTATTTTTGTATCTTCTGCAAATCTTTTATCATCATCGTCTTCTTTTTCAATATCTATTACTTTTTGCCAATCTTCACCTTTTCCTTTATCGTAATTTCCTACTTGAGTATATTTATTTAAATCTCCTTCGCCATCTTTTTCAAGTTCATCTTTTTCATACATATATTGCCAGTTCAAAAAAGTATGATCAGTTGCTGTTTGTACCATATTTGCAATAAACTGTGGTAAATCTCCTAATATTGCTCTTACCAAATCTAGTCCTAGTGTTATTAATGTTCCAACTGGATTATGTTGAAAGTTTTCTTTTATTTCATTTAACCCTTCAACAGCTCCCTTAATAGTATTTACAAAATTTGTTCCAGCTTCAATTCCATTATTTGCCACCTCGGTCGCAGGAGATTTAATTAAACCTCCTAAAAAGCTGTATTCTTTATCATCTATTTTTGCACTTTCACCTTTAGATATATCTTCTCCTGTATAAATATCTTTAAGTTGCGCTCTAAAATAGTAATTATTTCCCCAAGATTCTTCTTTAGCTGACATAACAATAACTGCACTCCAAGAATCTCCTTCATTATTCGAAGGTGCTCCATAAATATTTTTTAAATCTTCTTCACTAATTCCTGATATTGTTTCATAACTATCACTTCCTGTTCCGAACTCTTATTGTAGATTCATAAGCTGCATCATTCCAAGGAAGATATGAAAAAAACTTTCTTGATTTTTTTTCTATGGAAATAGTTGTTTTCATTTTCATTTCATTAGTTACAGTATCTCCTGTATACTGAAAATCATTTTTTAAGTAACTTAATATCTTATCATATTCTTGTTTTTTTAGATCATCCGTCCATCCAATCTTTTATCCAACAAAGTTTTGGTTCTGAAATTTTCAATCCAGTTTCT
>OGKG01004873.1_pt1 | contig 10932 bp, 9 predicted proteins | sample 1572201 | NCBI WGS metagenome assembly OGKG01 (sample SAMEA2582146, study PRJEB24529) | metagenome | biome: Human gut stool | place: China | collected 2011 | reverse complement strand
TATTTTATTTAAGAAAATTTATTACGATGAATGTAACTTCGAATTAATTACACCTTCAGAATATATTGATAAATATCCAGAAATGCAAGTTTGTGCTCCTTGTCGTTCAAGTTGGGGTGCAAATGGTTATAGTGGTGTATGGTTAAATCCAACTAATGATTATGTACATCGCCATCTTCATAAAGCTGGTGATAGAATGGTTGAACTTGCTACATCATATCTTGATGCAGAAGGAATTATAAAAGATGCTCTTAACCAAGCAGCTCGCGAATTACTTCAAGCTCAAACAAGTTGTTGGCTATTTATTATTACAAATGGTACAATGGTCGATTATGCCAAAAAACGTATTAAAGATCATATTGGCCGTTTTACTAAATTATATTATGAAATTAAAGATAATAATGTTGATAAGGCTTTTTTGGAAGATATCCAATTAAAAGATTGCATCTTCCCTGATATTGATTATCATATTTATACAAAATTATAATAATTTCAAGGCATTGAGTTAATTTATACTCAGTGCTTTTTTTATTTAATAATAAAGTAATATATTATTTTGCCGTTTAACTACGGACGCTTTGCTATTTTAAATTTGTTTGCAACAAATTTAAAACACCTTGTTAAACTTTAAAATAATATATTACATTCTTATTAAATTATAAATACACGCATTATATAAAGTACGCTTTTATCTTTTTACATAAATTTCAAATAAATAACTAAAATAATCTCTAGAATCAGTATTACCGGTAATCCTACTGTAAATTTAAGTTTTTTAGTTTTATGTCTCAACGTATACATTCCAGCAATAGTACCAATTCCTCCACCTAATGCAGTAACAATAAATAATGTTTGTTCTGGAATTCTCCATTTTCCTTTTTTGGCTTTTTGTTTATCTATGTACATTACTAAAAATCCAATTATATTTATTATTATTAAATATATTATTATATTTTGCATTGTAAATATATTTTTTATATCTGCCATTTTATTTCTCCTTATTTTTTAAAAATCAAAATATGCATATTTTATGGTTTTATAATTTAGGCATTTTTGAATTTCTTCTTTTGCCTTTGTAGAAATTTTATCTATTCTTGTATATTTTCCATTATCATTTATTAATGGATTTATGTATCTTATTTTTGTTCTTATACTTTTACAATATTTGTTTTCTTGATAGTTTTCACTTTCATAGATTTTTGTGGTGTTTTCCCATTTTTTAAAAATTTCAGAAATATTATCATATTTGCAGTTTTCTATTTTTTGTATTATTTCTTTTTCTGATAAATTATATAAATCATTTTGTTTTATTAAATTTTGATTATACATTTTTTTAATTATATCTGCTAAAAATTGCATTGATAATTTTGTTTTACTGTCCATATATGAAATAGATAATGTACTCATATTTTTGATAAATTTTTCTGTTATAGATATATCTTTAAATCCTAATTCTTCTATTCCATCTTCATTTTTTTGTACTTCTATATTTTGATATATTTCTCTAACTTCTTCTAAATCCCATAATTTTTTTCTTACTCCCAATCCATTTGAAAGGGTATATTCTAGTCTATCACTTGAAAGTCTTGGAGTATCATTATCTGCAATTGGGTATCTATGATAATCATTTACTTCTTCTATTTTTATTCCATCTCTATCAAGTAATTGCATAATTTGTTTTGAATTACTTATTATTTTAGTTGTTAATTCTTCTGTTGATTCTTGTTTTTCGTAATCTCCACTTAGAAAGTCTATTGTGTGTTTAAAGGCTGGTGTTGCTATATCATGAAATAATCCTGAAAGTGTTTGTTTTTCATTTTTTGTAAAATTCCAAATTATTAATGCAACTGCTACACTATGGTCCAAACTTGAGTACCATAGTGTAATTTCTGGAAATAATTTTGAATAGTATGTACCACAAGATACACTTATTCCAGCTTGTTTTTGCATTTCTTTTGTTTCTATATATTCTTCTAAAAATTCTGGTATTTCTGGTGATAGTATTTTAAAATATTCTTTTATTTTTTCATTTAAATTTTCAAAATATTTTGCCATTTTTTCTCCCTTTTTTAGTATTAGCCAAATAAACTTAATTGATTACTTTGACTCATTCCTTCTAAACATCCAAATTGTTTTAGTAGTTCTGCACCTGATGCGCCTATTTTAGCTCTTATTTTTAGGTCATCTATTGACATGAATTTTCCATCTTTTCTTGCATTTACAATTCCTTGTGCTGCTACTGTACCAAATCCTGGTATACTATTTAATGGTGGTCTTAATTTATTGTCTTGTATTTTGAATTTGCTAGCTTCTGATTCGTAAATGTCAACTGGTAAAAATTCAAATCCCCTTTCATACATTTCTAATACTATTTCTAAATCATCATACATATCTAACTCTGCTTTTGTTGCTTCTTTCTTTTGGTTTTTCATTTCTATTTCTTTCATCTTGTTTTTTACTTTTTCTTTTCCAAATATCATGTATTGTGCATCAAAAGCTTTGGCTCTTATAGAATAGTATGCTGCATAATATGCTAGTGGTATGTGTACTTTAAACCATGCAATTCTAAAGGCATTTGTTACATATGCTGCTGCATGGGCTTTTGGAAACATGTATTTTATTTTTTCACATGATTTTATATACCAGTCTGGTACATCATGTTCTTTCATTAATGGTATGTATTCATCTTTCCATTTTGGTTCTTTTCCTTTTGCTACTTTTCCCTTACGTACCGCTTCCATTATTTTGAATGATTTATCTGGTGGTAATCCTTTTTTTATTAAATATATCATTATATCATCACGACAACATATTGCTTCTTGAAGTGTTACTACTCCTTGTTCGATTAAGGTTTGTGCATTTCCTAACCATACGTCTGTACCATGTGATAGTCCTGATAGACGTATTAATTCATCGAAGGTTGTTGGTTTTGTGTCCAAAAGCATCCCTCTTGCGAATTTTGTTCCATATTCGGGTATTCCATATGTTCCTACTTCTGAGTGTATTTGTTCTGGTGTTACTCCTAGTGCTTCTGTTGAATTGAATATTGACATTGTTTCTTTATCATCTAGTGGTACATCTGTTGGAGCTATTCCTGTTAAATCTTGCAACATACGAATTACCGTAGGATCATCGTGTCCTAGTATATCTAGTTTTAATAAGTTTCCATCTATTGAGTGATAATCAAAGTGAGTTGTTATAATGTCTGAATTTGGGTCATCTGCAGGATGCTGTACTGGTGTGAATTCATATATTTCTCTACCTTTTGGTACAACTATAATTCCTCCAGGATGTTGTCCTGTTGTTCTTTTTATTCCTGTACATCCTACTGATAATCTTTGCATTTCTGCTCTATTCATTGGTATTCCTCTATCTTCGAAATACCCTCTTACATAACCATATGCTGTTTTGTCGGCTACTGTACCAACTGTTCCTGCTTTGAAGGTTGTTCCTTTTCCAAATATTACTTCTGTATATTTGTGTGCTTTTGCTTGGTATTCTCCAGAGAAGTTCAAGTCTATATCTGGTTCTTTGTCTCCATTAAATCCTAAGAATGTTTCAAATGGTATGTCCATTCCATCTTTTGTTAGTTTGTGTCCACATTTTGGACAATCTTTGTCTGGTAAGTCGAAACCGTTTCCAACACCATAGTCTTCAAATTCTGAATATTTACAATTTGGGCATCTATAATGTGGTTGAAGTGAGTTAACCTCTGTTATACCTGTCATAAATGCTGCAAGTGATGAACCAACTGAACCTCTAGAACCAACTATGTATCCATCTTCATTTGATTTCCATACTAGTTTTTGAGCAATTATATACATAACTGAATATCCATTACTTATGATTGAATCTAGCTCTTTGTCTAGTCTATCTTGTACTATTTTGGGTAGTGGATCTCCATATAATTCATGTGCTTTTTGGTATGCAATATTTTTTATATCTTCCTCGCATCCTGGAATGTGTGGAGGACATTTTTCTGGAGATATTGGACTTATTTGTTCACACATATCTGATATTTTATTTGTATTTGTTACTACTACCTCATATGCTTTTTCTTCTCCAAGATATTCAAATTCTTTTAGCATTTCCTCTGTTGTTCTTAAATATAATGGTGCTTGATTATCTGCATCATCGTATTTTTGACCCGCTTCTAGAATTCTTCTATATATTTCATCTTGTGGATCCATAAAGTGAACATCACATGTTGCAACTACTGGTTTATTTAATTTTTCTCCTAATGCAACTATTTTTCTATTTATATCTCTTAAATCTTCCTCATCTCTCATTATTCCATTTCTTATTAAGAATTGGTTGTTTCCTATTGGTTGAATTTCTAGATAGTCATAGTCTTGTGCTATTTCTTCTACTTCTTCATCTGGTCTACCTTGTTCTATTGCTTGATATAATTCTCCTGCTTCACATGCACTTCCTAATATCAATCCTTCTGAATATTTTTTATATAAACTTTTTAATATTCTTGGTTTTCTATAAAAATAATCCAAATGTGAAAATGATACTAGTTTATACAAATTTTTTAATCCTACATAATTTTTTGCTAAAATTATAGCATGATATGTTTTTAATTTTTTATATTCTTCTGCTTTAGCTGCTGGGTCTGCTGCAACTTCATCTATGTCTTCTAATTTTTTAGCTCCTTTTTCTTTCAACATATCTATCATTACATTAAATACTTTAACTGTTGTATCAACATCATCTAATGCTCTATGTGCTACTTCTACTTTTATTCCTAGGTTTTCAGCAATTTTTCCTAATTTATATTTCTTGTAATCTGGGAATAAATCTTTTGCTAAACTTAATGTATCTAGATATGAGTAATCAAAGTCATATCCTAGCCTTTTTGCGTTTTGTTTTAAGAAACCTACATCAAAGTTTGCATTATGTGCAACGATTACTGTTTCATCTTGATCTCCTAAAAATTCTAGCATTTTAGGAAATACTTTCTCAATTGTTTCTGCATCTTTTACCATTTCATCTGTTATATTTGTAACTTCTGTTACTCTTTCTGGTATGTGTCTTTCTGGATTTACAAAACTACTGAATTCATCTATTACTTCTTTGTTTTTTACTTTCATTATTCCTATTTCTGTAATTCTATCATTTGTTGCCGAAAATCCTGTTGTTTCTAAGTCTAAAACACAATATGTTGCATCTATGTCTTGTCCTTTTCCATTATATATTGATTTTGTATTGTCTGGTGCTAAATATGCTTCAACACCATATATTATTTTTATATCTGGATTGTCATCTCCTACTAAGTGATATGCTTCTGGAAATGCTTGTACAACTCCATGGTCTGTAATTGCAATTGATTTCATTCCCCATTTTATAGCTCTTTTTATTAAATCTTCTGCTGATGTTACTGCATCCATTTGGCTCATTTTCGTATGCATATGTAATTCTACTCTTTTTACTTCTGCATTATCTTGTCTTATTTCTTTTTTTACGCCGTTTCCTTCAATTATTGTATTTGCCATAACTGTTAATTCATTTGAGAATGAATCCATTTGGGCATTTCCTTCAATTTTTATTCCTTTTACTTTTCCTAATCTTTTAATTATTTTCTTTGCTGATTCTTTTGGTAAGAATGCTTTACATGTCATTGTGCTTGAACCATCATATAAGTCAAAGCTTAATAAAGTTTTTCCATTTTTCAATTCTCTGTCTTCCATATAGATTATTTCACCATCAAGTGAAACTTGTCCATCATCAACACCTAAGTCTGCAACTTTTACAAGTGGTGCTGTAATGTTCATATTTTTTCCTAATATTAATGGTGTGTCTTCATCTGCTTCTTCAGGCATTTCTGGGACATCGGTCTCTGTTTCTATTATTGTATTTGATATTACAGTAATATCTCCTGCATATGTATCAAGTCCAGCTTTTCCTACTGTTTTTATTGCTTTTGCATTTTTTATTTTTTCTGTTATTTCTTGACCTTCTTTTGCATCTTTTGCAAAGGATTTACAAGTTATTACTCCTGTTCCATCATATAATTCGTATATAATCATGCCTTTTCCTGATTTTGTTTCTCTACATTCACAAGTTACTATTCTTCCCTCTAATGTTACTCTTCCATCATTTGCTGTAATATCTTTTATTTTCATTTGTTTTTCTTTTGCTTTTGATGGTTTTCCCATTATATAGTTTTCTGCTGGTATATTTCCTTCTTGTGGTATATCTTCAGGCATTTCTCCTGCCATTCCTTCTGGTATGTATATATCTCCATCTTGTGGTGGCATATAGTCTGGGTCATTATATTCTTGTTCTTTATTATGTTTTTCTTCTTTATTTTCTGGATTATATGAACACATTTCTTCTATTGTCTTTTCTTCTAGTTCTTTCATCTTTTTTTCGTAAGCTAGTTCTTCTTCTTTTTGCAATACTTCTTCTAGTTCGATTTTGTATTCTTTTCCAAATAATTTTTTTATTACATTTTCAAGTTCAATATCAGTTTTTTTGGCTCTTAAAAAGTCTGCACCTCTTATGTGCATTTTTACGTGAATTATGTTTTCTTCTAGTTCTACAGTGCTTTTCATTAATAACATTGGTTTCATTAATGGATATTTATGTGCCATATAGCATATAATATTTCTCCATTCATCATCAACTCTTTTTAATTGCACTCCTTCTAGATATTGAATTCTCATGTCTATATTTTTGAAGCCAAATCTTTCTAATAGGAATTTTTCGAAATACCATATTTCTTTTACTTCTATATATTCATCTGATTTTATTGTGATTCCAAGTGTATTGGTCTTTTTTATTACATCTAAGTTTAATATTTCTGCTTCTATTATGTTTGCTCTTGCTTGATAGTCACTAAATATTTCTTTTACTTTTCTTGCTTTATTTTCTGACATTGTTTTTTGCTCCTTTAGTATGTATTTTATCACAATTATTATTATAAAAAAAGCGAACAATAGAAAATATTTTAATTCTTCACTTTTGTCCATCCATAGTCCGTTTTGTTAATATTTTTTATTAAACTCATTGCATTTGTCCTTTAGATTTTACTTGTACTTTCGTTTATACTATCCATTATGTCTTTACATTCTTTCCAACTTATAACTTTTAATATTTCATAATCCTTTGCTAATTTTTTAGCTATTTCTTTGGTGTTATCAGTTGATTCTAAATCAGCAACTATAATGTTTTTTAGATATTCTTCTCTTCCATATAAAATTTTGAATAATATTGAACGTAAAAATCCTTCTATTTTTTCTTCTTGATTTTTTACTGCTATTATTACATGAATTCCATCTGATTTAAATTTTGTATATGTATTTATGTATATAATATTTTTTATAATTTCAAAAAGACCATAAATGGCTAATGTCCAGAATATTGTATTTAATACAAATTCAATCATTTTTCTGCCTCCTATGGTCTATTATATGTTTTTTTATTTTTTTGTGTGATTATTCCTCTTTTTGCTTTAACATCCATATTATTTTGCTATAGTCTAAAATATAATCATCCATTAATGCTGATGTTGAGTATTCTTTTTGTTCATCTGCTTTTTCTTTTATTTCTGTTACTTTTTCAAGTAATTTCTTGTAATCTTTTAGTATTGTTTGAAAAACTTCTTGTGATTTTATTTTTTTGTTTTCTGCTTCTGTTATATTTGTTTTTTCTAAATAATCTTTTAGTGTTCCTAATGGTTCTTCTCCTAAAATTAGTATATGTTCTGCTACTTCATCTATTTGTTCATTTATTTCGTTGTATAATTCTTCTAATTTTGAATGTGTTTGGAAAAAGTCTTGTCCTGTAACGTTCCAGTGGTAATTTTGTAGTTTACGATAAAATACATTTAAGTCTGATAATAATTCATTTAAATTTTGTTCTAAGTTCATAATATTTCCTCTCTTTCTTTTTTTATTATGAACTTAGTATTGTTTTTTATTCATTTTATTTTACGTTATTTTTTATTTAAATTCTTTTTGAATTTCTTTATATTCTGGCATGTATTTTTCAACTAATTTCCAAAATTCTTTTGAATGGTTCATATGTTTTATATGGCATAGCTCATGTAATATTACATATCTTATTGCTTTTTGGCTATATTTTATTAGTTCTAGATTTATTGTAATGTTTTTCTTGCTTGAACAACTTCCCCAAGCATATTTTATTTCTTTTATTGTTATTTTATTTGGTATTAGTCCTGTTTCGTTTATTAGTTTTTTTGCATTTGATGTTACTATTTGTTTAAATTCTTCTTTGGTATATAGTGCTTGTTTGGATTGTTTTTGCTTTTCTTTTTCTAAGCTTTTTTTTATCCATTCTGCTTTTTGTTCTATTAGTTTTTCTATTTCTTTTTTGCTTACTCTTTTGGGTGCTTTTATTATTGCTTGTCCGTTTTTTATTTGTATGTAGATATTTTTTATTTTTGAGTATTTTATTTGGTATTCTATGTTTTTCATTTTGTTCCTCCGAAGAGTATTATACTATGTTTTAGCAATAATAACAATTATTTTTTTGTATATTCAATTACTAAATTATATTTTGCATTTGCGCTGTATCCATTAGCATTGCATCTAAGAATTCCATCAGTTGTGAAATAAAAAATTGCATAATCAGATGTTGATGTATGATATGGCACAGGTACTTGACTTTTTGTTTCATTTTGTATTACTACTCCATATGTGGTAATAATTGTATCTAAATCATTTATAATTACTCCTGTATCTTGAGTACCAGATTGTGTTTTTTCAAATTCAACGACTCTTCTATATATTTTTTTTCCATCTTTCCAACTCCCTACCACTTGTTCTTCTTCTGTATAGCTATTATTTGAATTATTTTCTCTAGTATTAAAAACTTCATTTATTTTATTATTATACTCTGCTAATGTCATATTTTCTTCTTCATATTTATTATCAGTTATTTCCTTTGCTTGTTTTGCTTTATCAAATAGTCCTGTTTGAGTTAATACTGAAATTCCTATTCCTGCTAAAATTAATAAAATTATTATTGTAACCACCAAAGCCACTAATGTAATCCCTTTTTCTTCTTTTGTTTTTAAAATTTTTTTCATTTAAATTCCTCCTATTTTTATTTTGTTCTATTTTAGAACAATTATAACATTACTTTATTATAAAATCAATAATAATGTTCGAAAAAAGAACATTTTTTAGGAGGTGCTTTTATGGGTAAAAAAATAATTTCTCAAAATTCTCTAAATATTACAGGAAAAAATATAAAACAAATTCGTAAAGATAAAAAAATAACTCAAGAGGATTTATGCGCAAGAATGCAGGTTTTAGGCTTTAAACTTAGTCGTTCTGATATTTCTAAATTAGAAAATGGTAAGAGATTTATAACAGATACTGAAGTTTTAGGATTTTCAAAAGCTTTAAGGGTAGGTATTTTAGATTTATATAAATAAAAAAAGATGTTCTACTTTAAGTAGTTCATCTCTTTTTATTTATAATTAATTATATTAATTGTAATATAGCAACTTCAGCTCCGTCTCCTCTTCTAGGACCAGCTTTTACTATACGTGTGTATCCACCAACGTTTTTACCTGCATATTTAGGTGCTATTTCGTTAAATAACATTGCTGGAACGTCTATTACTTTACCATCTGTATCTTTTACTTTGTTAACTTTTCTCATTATTTTTCTTCTAGCATTTAATCTTGATGGCATATCTTTTTGTCTTTTTTCAGTAGTTTCTTCTTTAACTACTTTTAAATATTCTTTACCATTTTTGCTTTTTACTAATTCAGTAACTTTGTTACCTTTTGAATCTAATTTAGCTTTTACAACTTTTTGTTCTACTTCTTCAAAGTTATCTTTTTCTTTTATTGCAAGTGATATGATGCTATCAGCTATTGATTTTACTTCTTTGGCTCTTGGTAAAGTTGTTTCAATTTTTCCATGTACTAATAGGTCTGTTGTTAAGTTTTTTAACATTGCCATTCTAATATCTGTAGTTCTACCTAATTTTCTATTTGTAGCCAATTTTTTCACCTTCCTCTTTCTTTTTCGTTCGGGCTTTGTTCCCTATTTATTTTTATTTACTCATCTTCTTGTGCAAAGTCTAAGCCTAATGAATGTAATTTGGCTGTTACTTCATCAAAAGATTTCTTTCCTAAATTTCTAACTTTCATCATTTCTGATTCTGATTTACTAATTAAATCTTCAACAGTTGATATGTTAGCTCTTTTTAAACAGTTGTATGATCTAACTGATAATTCAAGTTCTTCTATTGACATTTCTAGAACTTTTTCTTTCTTAGATTCTTCTTTTTCAATCATTACTTGTGTATTTTTTGTTGTTTCAGATAAATCTATGAATAATTCTAAATGTCCTGTCATAACTTTTGCAGCTAAACTTAAAGCTTCATGTGCTTTTAAGCTTCCATCTGTCCATACTTCTATTACTAATTTATCATAATCTACTGTTTGACCAACTCTTGTATTTTCTACTTGGTAGTTTACTTTTTTTACTGGTGTATAGATTGAGTCAATTGGAAGTACAGAAATATCTTGATTTGGTTTTTTATTTTTTTCAGATGAATTGTATCCTCTTCCTCTATCTGCAGTCATTTCCATTACAAGGCTTCCACCTTCTGAAACTGTTGCAATATGTAAATCTGGATTTAATACTTCTACTGTTCCATCTGATTTTATATCTCCTGCTGTAACTTCTCCTTCACCTTTGAAATCTATTCTTATAGTTTTTTCTTCATTTCCGTCAAATTTTAATCTAACGTTTTTTAAGTTTACTATTAATTCTGGTACATCTTCTACTACATTTGGTATAGTAGAGAATTCATGTAATACTCCATCTATTTTTACACTTGTTATAGCACATCCTGGAAGTGATGAAAGCATTATTCTTCTTAGAGAATTTCCTATTGTTACACCATATCCTCTTTCTAATGGTTCACATACAAATTTTGCAT
>OGKG01004868.1_pt1 | contig 10944 bp, 10 predicted proteins | sample 1572201 | NCBI WGS metagenome assembly OGKG01 (sample SAMEA2582146, study PRJEB24529) | metagenome | biome: Human gut stool | place: China | collected 2011 | reverse complement strand
TTCATGTAAATAGTCTATGATTTCCTTAAAAATATGATGTTGCACTTCACCTGTATTCTTGTTAAGAACCATTAATCTTGAACTACTTCTGTCTTCTAATGGATCCTGTGCAATTAATTCTTCCGGTAAATCATAATAATAATCATGTAAACTCATTTTATCTGCGTCACTCATAACTGTTCCTCTTTTCATCTATACTTAAAACTATCAAATCTAATTTTTGTTTTTAACTAACTTTAAATTTTTTAAATAATATATTCCAACATTAAAGGGACTATTTTTATAGCTGTTCACTATCTAATACTATTGTAAATGGACCGTCATTTTCAAGTTTAACTTTCATATCAGCGCCAAACTCGCCTGTTTCAACAACCTTAACCATTTCCCTGCATTTTTCAATTATGTACTCATACATTTCATTTGCCATGTCAGGTGCACCTGCATTAATAAAAGATGGTCTGTTGCCTTTTTTACAATTTGCATACAATGTAAACTGAGACACTAATAAAAGTTCTCCATCAACATCTGCTAAAGCCAAATTGGTCTTGCCGTCTTCATCTTCACCGTCATCATTTGTAACGATACAATCACCGATGCATCGCCCTTTGTATATTGCCCCATCCTTGCAATACACAATAGATTTACGGTCATCGATTTCTAATTGGACTATATATGGTTTCACTACTTATCACCTCTTTCTTTTGTCGGGAAAATGTTATTAAATCGAACTCTTACTGAATATAAACCGCACCTACATAGTAACTGTTATGAACCGTCACCTTTTTGCCGTCTTTAAAATAGACAGCGATTTGTGAACCATCTATATCTATTAGTATTTCGCTCTTTTTCAAGTCCGGAATGATTTTCTCCAAAGCCTTGCATTGCCTTAAAAAAATATCCGAATCAGGTGCATTGCAAACCCTATAATCAAACATATAACTTACTCCTATCTTGATTTTTCGTTTACGTTTTCTTGCTTTTAGAAGCATTTTTATTGCCGGCGAAAAAATTCGATAAAAAGCTGTGACGAAATGTTTGTGGTTTGCCGCATCTTCTTTTCGGCAGCCGGAAACGTTCTCTAAAATGTGCTAAACGTTGTATTTATCTCTTATGGTTTTAATTCGTTTACGAAAAGCTATGGTTAAATCCATAAGTTCTTTTGCCGATCTGTCATCTCGTCCGTGAAAATCTTTATGCTTAGATTCAATATCGGCGTATTGTGACTGATATTCTTTTTTTAACTTTTCTAATTCTTCATAACAACCTTCAGGGCAGTTCTTAGCGTTTTTATGCAATTCCGAATTTTTCACAGGATCTTTTAATTCTTCCATGTTGTTCATCTCCTAACGGCATGAATTACGGATTGTGAAACAGAATATCATCAATTTCAAGCCTTGCTTTCTTGCAATAGCGGCAACTTCTTTGCTTGAATCCGGGTTGTTAGCGTTATTATTACGAAGTATAGCCATTTCAAACTGTTTTTTCATGGCATCTGTCATCATCTTAGACTGATTACCGGTAAACTCCTGATTGCCGATTTTATAAACTTCATCGCCTTGCTTTCTTGCAATAGCTGCAACTTCTTCGCTTGAATCCGAGTTGTTAACGTTATTATTACGAAGTATAGCCATTTCAAACTGTTTTTTCATGGCATCTGTCATTATCTTAGACTGATTACCGTAAACTCCCTACCGCATATTGAATATACCTCATTGCCTTTTTTCACAGCATCTGCGCTTTCTGCCTTTTCGATAATGTCAGTCTTTACATACGTAGGAGTCTCTTCTTTTTCCTGCATCGGTTTTTTCGTTACGGCATTTTTTGCGCTTACCGTATCGGTTGCTTTTACAGCTTTGCTTTCTTTTGTTTTGTTCTCTTTAACAGAAAGTTGACTGAAAACTGGGCAATTTTTACTGTTTTTCTTTATTGTGTCGTTGATACAGGAAACGAGAGAGTCATGGCTGTTATTTATACTATATTTGATGGATGTCAATTCTTTCAGCATATCGGCAAATCTCTGGGATAATAATTTTTCATTCAGCTTATTATTCTGTATTGGGTTTTTTAGCTTTAAATAACCTGCCATGACGTTTAACAATTCTTTGCTTGGGGTTCCGATTTTATTTTCCAATAGCAGTTTTATGTTTAATTGATTTGCTATATCTTCAAATGCTCCCCTTGTGTTGTTAGAAATACTTAAAACCTTTTCGCTGTCGCCCGCTATAGGATTTTCATCTATATAAATGGTAATATAGGTATATCTTCTTGAACGGCGGTAAGCACTTCAAGAAAACAAGCGTAACTGCAAACATACTCATTGCTGACAAATATTAATACAGCCTGGCTCGCTGCCAAATTTTCCTGCATCTGATTAACCCATTCATCGTTTTTTTAGTCAAATGCTTTATCCGCATATACTCGCAGTCCGTATTTTTTCTGCATAAGAATAACTACATCACGGAAAACAGTTTTTTATTTTTACTGCAATAGCTTATAAACACAAATCCTTCATTTTCGTTTTTGTATAAGTCATCTGCTGTAGTAATTTCCAGTTCATCCATATAGCTTTCATCGTAAGCTTTTACTTTATTTTCACTCATTGTTTCCGTTCTTCTTTAAATCCAGTCTGTATACTCTTATGCCATCATCTCTGGCGAGTACTTTAAGAAAATTGTTTATAGGTCTTTTGTCTTTTTTTCTGTCCGTGTCGTCAAGACCCTCATGATAATGTCGGATTGCGTTCTCTTGAGAATATCCCTCTGACGTATCAATCATATCCTTGTGGATACGCATCCTTTCTCTTGCAACCGCCTTGTCGTCAGCAATATCATAATCTTTTCCGGCAATCCAGCCCATTGCGTAGTGATCAAAGCACCATCTGTCATGCTCCAGTTCACCGATTCTGTCAAGTGCGTTGTCTGTATTCTTATCATCATCGGTTATCTCGTTTACTACCTCAAAATCCGGTTGTTTGTCCGAATAGAAGCAATTTATTTCATGAAGATAGCGAGCATACTTCTTTGCCCTTCCGATATGAGTCATTTTATACTCAAGAGAAAGCTCGTTGAATTTCTGCTCCATTTCCTCGTCGCTTATCTCCGGGTGATTCATCTGATGAACTTTATAAGCCATAGTATAAAGGTGCAGGAAATTGCTTGAGGAAAGATAAGTTCTTCTGTATCGGTTGTCTGTTTCAGCCACCATACTGACGGAGAGTTCTGTTTTTGCCGCCCCACTGCCGAAGCTGTTGTCGCCGTTGATGCTTACGATACTTTCTATATCTTTAAGAAATTCGTTGTCACCTGCAATTTTACTGTACGTTCCTTTAACTCCGGCATATTCTTCTTTAAGTGAAAGATTGCCGTTTTCGTCTTTGTTGAAATATTTGGTATCGAATACATACACAGCGTCCATCTTGTCGCCTTTGAATGAAATGCGGCAATTCATCGGGTGTATCTGACCCCTTGAATTTTTACCGTATGAAGTTCTGTCCCAGCACTGTATCTCATCACAGAGCATAAGCAGAAAGGCGAGAGGGCTTATATCAACCGTAAAGCGATGAGCATTGTTATACGGTGATTTGTAATTGGTTACCGAGAATTTATAAAAACTGTTATGAAGAAGAATAGCGGTTATTGCGTTAGTGTACATCATGTTGATTTTGTCGAGATCAACCGTTTTCAGCAGATTTACCGTCAGCATTACCGCACTGAAAAAAGCATGGTCTATAAAACCGTTGCACTTTGACGGGTCGTTTCTTTCAGAAAGTACATTTTCAAGATAATCCCTGTATTTCTTTCCGGGATTTTTCTCAAGATAAGCCTTATACATTTTTGAATCTTCATACCGTGTGCCAAGACACTGTTCAAGAGCATCCGCAAGATAAATATACAGATCGTCGCCGACGTTTTCGTTATATCCGGCAGGAAGCATTTTTTTAAGCTTTGCCTCAGCCTCTTGCTGTTGCCGCTTTAATGTGTTCATTTTATCGGGATAGCTTTCAACGATTCTTTTGTAATTGTTTATATCCTTTTCGTTAATGCCGCTGTCATTTTCGGATAACCGCTTCTTTGCTTCTTCAAGCTCTTTTTCCATTTTCGGAATGTGATATGTAGCCTCACTGACAAGGTAATTGTTCATATTGTACATTACAAACGGAACATAGTTTATATTGTTTTTGAAATAGCTTTTTACCTGTTCAAACGAAAGTTCAAACGGATAACCGATATCATGAAATAAAGCTGAAATACCCCAGTATTTAAGAAAATGCGCCGCAAGATCCTCATCGCTTTCTGTCAGATTATCAAGCGGCAAAAGGTCTTTGTATTGCTTTTTGTATTCTTCACGGTAGCTTTCGCTTGAATCATAATATGCCAGACCGATTAAAAATACATATACGGAGTGTGAGTAATGATCCCTGTGCTTCATAAGAAGTGAACTTGCATTTGTTTCAAATTCGGACAGCATTTCGATCATTTCCCTAGTGCTGCCGTAAGAGCTTATAAACATTTCAAGAAATATGTAATAGATATCGAAAGCATCTTTGGCAACTCCCGACTCGAGAAAACGATGTATTGCGACTTCAAGACATCTCCTGTCAATATCCATTTCCATATTGTAAGGGATCTGATTAGGTTTAAGACTTTTTCCGTCAGAATCCTTTAAGTTTATATGTCTGTCGTCTTTCTTGAAACGAAGACCTACACAGCGGTTCCTAATAAAGTTTACAGCATGCGCCTCAAGCTCAGAACGCTTACAAGATATTTCTCTTTTTCCTCTTGCGTTTTTCTCCCAAAAACGTTGATTTTTAAATTCAAACATACCCGCACTTGTGGGATAAGGTCTTTCCATGCCGTAAGTTTTCATATTGATTTTGCCCATTTCTTCAATGGCGGTATAAGCTGTTTTGTTCTGCATTTTTATTTTCCTTTTCTATTAAATATTACACCAGTTACAAGCCATATCGTTATAGCTGCAATAATTCCCTCAATTGCCAGTACAAGTGTTCCTCCGTAGGACAAAAAGCTCAGGTGGGTTACATCGTCCGCTGTGATAAGATGCCCCGTAACCGATAGCTCCATTGCTATCAGTGACAATGCAAGACCCCATTTGTTAAAGGCGTTGCCCTGTGCTGTGCTGACAAGCTCATAAAGCGAATTTATCTGTCCTGTGATATCAGCGTATTCCGCTTGTATGTTCAGTTTTTCACGGATACTGTCATATATGAACCTGCCCTCGCTTTTGACGGTTACTTCGCTCAGTGCATACTGATTTTGGAATGTTACAAACTGTTTCTGTAGTCGCATGACGCTGTTGACCTTGTTCATAGTTATCTTTTTGCCGGATGATCCCAGAGTGTCCGTCCATTTGTTTATTCTGGTTGAAAATTTCGCCAGCGACATACGCTGGGCAATGCCCAGAATAATAATTTTTGTATATATTTTGTCAAAATACTCAACGTCGTAATCGGGCTTTCCGATAAGCTTGATATATGCCTGATCGGATATTGCTGTCAGTTTTGGGTTTCTGGTCGTGAACTCATCAAGATAAAGGCACCCATACAGCTTTTCTTTTACTGTTCTGATGTTTTTGTTATGATATCCTTCGTCGGTTTCCACATACAGAAGTTCGGCAAGTTCTGCTTCCGATTCCCTATCGAATGAGCCGTCATTCGTTTCGTATGAATTAATAAGGCTGTCGGCAAACGTTTTGTCGTATATCAGACAGCAATCATACATTTTTTCATCAACAATTGTGCGTATCTGGATTTCATTTTCCTTATCGGTGTATTTAGCTCTGAAAACTCGCCCGGACCCATTTTTATTCAGCAAGCAACGGAGAACTTTAGAAACGTAACAGAATGATACTTTCTCATTCCTATAAGAACAAAAGTCATCTCGTTCATTTATATGCGATCCTTTAAGCTCAAGCAGATCAGCACACTTTGAAAAACCGCTGTTTCCCGGCCAGAACGGCATCGCAATGCGCCATCCGTATTCGTTGATTTCTTTGACCGCTTTCAGATTACGGTGCTGTCTGTTCCTGCATTTTATTTCTATTATTGCAATGCCGGTGCTGAAAATATGAAGAAGTATATTGCTGATATCAAGTGTATATTTGTTGCAACCTTTTGTTATAATATACTGCGTTCCTGACACAATGTCGCTTTTCACTCTGAAATTGTGAACCAGACCGCTTTCATCGGGGAAAATCAGATTTCTTGCTGCCTCATTGAAGAAATGAAACTCGTTATATTCTGTAGGGTTCATATCTCCGAGAAAAACTGCTCGTGAAAAATTACTGGACTGTATAGCCGTATCTGCCACAGTCCATATATTTTCTGGATTTTCATTCCTGAATACCGTTAACATATTAACGCTGTCATCTTCCCACGCAAACGGAAATAGGAAAGTATGATAGCTGTAAATATCATCCAAGTATAATGCCCCCCAACAAGTATTTATCTGATGCTCAACAAAACAACCGATATAAATTTTAATATGATACAATAAATGACATAATTTGATTTTAGCATACTGCATAGCGAAAGTCAAGTAAAGCCGAATATTTTATACATATTTCAACATATTTTAACTTGAAATAAACGTTCCAAAAACCTTTGTCCCTTATCAATACGATTCTCGAATCCCTTGACATGCTATAATAAGCAGCAACAGCTTCCTCAAAAGTGATATAATAAGCGTAGCATTTCAATCCACGCCCTCGTGAAGAGGGCGACTGTGAAGTCATAGCCCTGACCACCGCACATTTGATTATTTCAATCCACGCCCTCGTGAAGAGGGCGACATGCCTTCACCATCTTTGTGATACTCAGGAACAAATTTCAATCCACGCCCTCGTGAAGAGGGCGACCGCTTGCAAAGCCTATAAGCGGTAAACACCATTATTTCAATCCACGCCCTCGTGAAGAGGGCGACTTTGTTGCTCGTCCTTTGTGTCTATTCCTGCTTTATTTCAATCCACGCCCTCGTGAAGAGGGCGACGAAATAGTAGATTGTGCAGGAATAGCCTTAAACATTTCAATCCACGCCCTCGTGAAGAGGGCGACAAACGCACTAAATGCGCAATTAACTTTTTTATCAATTTCAATCCACGCCCTCGTGAAGAGGGCGACTTTACTTCCTCGACTGCGAGGTGAGCTACATCGAGATTTCAATCCACGCCCTCGTGAAGAGGGCGACCCATCGCCATTATCACCGTAATCGTATATCTTAATTTCAATCCACGCCCTCGTGAAGAGGGCGACTCTTGCGAAAACTGCAACGGACGCACCGACAAGCATTTCAATCCACGCCCTCGTGAAGAGGGCGACGTCAGAAGCACTTCAAATTTTCTTCAAATTGGCAATTTCAATCCACGCCCTCGTGAAGAGGGCGACGTAGTAGCAATGATACTTAAGGAATGTGTGTTTTATATTTCAATCCACGCCCTCGTGAAGAGGGCGACATAACAAAAACATGACTTGGTTTAGAGCGCAGGTATTTCAATCCACGCCCTCGTGAAGAGGGCGACTAAAACCCGAGCAAAGACAGCCCCCCTGTAGACATTTCAATCCACGCCCTCGTGAAGAGGGCGACTTGACAGCTTCGGTTCGCTCGACATTGAGCGTTTATTTCAATCCACGCCCTCGTGAAGAGGGCGACAAGGCACAGCGTCGAGGGCTTCCATTTCAGGCTGTATTTCAATCCACGCCCTCGTGAAGAGGGCGACGGCGAGTCGGGAATTTACGCCTGTGGACTATACAAATTTCAATCCACGCCCTCGTGAAGAGGGCGACATTTTATGTTAGTTACAAACCAAAAGGAAATTGTAATTTCAATCCACACCCTCGTGAAGAGGGCGACCCAATTTGTGATACAGTTTGATTTAAAAGTGCACATTTCAATCCACGCCCTCGTGAAGAGGGCGACGCCAATCAGACGGTGCACTCTCAGGATAAAGCACATTTCAATCCACGCCCTCGTGAAGAGGGCGACATATTGCAAAAACAATAACATAAATTTACAGCAAATTTCAATCCACGCCCTCGTGAAGAGGGCGACAAACGATTATAAGTACAAGCCACATCATAAAAGGTATTTCAATCCACGCCCTCGTGAAGAGGGCGACCTCCCGGTCGGTGTTATGTCAACGGCTCGTAGGTTATTTCAATCCACGCCCTCGTGAAGAGGGCGACAAAGGATATGCTTAACATAGCGCTTAAAGAATGCAGTATTTCAATCCACGCCCTCGTGAAGAGGGCGACTATGCAAGGATCATCGATCGCACCGTTAACAAGCTATTTCAATCCACGCCCTCGTGAAGAGGGCGACTCCATACGACAGTTGCGAAGCTTTTGCCGGCTTTATTTCAATCCACGCCCTCGTGAAGAGGGCGACTATCCGTGATACGTTTGACGCTTACGGAAGCTGGAATTTCAATCCACGCCCTCGTGAAGAGGGCGACTTATAGCGCGCGTGTGATACCGCTATATGGTGACGCTATTTCAATCCACGCCCTCGTGAAGAGGGCGACCGCACACTTTCTTGGAGCTGTTCGGGTTCAGTTCATTTCAATCCACGCCCTCGTGAAGAGGGCGACATAATCAATGATAGCTACATATATGGCGGACTTTATTTCAATCCACGCCCTCGTGAAGAGGGCGACCCTCTTTTCTTCTTGATTGCCGCAATCTGCGATAATCATTTCAATCCACGCCCTCGTGAAGAGGGCGACCAAAAACTATCTCATCGGGAATATCTTTAGAATAATTTCAATCCACGCCCTCGTGAAGAGGGCGACGGCGAAACCTCGGAGAGAGGGACGCAGGAAAAGTCAATTTCAATCCACGCCCTCGTGAAGAGGGCGACGACGTCAGATCGAGCATAATTGTATTACAATCAATATTTCAATCCACGCCCTCGTGAAGAGGGCGACCTTTTTCAGTCTGATGTAACGTTACTTCGGCACGTTATTTCAATCCACGCCCTCGTGAAGAGGGCGACGGACACAGATAGCATACATTGTGACCTTGCGACCATTTCAATCCACGCCCTCGTGAAGAGGGCGACTCGCCTTTATAAAATCTTGGAGCGCCGACAGGATATTTCAATCCACGCCCTCGTGAAGAGGGCGACACGATAGTAATATTTCAGCGATACATTAAAAGCATTTCAATCCACGCCCTCGTGAAGAGGGCGACGTTTAACAAAAATGACCCATCAAATTTTAAGTTATATTTCAATCCACGCCCTCGTGAAGAGGGCGACGCGACTGTGGCATTTACAGTAACTCGATACCCGATATTTCAATCCACGCCCTCGTGAAGAGGGCGACATGTGAAGTCGGCGTTTTATGTGATGAACTACCAATTTCAATCCACGCCCTCGTGAAGAGGGCGACATAATATTGCTCAGATACCGTCTTTAAGTGGTTGATTTCAATCCACGCCCTCGTGAAGAGGGCGACAGTTTTACCACCACCGAATTTTGCAACCCAAACGTATTTCAATCCACGCCCTCGTGAAGAGGGCGACCATTTTGAAATCAACATCACCAATATGCAAATTAAATTTCAATCCACGCCCTCGTGAAGAGGGCGACAGTTACAACAAGTCCAAGTAAAGCAACACCGATATTTCAATCCACGCCCTCGTGAAGAGGGCGACTCAATAATGCGACAGTATCGGGAGTTTGCCAACCATTTCAATCCACGCCCTCGTGAAGAGGGCGACTCGTAATCTGCGTGAAGCAAGTACCCATCAGTGAATTTCAATCCACGCCCTCGTGAAGAGGGCGACTTATTGTTGTGTGTCTTTGTCGCTTGTGGGGGAATTTCAATCCACGCCCTCGTGAAGAGGGCGACAGACTTAACTTTAGTATCATAATCTTTGAGCTGATATTTCAATCCACGCCCTCGTGAAGAGGGCGACCATTTGCTAAGCTTCGCCGTGTTTGCTAATCGGCATTTCAATCCACGCCCTCGTGAAGAGGGCGACCGCTTTACGCATTTCCGGTAATTCCAATTATGCCATTTCAATCCACGCCCTCGTGAAGAGGGCGACCTTTGTCGTATGATGATATTCGTACATTGACTTCGATTTCAATCCACGCCCTCGTGAAGAGGGCGACATCTGCTCCGGCTGATTGGCGGGATAAGCTTGATATTTCAATCCACGCCCTCGTGAAGAGGGCGACTCATTACGCTTTAACATCTCAAATTCAAGAGGTATTTCAATCCACGCCCTCGTGAAGAGGGCGACACATCGCCAAAGATACAGCGACAAGGGCAAAGAGATTTCAATCCACGCCCTCGTGAAGAGGGCGACAACAATAGCAATAGGTCTAATAATAGCAATTGCAATTTCAATCCACGCCCTCGTGAAGAGGGCGACTAATGCAATAATCAATTCAAATCAAAATTCAGATATTTCAATCCACGCCCTCGTGAAGAGGGCGACTTTATCCTGCTTCGATTTGGGATAAACTTTTATCTATTTCAATCCACGCCCTCGTGAAGAGGGCGACGTATATCGGAGAGAAAGGTTTCCTATGGAAAGTGTATTTCAATCCACGCCCTCGTGAAGAGGGCGACCCGTGATATATGCGCCTGCCGCTATCTTCAAGACATTTCAATCCACGCCCTCGTGAAGAGGGCGACACTGTACAAGAGAAATAACATCTACATACGATGAATTTCAATCCACGCCCTCGTGAAGAGGGCGACACTTTTTGGCTCACAAGATAGGTGAGCCAAAAAGATTTCAATCCACGCCCTCGTGAAGAGGGCGACCGCATTTTAGGTAGGTGATGTTATGTATTGGGATATTTCAATCCACGCCCTCGTGAAGAGGGCGACACGACTTGTACAGCCTATGACGCTGTAGAATATATTTCAATCCACGCCCTCGTGAAGAGGGCGACATAATGTACATCGGTATCACGG
>OGKG01004855.1_pt1 | contig 10969 bp, 8 predicted proteins | sample 1572201 | NCBI WGS metagenome assembly OGKG01 (sample SAMEA2582146, study PRJEB24529) | metagenome | biome: Human gut stool | place: China | collected 2011 | reverse complement strand
TGATGCGGGTGCGCATTCGCATCATTCACGCCGCCGTGCGTTGCCCATCTCGTATGTCCGATCCCACAGGTGGATAACATCTTCTTTGCGTCACAGATGGTTCTTAAATCACTGACCCTGCCGGCACATTTGAAGACCTCTGTTGTCTTCTTCTCCTCATCGCATACAGCAATCCCTGCGCTGTCATATCCACGATACTCCAATAACTCCAATGCATCAAGTAAAATATTCTTTACATTCTCACTGCCTGTATATCCAATAATTCCACACATAATCCATTCCTCTTCTTTTTCTCTATTTTTACAGCCTCCGCTGTATTCTTCTCATTCCAAAGCTTTTTGCTTTTCCCATTACACCGTATTTGTTTTGCAGTCGCCTGCATATTTGCCGGTATATCTCGCACTGGGAATGTACGGGAGAGCATCCGCCGAATCTTCGATCACTCTCCTCCTCGTTAACCTGCCCTTATCAATCTCAGATGTTTTTATCAGATTTCAAACATTTTTCTGCAGGTACATGGCGCTTCTAGGAAAACAACAGTCTACACACTTGCCGTGTAAAATCTGTTGTTCTATTTATGTGTCCGGTATACGGGTGCAAAGACCGCGTATCTGAACATAAAACAATTTTTATTCAATTTTCAAGGTTCAACATGCTTTACTATACTATGATATGAAAAAAATGTCTAGTGTTTCCATCCAAAGACGACACTATCTCCATTTTCATCCGTGCATCGATTTCCAGACCGCTTCTCCATTTGGAACATACTGGCAGAATGAATCCACCATAATACTGCGGAATGGACGCACTGCCTCCTCCAGTCCAAATGCTGCCGGGTAATCTTTCGTCACAAGATCGATATCTTTCGCAATCTTTTCCGCCACTGCAGCATCTTTTATCGGAACGATCCCAAACAAAGTCGAACAATATGCCCTGCTCCCGGTACAGGAAGCAAGATAAGTATATGCAAAATTTTTCCACTCTTCCTCAAGTACATATCCACAGGCATCCTCTCTGTCGGGTTCCTTCTCCACATTTTTTGTTTCCTCCATCTGGATACCCAACTGCGAAAAATACCCGCAGAGTTCTTTTTTCTGTCTTTTTTTCTGAAAAAAGGATACACCTCCTGCCCCCGTCGCCTGGATCATCATCCATGCGTGCAAAAAATGATCCGCACGTTTTTCCGCCTGCTTCTCACCAAAACGTTTTTTTAAAACCAGAAGACGTTTTTCATCTCCGGCAGGATCTAACTTCTGCTCTATTGCAAGTTTTAAGATCCGCTCACGCTCATTAATGTCTTCGATCTCATAATAATGCGCAGGCCACTCCGAAAGATAATCTGTTTTTTCATTCTGCGTCGTCATTTATTCCGTATCTCCTTCCATGTACAGATCCACATCATCATATGTCACTCTCGCATAAGGCAGACGTATATATTTTCCGTCGATCAGATCAAGATCCGACAGATCCCCTCCGGTTGAAAGCCCGTAAGCAAGGTTTAACATCGCACTTGCCTGACCTTCCTTATCATTATAGACTGTTCCTCTGATCTCACCGTTCTTAAGCGCCGCAAGGCCCACGTCTGTTCCATCGATTCCAAGGATCACCGGCCATTCTGCCTGATCGATGCCTGCCGCTTTCATGGCATCCACAGCACCCAGTGCCATATCATCGTTGTTAGACAGCACCAGTTCGATCTGATCCCCGTATTCCGTCAGAAGCTGACTCATTTTGGTATTTGCCTGTGCACGGTTCCAATTTGCGATGGCATAACCCAGCTTTTCCACTGGCACGCCCTGATCCGTAATTGTACTGACAGCATACTCTGTCCGAACAATGGCATCCTGATGATCTGCTTCTCCTTCCAGCACAATGTACTGGAACACACCATCTCCATTCTTGTCCGCCGCAGGATCGTTTTTGAAGATATCTGCAGCCATCTCCCCCTGCATAATTCCTGACTCAAATGCCTTAGCTCCCACATAGTAGAGCTTATCCCATCGTTCCAGATCCTGTTCCACCAGTTCTCTGTTAAAGAAGATCACCGGCACATCCTTCTTCTCCGCCATATCAATGATCGTTACCGGTTCTGTACGGTCCACCAGGTTGACACAAATAATATCACACCCATCTTCCAACATGGTTTTCACCTGATTATTCTGTGTGGTCTGACTGGCTGCCGCATTGTAAACATCAATATTAACCGACACATTCGAATCCATGGAAGCAGACACTTCACTGGCATATTCATTAAAATGATTGATCATTTCCGAAACAAATGTATCATACTGATCATAGACACTGACACCGATCCTGATGCTGGTGACCTGTCCTCCACCTGTATTTCCACAGCCTGAGGCTTCTACTGCCAGCAGGCAGGCAAGTCCTGCTATCGTCATTTTCTTCGCAAACATTTTATCCCCCCTACTGTACGATTGGGAACAGGATCTTCTGATTTTCGGCATCATAAAGATGTTCTCTGTCCACCATCAAATATCCTGTCGTCACATTTCTCATTTCCGCTGTATGATACTCCAGCTTTGTCGCCAGCTCTTTCACGCTCTGATACCCCATGTGAAATTCATTTGGAACCAGCAGTGCCTGAATCCTCCCTTTATCAAGCTCATAGACGGCCTTTTCTGAGTTACCCACTCCATACAGGACACAGTTATTGACAGATATCTGATTCTCCTGCATATAATCCACTGCCCTCTCAGTCTCACTGTTTTCCAGTGCGATCACAATATCAGCTCCCAGATTCCATTTTTCTTCAAATAGTTTCTTGTCTGGATTCCGACCCATCTCTGCCAGCTTCCACTGAATCTTTGCTCCCGCTTTCAGAAGCGTCTCCTCCAACCCATCCAGTCGTTGTCTCAGAGCGATCTGACCAGTGTTTCCACAGAGAATACCGATTGTCTTTCCCGTCAGATTTTCTCCGAAATCCTGGCAGATCCGTTCAGCCAGTGCACTGCCCAGTTCCTTGTTGTCCGGGCCAACCGTCTGATAATATTCTTCCGGGGTAATATCCGTCTCCAGCAGTACACATTTTTCTCTTGGCAGCTTGGCTTCTATCCCTTCATAGACACCTTCACTTGCATACATCTGAATAATCATGCCATCCACACCCGATTCCAGTTCTTTGTATATGATCTCCAGTTCGTTTTGCTTTCCCCAGAATTCTCCAGTAGCTACATAGTTCAGACGTATATTGTAGTCTCTGGCTGCAGCTTCAGCTCCTTCTCTCAGAGACGTCCACCGGCTGTCACTGCTGTTGTTTACAATGACAGACACCGTATAACTGTTCTTTTCTTCCTTTCGCCCAACTGTCATGATCAATCCAGCCACAGCTGCTATCAGAAGCGAAAACAGCAGCAGATACCATATTTCTTTACTTCTTCTCATCTGCTGTTCCCTCCTCCGGTCTGTTCGTCCGCTTTCCATCCAGATATTCCAGGATCTCCGGTGAATATTCGATATACGGAAGTCGAATTCTTACCATCGTTCCTTCATCCGGCTCGCTCTCGATCTCCAGCCCGTATTTTTTTCCAAAACGGATCTGTATTCGTTTATGTACATTGATCACACCTACACCGGAACCTTTCCTTGGTACTCTGCTGTTTTCTTTTAACAGAGAATCCAGTATTTCCTCAGACATGCCAAGACCATTATCTCTGACCTCGATACATACGTCATCGCCATCCCTGTAACCACGTACCCAGATCTCTCCTTCATCATCCATCCCTTCCACGCCGTAGTAGATAGCATTTTCAAGAAGAGGCTGTACGATCAGCTTCACAGTACAACAGTTCAGAATCTCTTCATCAATCTGAAAATCCACATGGAACCGATTCTTATACCGGATCTTCTGAATATTCATGTAGTTGGTAGCATGCTTGATTTCATCCTCCACACGGATGATCGTCCGTCCTTTGCTAAGACTGATGCGGAACAGGCTGGCAAGCTGAGAGATCATAAACACAGCATCTTCATAACGTTCTCCCTCGATCATCCAGGTAATAGACTCCAATGTATTATAAAGGAAATGCGGATTGATCTGAGACTGTAGTGCATCCAGCTCACTTTTTCGCTTCTCCTCTTGTTCCAGAAGCACGTCATCCATCAGTTTCCGGATCTGCTCCACTGTGGATTTCAATGTTCGTCCCAGATGCTCGACCTCCGTAAATCCGCCAATATAAATATCCGGATTCATATTACCTGCTTCCCATTCCTTCACAGACTCATTGAGCTTTTCCAACGGACTTGCCACACTGGAAGATACCATCTGGTTTACAAAAATAATGAGCAGCATGGATATGATCAGCAACATCACGAAAAACAGCCTTGTCTCATACATACCCATATTAAAGATACTGTTTGGAATCACACTGACAATCTTCCATCCTGTATAACTGACGGTCTTCACCGTCACCAGCCGGTTCTCACTCCAAAAATCCTCCTTATGGCTTCCATCATCCCAGGTAGCAATTTCTTCATTATTTTCTTCATAAAGTCCTGCATAGATCAGCTTCTGTTTGGGATGATAGATAATCTCACCATTTCCATCCATCAGATACACATACTCTTCATCGATTCCGGTATTTGCTTTTTCCAGTAACTGTTCAATACTGGAATAATTCATATCGACCAGAAGAACACCAAGTTCAGAATCTCCACTCTTGGTCAGTTCTACCGCACGGCTTAAGGAGATTACCCAGTGATATCTATAATTGGCATCGTCAAACAGATTCTGTACATGCGGTGTGGAAAAATGAAAATTTTCCATCTTTCCCACTGCTTCCCGGAACCATTCCTGCTCTGTCACATCTACATCTTCTTTTTCTCCGGCAACCGGCACTGCCTCTACCAGATTACCATTGCTGGTATAACAGGCAATACTGACCAGATTTTCTTTATTGGCCTCATACAGAAGATTCATCTCCTGCACCATATCCTCCGATGCCAGATCCTTATCCTTGATCACAGAATAATACATGGTATCCGAGATCCGACGCATATTTTTAAGATAACTTTCCAGATTGGTCGCTGTCTGATCCAGAAGCTGCACTGCATTTTCAGACATCATTGCTTCCATTCGGTTAGTGAACAGATGGTACATGGTAATACCGAAAGCTCCCATGGCAAATAGAGCGACAACCGTAAAGGATATGGCGATTCCCACCTGGATCGATATTGATTTTTTCTTGAGACTTAAGAATTCTGTCAGTTTCTTCACTTCTTCTCCAGTCTGTCCGAACGATATCTGGACGGGGATACACCAAACTGCTTCTTAAATACATAGCTGAAATAATTGGCTTCCGAGTATCCCACTTTTTCAGCAATCACATAGGTCTTATCATTGCCTGTCATCAGAAGGTTCACCGCCTGCTCCATCCGATAATCTGTCAGATATCTCACAAATGTCTTTCCCGTCTCTTTCTTAAAGATCGTAGAAAAATAGGCAGCACTTACATTTAACTTCTTGCAGATCACTTCCACACTCAGATCCTGATCTGCATAGTTTGTTTTTACATATTCTTCTGCGCTCTGCACAAATGATTTCGTAGAATCCTGTCTCTCATGGAGTACTTCTCTCTGCAGATGTCTGCACAGGTCCAGAAGCCACTTCTCCAGTGCCTCTGTGGATTCCATCTGCAGTGCCTGATGATAGGCATCCGTCCCTGTTCCTGATACATTATCAATACTCAGATCATGACCGGCAGCGAAGCGCACCAGTTCGGAGATCAGTTCCATCATAACGATCCGGTAATTCTGCATGGAAAGATGTGCTTCGTTGAGCCACTGAATAAAATCATGAATCGCTTCCTGCAGCACGTTCTCCTCTCCCACACGGATTTTCTTAATGATCCTCTGGATCAAATCTGCATACGCATCCACTCGCTGTAGTTCTGCTGTCTCTCCCGGTTCCACCTCAGAGATACTGATAGATCTGGTATTTCCATAGAGTACTCGATAAGATACTGCCTGCTTGGCACCCTGATAGGAGAATGGTATCTGCTCCAGACTGTCGCACAGATATCCAATGCCTGCGGTCACTCTTGCATTACAGACCTTTCTCGCCATCCGGCACAGACGGTCCATCTCATCTGTATAAGCGATCAGATCATCCTTCTCCTGCAGCTGTGAGATCATAATAATATCCCCCAGATAGATCACAAAACGGCTGTTCCACCGTTCATCTACCTGCTCCTCCGCATACTTTTTCACTGCCATGGCAAGCAGAAATGGATCTTCCCTCTCTTCCTCCGGCAATGACTGCGTACTGATATGCAAAACTGTCACTACGTAGTAAGGAGCTGACAGATTCACCTGATAATCCTTCACATATTTTCCAATCTGTCTGGCTGCCACACGGCCCTCTAACAATGCCATGTAAAAGCTTTCCTGCAAGACCGGCAGACTTTCCATATAATATTCCCGCAGCTTATCCGTATTCCGCTTCTCATCCCGTTCCCGGTCAAGATCTGCTTTGATCCGCTCAAATACTTCCTTTAATTCACCGGCATTGACAGGCTTGAGCAGATACTCTGCCGCATCCATCTTGATTGCTTCTTTTGCATACTCAAATTCATCAAATCCAGAAAAAATAATGACCCGGATGGTTCTTGATAATTCTTTTAATTTCCGACAGAGTGTCAGTCCATCCATGTATGGCATCTTGATATCTGTCATGACAATATCTGGCTGCAGATCCTCTGCCAATTCCAGTGCTTCCACCCCGTTGGCTGCATGTCCAATGATCTTAAGACCCATTGCTTCCCAGTCCAGTTTTTTTACAATAATCTGGATCACGTCCTCTTCATCATCCACCAGAAGTACTGAGTATCTGTTATTTGTGTCCATAAAATCTCCCTTATAACATATGTTCCTGCATATATGAAAATAGCGGCGGGACGCTTATGCGTCCTGCCGCTATCTATTATACTATGTATTTTATTTCTTTGCCACATACTTTCTGATATCCAGAGAGATTGCCACGAAGATAACGATACCGATTGCAATGTACTGTGCATTTGCGTTAACACCCATGTACTGCAGAGCGATCTTCAGAAGCTCGAATACTGCAACACCGACAAATGCGGAGGATACTTTTCCTCGTCCACCGGTAACGGATACACCACCGATAGTACATGCTGCGATTGCCTCCATCTCATAACCATAACCAAGCTGTACGGAAGCACCACCGGATTTTGCACCCAGCATGAATCCTGCAAGACCATACATAGCTGCTGCTTTCATATAGATCAGGATCAGGGTCAGTTTTACCGGAACACCGGCAACCTCTGCTGCCTGTGGGTTTCCACCGATTGCATACATATATTTTCCATGACGGGTCATATTGAAGATGAACCAAGTAATAGCTGCTACAACCAGTGCGATCCATACCAGATAGCTAAGACCAAGGAACTTACCACTACCTACGTTGGTATACTCAGTGGTAAAGCCACCAAGCGGGGTTGCGTTTGTGAACAGCATGTTCAGACCATATACAATCTCCATGGTAGCCAGCGTTGCGATGAACGGCGGTACACTTAAATAAGCAATGAAGAAACCAGTAATGGTTCCGAATACTGCACAGATCAGCATTGCAACCAAAGCTGCCAGGAATACATTCAAAGGCTGCATATCCGGGAAAAATTTTCCGGAATAGTCCATTCTCTGAAGCAGTACACCAGAGATACATCCGCCAAGACCGATCAGACGACCAGCGGAAAGGTCACATCCTGCGGTAATAACGCAGCCTGCGATACCAAGTGCGATTACCAGTCGGAAACTCATGTTGTTTAACAGGTTGTTTAAGTTATTCAAGGTAAAAAAGTTCTGGGTTGTCAGTCCGGCTACAATAACCAGAATGAACATAACAATAATAACACCATTATTGATCAGAAAATCTGTAATCTGTTTCTGCTTTGTCTTTTCCATTCTATTCATCCTCCTTCAGCATCAGAATTGTGTTGCAAACTGCATAACATTTGCCTGAGACATCTCTTCTTTCTCAGTGATCTCACCAGTCAGGCGGCCGTTACACATTACACAGACTCTGTCAGACATACCAAGCAGCTCAGCCATCTCAGAAGAAATCATGATAATTGCTTTTCCCTGTTTTGCCAGGTCATTCATGATCTCATAGATCTCATGCTTTGCTCCTACGTCAATACCACGGGTAGGCTCATCCATGATCAGCACATCCGGGTCATTTGCCAGCCATCTGGATACAATAACTTTCTGCTGGTTACCACCAGACAGGTTTGCAATATGCTCTTTCATGCTGGGAGTCTTGATTCTCAGTTTCTTAATACTATCATCCACAACTGTATTGATCTTCTTGTGGTCAAGCACAAATCCTGCTTTCAAATACTTATTATATACGGAAACACCTACGTTGTCTTTAATAGACAGACATCCGAAGATACCATTTCCACGACGGTCCTCAGTAATCAGACCGATACCTGCGTTCATAGCATCAATGGGGTGCTTAATATTCACTTTCTTTCCATGCATGTAGACCTCACCAGATGCCACACCACGGATTCCAAAAATACCTTCCATCAGCTCGGTTCTCTGAGCTCCGACCAGTCCACCAAATCCAAGGATCTCGCCTTTACGAAGCTTGAAGCTTACGTGCTGGAAAGACTTCGGATGAATGGAACACAGGTCTTTGACTTCAAGAACTACGTCACCGATCTCATTATCTTTGTCAGGATATACATTAGTCAGCTCACGACCAACCATCTTGGCAATGATCTGCTCTGTGGTCATCTCTGCTGCCGGCCAGGTTCCTACATAACCACCGTCTCGCATGACGGTAATGTCATCTGCAATTCTCTTGATCTCATCCATCTTATGGGAGATATAGATCATTGCTACACCCTTACTTCTCAGATCATTCATAATACGGAACAGGGCATCTACTTCTTTGTCAGACAAAGAAGATGTCGGCTCATCGAAGATTACGACTTTCGCCTGATGAGAGACTGCTTTTGCAATCTCAACAGACTGCATCTGTCCGATAGACAGAGAACCCAGCTGAGCCTTCGGATCAAAATCCATACCAACCTCATCCAGCCACATTTTCGTATCTTCATACATTTTCTTATGATCGATCACTTTCAGCGGACCATAATTCTTGGTAGGAAATCTTCCAAGGAAAAGGTTCTCGCCTACGCTTCTAGCCAGAACCGGCTGAAGCTCCTGATGTACCATGGCAATTCCTTTACTCATAGCATCATCCGGATCCTTAATATCAATTTTTTCTCCATCCAGATAGATCTCTCCGGCATCCATCTTATAGATACCAAATAGACATTTCATCAGAGTGGACTTACCCGCACCATTTTCTCCCATCAGCGCATGGACTGTGCCAGGACGAACTGACAACTGTACATTGTCGAGTGCCTTCACGCCGGGAAAGGACTTGCAGATGCCCTTCAACTCCAGTTTATACTCAGCCATTTTGCTCTCCTTCTTCAATCAGCTTAAAAAATGCGGACGTCGTTGTCCAACGCCCGCACCATTTTCAGAATTAATTATTTAACCATATCAAGAACTTCCTGAGCGTTGTCCTGGGTAACTTTTACATAGTCACAACCAATGTAATGCTCATTTCCAGCTCCGGTCAGGTAGTTGATTGCTGCATCAGCTGCACTGTGGGACTGAGAGAAGTGATCGTTGAATACAGTACCGGTCAGGTTGCCAGCGATAACAGCCTCAAGAGCCTCAGACAGAGCGTCAACACCTACCAGGTAGATATCTTTGCCTACAGTACGTCCTGCGGACTGGATTGCCTGCAGAGCACCCATAGCCATTGCATCGTTGTTACAGAACACAACTTCTACATCATTACCATACTGTCCAAGAGCATTAGCAACGATCTGCTGTGCCTGATCCTGCTGCCAGTTACCAACCTGATCTGTCAGGCAGTTAACTTCAAGTCCAGCATCCTCAAGAGCTTTTACAGAGAACTCGGTACGATACTGAGCATCTACGTTCTCCGGATCACCCTCAACCATGATGTAATCAACTTTACCGTTCTTGTTCAGATCGATAGCATCAAGTCCAAGATCAGCAATGATCTCGCCCTGGAAAGTACCGGACTGACGAGCATCGCAACCTACATAGGTAACATCCATGTTCTCATCTGCCCATCTCTGCTCCTCAGTTGCATCCGGCTCACGGTTGATGTATACCAGCGGAATGTTTGCTGCAACTACTTTATCAGTAATGGTTGCTGCGGAAGAAGAGTTAACCGGGTTGACAATCATAACATCAACACCCTCAGTGATGAAGTTATCGATCTGTCCGGACTGGGTAGCCTGGTCATTAGCACCATCTACGATTTTAATGTTCTCAGCTTTGAATCCCTTGCTCTCCAGATAGCTCTGCAGCTCGGTACGGAACAGGGTCATGAAGTTATCAGAGAACTGATAAATACATACACCAACTTTTTTGTCTGCCAGATCACCATCTACTGCCTCAGCTGCTGCATCAGCGGTATCTGCTGCGTCTGTTTTCTCAGCTGCTGCATCCTCAGTAGCTGCCGGTTCGGTGGTTGCTTCTTCCTGTTTGCTGCCGCATCCTGCGACTACAGAAGCTACCATGGTCAGTGCAAGTACAAGACTTACTGCTTTTCTTTTCATTGTTATTCTACCTCCCAAATGAATGTTGTAACTCTCGGTTACTAATGACAATATACCAGTCGAAAGGAGAAAAAAACATAGAAAATTCTTCTGTCTTTCTTAAAAATTCTACTTTTTTATTTGTGCATATTGTATAATTTTACATATTGTTTTTTGTGCGTTTTTGTCTGCATATTCATACCATCATGCTATGGAATCATTCTTTCCACCTGATCCATCCAGATTCTGGAGCATGCATCGCTCGGCATACGCAGATCTCCACGGGGAGATACTGCCACCGTACCTACCTTCGGTCCGTCCGGTGGCAGTATCTC
>OGKG01004837.1_pt1 | contig 10990 bp, 9 predicted proteins | sample 1572201 | NCBI WGS metagenome assembly OGKG01 (sample SAMEA2582146, study PRJEB24529) | metagenome | biome: Human gut stool | place: China | collected 2011 | reverse complement strand
CCGTCAAAATTCAACAGACGGATCGTGTTCACGGCTACCTGTCCCGGCATAGGCTGACGGATAAAAATAACAGTCTCACGGTCCACAGGACATTCGCCTTTCTTACGAAGTTCCTCTAGGAGATGATGCATCCCCAGAAAAATAAAACTCTTGGTCTTCCGGAAGAAATCCGCATTATATCCCTGGGCAATATTGTCCAGTACATCATAGGGCAGTTCCTCCGGATGTTGTTCGATAAAATCGCAAAACTCCTCAAAATTCACACCGCCGAGATTAAACATCAGGGTAGGCGGCTGCATCACATTGTTTTCGTTTCCTTTTTCTGTTGTCGCTCCGCTTAATGCACCTAAATCACCATCTCCGGTTCCATCAATAAACACGTCTGCGGTAATTTCAATGTGCTGTCCCTTGCCGGACACAATAATGGACCGGATTTTTCCGTCCTTCATTTTCACATCTGCCAGCTCACAGTGCATGAGAAGCTCCACTCCTGCTTCCTTTACCATCTCAAAGCACAGAATTCTAGAGCAGAATGGATGTATCAGTGTAACTGACTGATGATGCGGGCAATATTCATGTCCATAGGATACTCCCGCCTGCTCCAGCCTGTCCACAAATTCCTGAGCAATACCACCCACTACCTGTCTACCTTTGATATCCCAGAATGCCAGAAAAGGAAGTCCGCTTCCCAGCTGACCGCCCAGATAACCGTTTCTTTCCACTAGCAGCACCTGCTCTCCTGCCCGTGCTGCGGTCACTGCCGCCGCGAATCCACCGGGACCTCCACCTACCACTACCACATCTTTTTTTATCTGTTCCATGGTCATCCTCTTTTCTCCAGGTCTTCCAACCAGGTTCTTATCTGTTTACTGTAAGTCTCTTCCAAACCTAAATCCCACAAAAGCTGTAGTAGGGTATAACGGTTCCGCACCTCTTTACCAACCTCGATTCCCTCCTGTAACATTTCTATGGGGAGACTGATCTGACAGGGACAATAGGGCGCATCCAAAGATTGCAGTAATGCAATCAACTGCTCTGTCGCCGGAAGCTGTTCTTCAATGGTGTGCCGGATATCCTCCCACCGTTTTTCAATAATCTGCAGCCTCTGATTTCGCTGCTCTATATTATTTTTTCCGCATTCCTGTTCCAGTCTCAGGATTCCTTCGGCGGCATCCAGGTAGCTTGTTTTTATCTTCTGTTCCCAGTCGGATACTTTCCGCTCCTTTTTCTGTGCTGCGGAAAAATCCACCGTTTCCTGTGCCAGCATATGATACATCTGTGTGACAATGATCATTCCGACACCTACCTTGGTGCCATGCAGGACCGGTTTTCTGCCTTCCATGAGAAAACGCATCTCCCAAAAATGGGACAAATGATGCTCACAGCCGGATGCCGGTCTGGAATTGCCCACATAATACATGGCAATCCCTGTAACCACCAGGGCTTCCATCAGGCTCCGGATTGCCTCCGGATCTCTCTTTTTAATCTGTGCACCTTGTTCCACTACCGTTTCCACCGCACCGCGCACCATGTCCACCACATAATCGCAGTAGTATTCTCCATTGATCATCTGAGAAAGTTTCCAGTCCAGCAGACAGGTATATTTTCCAAGCACATCCCCCAGTCCGGCGGTGATCAGTTCCATGGGAGCCTCCGCCATAATCTTGGTGTCACCAATGACTGCCACCGGGCCGTGGGCATCTTTGGTCACCTTTACATGGTTAAGCATCAGAGCTGCACCCACGGATACAAAACCGTCCATACTGGTGGCGGTAGCTACGATCATATAATCCAGTTTCAACCGAAAACTGACATATTTACACATATCATTGATGGTTCCCGTACCCACCGCCAGCAGGATTTCCGTCTCCGGGGGACAGGCGGTCAGAATTTCTCCTAAATGACTCTCATCGGGAACCGGCTCCTGCTCCGAAAATACCAGTGCTTCACAGGCAATCTGCGCTTCCACTAACTCCTGTTCCAAAGCTTCTCCTGCTGCCTTCCAGGTATTCTGATCCGCCACCAGGAATACCCGATGATAACCCAATTCCTCCAAAATACCTGGAACTTTCTGCAGAGCATCCTGTTCAATCACGACCCGTTTTAACGGGGTCTCGTGAACACGACCACAGTTGCATTTTCTTGCTTTTCCCAGATACTGCGCTACTCCTTCTCTCATCCCAACACTCTTTCCGGCATTTGCCTTTACAATAGTCCGAGTCCTTTCCTGTCAAACCGGGACATAACCTCCACATGCTTTTCCGCATCCAGCCGGATACAAAGCAAATCATTCAGACAAGTGCTATAATATCGAATATGTTTTGCCTTCATCTTCCAGGCAAAAGGAGTGCTTCCCATGTCATCGGCACAGGCATATATCACGGAAGGACATATGGCATCCACCCACTCCATACTGTTGGAAGTATGGGCTCCATGATGATTCGCTTTCATCACATTCGCCTTTAGCGCTTCTCCATAGCGGGCAATCAGTTCCAGTTCCTTATCACGATACAAATCCCCGCTGGTTAAAAATGTTGACTTCCCATAAGTAAATTTCATCAGAAGAGATAAATTGTTCAGATCCTCCTCAGCGCCGGTACAGCTTTCCACAAGGGCTTCTTCCGGATTGTAGACTGCAATGTCCACTCCACCTATGCTCATGTGAAAGCCTTCCTTTACATCCGTAACAGTTCTGGCTCCTTTCGCCCGGATATAGTCAAAAAATGCCTTTTCCCGCTGACTGTTTACAAATGCGGAACGATAATAACAGCCGATGTAACCACCATCCTGACCGTATATATATTCCGCAACCTGCTGCAGTCCTCCTGCATGATCATCATGGCTGTGTGATAACACCACTCCGTCCAAAGAAGTCAGGTGCAGATCTCTTAACAGGGAGACCACATGCTTTCCACACTCCACGAAGCCTGCGTCAATGAGCATTGTTTGTCCATCCGGGAAAACCAGCAGTGTAGCATCACCACTTTTCGCCCGGATTCCCGGCTCCCACAGTTTGGGTGCCAGAATGTAGAACTTCCCGTCTCCGCCCTGATCCAATACCTCTCGGATCTTTAAAATAATCTGTTCATATCGATCCGGTGCTTCCGGCCTTTCTTCCGATGGTTTGGCGCTTTGTCTTTCCAGGCAATGCCGTTTGGCCTGCACCAGATATTGATTATCGGATGCAGACCGGCTGATCATGATCTGCTCCCACTGTTCCTCACTTCCCTGATAGAAAACTTCCTCCAGAGATTCGCATTTTCCGAACGCCCGCATATCCACGTCTATAAGAGTAGACGGCAGATAAACCTTTCTTAATGCACTACAGAACTGAAATGCCTTGGATGCCAGCACCCTGACACCTTCCGGAATGACAATTTCCTTCAGCTCTGTACAGCCCTTAAAGCTGAATACGCCAACGATTTCCACGGAGCCCGGCAGGCTGACCTCCTGCAGATTGCTGCCGCCGGCAAAGGCATAATCTCCCACGGTAGTAATTCCATCCCGGATCACCACGGTTTTTATTTTCTGAATGAAAGTATTCCAGGGTACCTGTTCCGGGTCTGTATAATCCTCCATGGCTCCTACACCCTGTATGATAAGGATCCCGTTCTCTTCCTCATAGTTCCAAACTGCCTGTTGTCCGCAAAGTCGCATTTTGCCTGTTTCCATTTTATTTTTCTTTCATTCCTTTTTCGATTTCACTGACCATCTGTCTCGCTACCAGTACAGAGAACTCCACGCCCTGCTGATGAATCTCCGGGCTCATTCCACCTGTGAAATTGTGAATTTCGTAGGTGAAATCTCCCTGGTAATTCACATCTGCCAGGCTCTTCAGCAGAGATGTCCACTCTACATATCCCAGATAAGGCAGCAAATGATCATCCTTCTCACCACGGTTGTCGTTGATATGTAATGCCTTTAAACGACTGCCTATCTGTTGGATCGCTGCTGGCTGGTTGACCTGTGCCAGATTTGCATGTCCGGTATCCCAGCAGATACCAAATATGTCATCCGCATTTAACTTATCCAGAAGCTCCAGCAGGTCTTCAGCATTACATCCAAAACGTCTGCCATATCCAATACCCAGATGGTCTACCATATTCTCGATGGCAATTCCGGTTCCATATTTCGCCGCAAGTTCGCCGAAGCGCTTAAAACGCTCCGTCTCACTTGCCAGAGATTTTTTCCTGGAATATCCCGCTTCATCATTGACGGAATCCGGATGAATGACTAGCCAAGGCACCTGACACATACCTGCTGCCTCAATATCTCTCTTGATCCTACCGATATTGTCTTCCCAGTCCAGCGCTGTAAATTTCATACTTTCTGCCACACTATAATAATGCGCATGTGCCTGGGTCACAGGAAGATTATGCTTATCACAATTTTCCTTCTGCCGCTTTACCCAGTCTCTCCAGTCAGGAGCATCCATGGGAAGCCCCTTTCTTCCGTATGCTACAAAGCATAAATCAATGGCGTCAAAACCTGCCTTTGCAATAGATTCAATTGCCTGCTCGCAGGAATAATACATTTTCTGTGTCCAAAAAACACTGCCACAAGTTCCTGTTGATGTCGATATTCTCATAATAATACCCCTGCCTTTCTATGACCTGCCGACTTTGCATCACAGGTAAAAAATATTATTTTGCATACACACGGATTTCATGAATGACAGCCTGTTCCGCTCCATTGGTGGATTCCGGGATCACACGAATCTCGTCTGCCGGTACATCACCGATTCCCACACTGCACAGGCGCTGGTAATTATCCTTTACAAATGCTTCTCCCGTCTTTTTGCCTTCCCGGTACAGTTCGATTTTTACATCTTTTACCAACTCCTCGGGTACACCGTTTCGCTGCTGTGCCTGACGTAAAGGTGCCATAGTCACGCGGATTGGATATGCAAAGTTGGATTCAAAGGTCAGTCGGATTTCCCGGATTTCTTTCGTCTCGTCCCATTTCATGATAAGACACTCTCCGGGCTTCGTAACCCATCCATTCTGTTCCTCTCCAAGCTTTCTGGAGATGCCGTTCGCCACCTTCTCCGGCTCGCCTCCCTGTTCCCAGGAAGAAGCGGTGATTTTTGCCTTAAGTGCCAGATCTTTTTCATCCTCATTCTTAAAGCCCGGCAGAAAACCATCCTCTTTCAGGATGAGCTGCTGTAATTCCTTTACATGAGGTGCCAGCTCCCTCGGATTGCAGGCATATTTATTACACAGAGCAGCGGCAATCCCCACTGCCTCACCTCCAATGGCGCAGCATCCGATGATTCTGGTGCTTGCCAGTCCCAGTCTGGTGGTACTGATATCTCTTCCCGCCATGTACAGGTTCTTAATATTTTTCGAATAGTAAGAGCGATAAGGGATCGTGTATACGCCGTCATAAAAATTACAGTCAGAAGGAAGCAGGTTGAAATCCAATAGTCCGTGCGGCGCATGAAGATCCACACACCATCCCCCGTAACAGACTGCATCTTCGAAAATTTTATGCTCCAGAATATCCGTTTCTGACAGCAGATAATCTCCCACCAGACGACGGCTTTCTCTCACACCGGGCAGTGCTCCCACCCATTCCAGCGCATAATTTTCTGCATGGTGTTCGTGGATTCCTTCCTTATTGTTTTTAATATGATCCCAGATACCGTAAGCATAGGCAATGAGGTCATCACGAATCGCCTCATACTCTGTGATAATATCCTCTCCATCGCCACAAAGCTCCAACCACCAGTAACCATAATCCACACAGGCACTGCTGGTCATGGAGGTCCGCTTATACTCCTCCGGGTTGGGCGAATCATCACAATTGATGGTATCTCTCATCTGAACGCAGTGGATACGTTTCGCCAGCTGCTCTTCGGTCAGTTTTTTAGCAAAAGATGGCGGCGTAAATTTCACCGGATGTCCCATATCCTTTGCTTTTAATAAAATGGAATTTCCCATGCGGTAGTTGTTGGGCTGCTGGGGGGCATGCAATTCTCCAAACTCAGATTGTGGTTCGCTTCCCTTTCTGTATTCAGCTCCTGCATAATATCCCAGTGTCCCGTTTCCCGTAGCATCTACGAAAACCGGTGCATATAACTGATAGCGCATCTCCGTGGTTTCCTGTACACAGTAAATGGAAACAATTCTGTCATCCTTCGTTTCACAGTCATACATGACTGTGTTAAAAAAGACTTCCAGATCCTTTTCTTCCTTTGCTTTTTCAAACATCACCATATCCCACACGGAATAGCTGAACTGTTCGTTGTTTTTCTTATTTTCCAACATCAGCTCGTAGAGCAGGCCACCCTCTGCATAATCAGGCTGTTTTAATGACTGGTCCGCACCGGAAATATGGATCCGGATTTCGCTGGATGCATTTCCTCCCAGTACAGGACGTGCCTGAATAAGTGCCGTATGTACGCCCTGTCTTGCTGCGGCGATAGCTGCGCATAAACCTGCCATGCCACCACCTACGACAATCACGTCATAGTGTTTTTTCTCAAATCGAAGATTCATTCGTCATATCCTCCATATATGGTAAAATGATCTTTTCCCTGATATGCCAGGTCATCAAAGTTCTCCATATAATAATCTGGTAAAAATTCATCGTTAAATTGTAAATCATCTGACACGGTATTCATCACATAGATATATACAATTGTGTGTTCTTTTTCGTTCAACAAAGCGTACTCGTAGCAAAAATCATATCCGGCAATAGTGACATATGCAGGATATCCGAAAGATGTCTTATCATACTCCACAGACCTTGTTTCATCAGTGCGGTCTATATAAGTAAGAGAGGAAAGTCTCTCCTGTTCTTTCGCATAAGTGTCCTCGTCCAGCCGGTAGGAAAGATAAATCTGACTCATAGGTCTGCCCCATCCGCTTTCATACTGATAGTAATACTCCACTTCCTCTGCTTCTGCCGGAATTTTCTCCGGAAAAATCAGAAATTGTGTATACTTTTCCTGCACGGACCACTTCCGATAGTCTTCTACGTCCTGTGACCTCTCTCTGATATCTCCCTTTGCCAGATTGCTCAAGGCAAGCGCCAGGACAATGAGGAATGCTGAAAACAAGATACTGATGACTGCTACAATATAACCCTTCGTTTTTTGTTTCATTTTTTAACCCTTTACCGCACCTACGGTAAGACCTTTAATAAAGAATTTTTGTCCGCACAGGAACACAATAAATACAGGGACCGTCGCCAGACAGCAGGCTGCCATCATCAGCCCGTACTGTGTTGCCTCCATACTTACAAAGTTATCCAGCACCAACGGCAAGGTATAAAGTGCTGATTTGTTGATAAAGATCAGAGGATCCAGATAACTGTTCCAGGAACTTACAAACTGTGTGGTACATACTGCCGCAATGGTGGGAATTATGATAGGCACCATAATCTGATAGAAAATGCGGAACTCACTGGCACCGTCGATTTTGGCAGCTTCCCGTAACTCCTCAGAAGTTCCTAAGAATGCCTGACGCATCATAAAGGTAGCGCTTACTGCCACAATTTTAGGTAAGATCAGTGCCCAATGCGTATTCACCAGACCGATTGCGGAGAAGATTACAAACCGCGGGATCAGAGTCAGTTGTGAAGGTATCATCATCTGGGACAGATACAGCAAAAACAGTACATTAGAGCCACGAAATTTCAATTTTGCAAAGGCATAGCCGGCCAGACAGCTACTGATCCCCGCTACCAGTGCAGAGATAGCAGCCACCTTAATAGAATTCCAATAACCCTGTAAAAAATGATAATTTGTTTTTCCCGCAAACCCGAGCACCCGTAAATAGTTCTGAGGATACCAATAGGTAGGGAATAATCCAACTCCCTGTTTCATAACATCGGCTTCTTTTTTGAGGGATGCTCCAATCATCCAGATAAACGGAGAAAGCATCAGTAAACAAAGTCCGATGATTAAAATCACCATAAGAAATCGGAAAAATCTTTTTTTCGGAGTATTACTTCCCACAACTTTCGTATTTGCCATTTTTCCGCCTCCTTAATCTTGTTTATTATTATGAACATATTGAATAATGGTGATAATTAGTAAGATCAGGAAAAGGACAACTGCCACTGCAGAACCGTATCCTGTCTTGTGATAGTCAAATGCCAGTTTATAAATGTAATACACCAGCACATAAGTAGAATCCTTCGGACCTCCTCCGGTCATGACATTGATATAACCGAATACCTGGAAACTGCTGATAATACTTGTAATGGTGATAAAAAATGTAGTATTTGCCAAAAGTGGAACCGTCAGTTTCCGGAACTTTTGGAATCCGTTTGCACCGTCCAAAGATGCACATTCGTACAGATCGGAAGGCAATGACTGCATGGCTGCCCCATACAGAAATACGGAATATCCAATCTTTGCCCAGATGACAACCAGCATAATCGCCGGAAGCGCCCAGGTATAGCTTACCAGGAATCTAGGAGGATCACTCCAGCCCAGTGCTCTCATCAGATTTGTAAAAGGTCCATATGTGGAATACATAGTTTTCCAAATGGTAGATGTTGCTACAATATTACAGATATGGGGCATATATAGTGCAATTCGCACCACACCTGCGGTTCTGTCAGCGCAGAAATTATCAATCAGCGCCGCAATGACCAATGCCAGAATAATAGTTAACGGCACCGTGACAATGGTAAAAATAACAGTATTCCAGAGAGATTTCTGAAACCAGCTGTCTTTCCACAGATCTACAAAATTCTGAAGTCCTACAAAATTCCAGTTACCAAGTCCATCTGTATACACCCAGTCTGTCAGCGAAATGTACAGGGAAATCAGCATGGGAATCAGGCTTAAAAGTACCAGGCCCAGGAGACTGGGCAGAAGAAACAGTATTGCCATTCCCTCTTCTTTTCGCTGTCTTTTCTTCTTTCCTGCCCCCGGCGGAAGTTCTCGATTGATTGCTTTTGTTTTCCACATAGCAGATACCTCTTTCTACTTAAAATATTGTTTATACCGATTATCAAAACAGGGATGCCACAGTGTAGTATTACAAGCAGCATCCCTGTAATCATAGCCGGCATACATCCGCTATCGGTTATTCTGCCAGAAGAGTATTTCCTCTATCTGTTGCTTTCTTTAATGCTTCTTCGGCAGTAGGTGTCACACCATACATGAAATCTTCCCACTCCTCATGAAGAATGGTAGCCAGTTCTCCACCCTTGTCGTTTACATAACTCTTCTTGATATAAGAAGAGCGGTCAGTGCTAAACAAATGTTTCAAGGAATCAATATCAACAGAGTCTCCTGCAGACTGCTCAACATAATCCAGAATAGCATCCATATCGGTTCCTAACCACAACGGATAACGGGCTGCTTTAATTAGCGGAGTCATACCTCCCTGAATGTACCAGCGCGCGAACTCACATGCAGCCTCCTTATAAGGGGTACTTGCAGAAATACACATAAAGTCACCGGAGTAGTTTGCCTGGTCCTGTGTATAGAACTCTGCGTAATCTTCACTGGGGACAGGGAAAGGAATTAACGCAGTGGTGAAATCATGAGGATAGGTCTCGGTGTCCATTGCCAGTCTTAGCTGGGAGAAGATACCGAACATAGCACACTTGCCCTCCAGGAAAGTAGACTGTACTGTCAGAGCATCTGCGATATCATCCTCCATGGTCGGTGCATATCCTTCATCACAGACATCTTTGATGAGATTAAATCCTTCTACGTATACCGGATTTTCCCAGTTCAAAGTTTTCATAGTATCATCGGTGAAAGTATCGTTTGTTCCCAGAACAGCGCTGATGTAGTCAAGTTGTGCAGCTTTGGTAAAATTAAAGCCCCAACAGATACCGTACACCTTATCCTGCCCTTCACCGTGAGTCAACTTTTTCACAGCATCTCTAAATTCCGCATATGTCCATCCTTCATAGGGGAGCTCAATTCCTGCCTCATCAAACATATCCTTATTAACCATCAGGTATGCATTGTTATCAAATTTAGTAGGAAGTCCCCAGACTTCGCCGTTATCAAACACGTAATTTGCCTTGGTATTTTCACCCAACTCTTTACCGATATCAAATCCGATGGAATCCAGGTAATCACTGTAATCATATAACAATCCGCCATCTGCACGGGTTGCCAATGCGTTTTTACTTCCGTAGCCGATGAATACATCAACGCCGCCATCTTCACCTGCCATCAGATAAGTCTCCAGCTGAAGGTTTCCGTCTGAGTTGTTAACATAACGGTTATATTCCACCTGTACACCCTTATCCGCATATTCCTTATTGAAATTTTCAACAATTTCATCATATCCGTATTCCGGCTGAATACCTCCCCAGAACTGTAAAGTAACTGTCTTGCCATCCTCGGTTCCGTACCACTCTTTTTCTCCGGAAGCTGCTTCCGTAGCTGTAACAGCAGTACTGCTTTCACTCTGCGACTGAGTGGCGTCTGTTGTGTCTGTGCTTGCACCACATCCGGCAAGGGTTCCCATGACCATTGCTGATGTCATCACTAGTGCCATGATTCTCTTCATCTTCATAACTCATCCTCCAATATCAATTTTTCGTTTATCCACATGTGATTACATGTCGAGCTCTTATGTATGTTATTATTATATATTTTTCCCAACTACTTGTCAATACATGTTGTTTATATTGTTCATTTTTTTACATTTGTCATTACATGTTGCAATAATATAGTTATATGGAAAAAAATGAACAAAAATCAGGTAAAAAAATACCACACCTTTTCAGGCATGGTATTCTTCCTTTCTTTTTGTTCGGTAATTACACGTTGATCTTTAATACGAACTTATTACGTTTCGAGGGATAATAACTGAGCGTGTACTCCATTACATGTTTTCGATCTGCTTCTTGGCACACCGCGCTGATCAGTATCCCCAGGCTTTTTTCTTCTACTCCCAAAATCCTGGCAATTTTCCCCTCTAAGAGAACCGCATCAATATTCTTTTCCAGATGATGGCGTTCCACATGATTCCGTGTCAATGCTCCCGTCAGGGATTCTTCCTCA
>OGKG01004835.1_pt1 | contig 10994 bp, 8 predicted proteins | sample 1572201 | NCBI WGS metagenome assembly OGKG01 (sample SAMEA2582146, study PRJEB24529) | metagenome | biome: Human gut stool | place: China | collected 2011 | reverse complement strand
TACAAATGAAAATGCTCAAGAAAATGGCCGCTCTTCTGCTGGCCGGCGTAATGGCAATGGCACTGCTCACCGCTTGCGGCGAGGACAGCACACCTTCTTTTGGTAAGCAGGTTGAGGATGCGGCTATCAAAGCAGTGAACACTGCACTGGGTGAAAGATGGCTTCATGATGATCCGGGATTTTGATGGGTGGGAGCAGATTTACCTGCATCATTCCGACGGTTCGTTGAAGCAAAAACTGACATCCGGGCGGATGTGGGATACGAAGATCGTGCGTATCGATGAGAAGAATCGGCAGGTGTATTTTACCTCGAAAGGAGAGATTTCGACACGGAACGACTTTTATCGTGTCGGATTTAACGGGAAGAACCAGCGGAGATTGACGTTCGGGGAATATAACCATAAAGATATTATGCTATCGCCGGATAATCGTTATTTCATGACTTGTTATGATAACTCGTCTACCCCGACTCGCTTGGGATTGGTGAGCGTGAAAAGCGGAAAGGTAAACGTGTTGGGGGATTTGAATGATCCGAGTATCGATTCGAAGAATGTGAAACGAAAAGAAATGTTGTGGTTGACAACCGAGGACGGGTTTAAAATTCCGGCCATTGTATATTGGCCTTCCGGAATGAAGGAAGGGAAGTGCTATCCGCTGGATATTCACGTGTATGGCGGTCCTAACCACGGTTTGGTAAGTGATTACTGGTCTGCATCGATCAGTGCACGAGACACGGGGTATATCCGGGTGGTTATGGATCATCGAGGTTCGGGACATTGTGGAAAAGTGGGAATGAATTACATGCACCGGAATTTGGGTAAATGGGAAATGACGGATTATATTGCCTGGGTGAAATTGTTGAGAACTTATCCGAACGTGGATAGCACCCGCGTGATGATTAGCGGCGGTAGTTACGGTGGCTACATAACGGCATTGGCGTTGACTTACGGGGCAGAGTATTTTCAATACGGTTATGCCAAATACGGGGTGATGGATTGGATGCTTTATGATTCACATTACACGGAACGTTATATGGATCGCCCTCAAGATAACCCGGAAGGATACCGGGCGGCTTCTGTCTTTACTTATCTTGATCGTTACCAGTCGCGAGGTCCGGCCATGTTGCGGATCGTTCACGGGATGATGGATGATAACGTGCACATGCAGAATAGTATGCAATTGGTGGATACTCTTCAGCAGATGAACAAAGAGTTTGAGTTGATGCTTTTTCCCGGAGAACGTCATGGCTGGATGAGAAAAATGAAATTTACATTGAAAGATTTGAAAGATTTTAAAGAACGGTATTTAAAACGGGAAAACGATTAACCCTTAAATGATAAGAATGATGAAAAGATTGATTTTATTTACATTATTGATATCTGCCGTGGTGATGAATACGGTAGCTCAGAATCGGAGTATAAATTTTGAACAGACAAAGGATTGGAAGAAGATTGTCAAGAAGGCGAAGAAAGAGAAGAAGTTGATTTTCGTGGATTGCTATACCTCGTGGTGCGGGCCATGTAAAATGTTGGCGATGCAAGTGTTCACGAAAGATAAGGTGGCTGATTTTTTTAATACTAATTTCGTTAATGCCAAATTCGATATGGAGAAAGATGCCGATGGAGTGGCGTTGAAAAAACAGTTCGGGGTGAGGTTTTTCCCTACCTTGGTGTTTGTTGATCCTGTGTCCGGCGAGGTCTTGCATCGAATGGTCGGGGCCGGTTCGTCCGAATGGTTGATTGCCGGGGGGAAATTGGCCATTGATCCGGACAATAATTTCCGCAGCCTGGTGAAACGTTATGAAAACGGAGAAAGAGGTGGTGAGTTTGTAAGAGATTACACGGGAGTCTTGTTCTCTGCATACATGCGGGATGAGGCGGCTCGTGTCGCTTGCGAGTATCTGGATTCTCTGCCCATGGATAGTCTGGTGACGCGGGAGAATTGGCAAATGATTAAGCGTATCGTGAGTGATCCCTTGTGTCCTTTGTTGAAACGGGTGATGTCTGAACGAGAGAAGTTTTATGCCGTGATCGGACAAAAGGAGGTGGATGCTAAACTGGAGGAGGTGATTTATAGTGCTGTTGATGAATTGGCTAGCTGGAGTCCGAAGAAGAAAGAAGTGTTTGATGAGAAAGGTAATCAGGAATTAATCGATTATCTGATGAGTATTGATTTTTATGCGGCTCCTGCCGGATTGGCCGGTTTGTACACGGCTGCTTATGTACGAAAGAAAGATTTCCGGGGTATGTTGAATAAAATGGACGAGGTGTTTGGTTATAATTTGTTCAGGAATGGGGCCGAATTGTCTTATTTTCGGAATAATATATGGGTGTTGGGGAATAGTGAGGATAAGGCAATGAAGGAGGAGGGAATTCGACGGATCGATAATATTATAGGTCACTATACAAAACCTCTTGATAAATCGAATTTGATGAGAACAAAAGTGTTTTTGCAAAAGAAAATGGGTGATTCTGCCGGAGCTGAAATTTCAGAAAAAGAAGCTCAAAGGTATATGAAGATGATGCGAGAAGAAAGAAATTGATTTAGGTAGTGGGAGAGGGGGAACGGTTCGAGACCGTTTTGCGGGCTCAATACGGCAAAGCCGGGAGGGAGTTTGAACGTGGAGTTTTGCCCCCCCTCTTTTTTATATTGTTTTTCGCGTTGAGTAAATTTTATCCGTTCAGACTGAATTTCACCCGGTTGACGAGAGAGCGACCGAGAGTGAGTTCATCGGTGTATTCGAGGTCATTACCTATGGCAATGCCTTTGGCAAGAGTGCTGACGAGGATTTCTTCCCGGCGGGGTAATTTTTTGAAAATGTAATAACCTGTGGTATCTCCTTCGATGGTGGCCCGTAAGGCGAAAATGACTTCCTTCACGGATGGGTCGGCTACTCGTTCCAGTAGAGAGTTGATGTGGAGGTCGGAGGGGCCAATGCCGTCCATGGGGGAGATAATCCCTCCTAAAACATGGTAAAGTCCGTGGTATTGACCGGTGGCTTCAAGGGACATGATGTCCTTGATATTTTCCACGACACAAATTGTTCGGGTATCCCGTTTCGGATCGGAACAAATCTCACAGGTGTCGCCGTCTGAAATGTTGTGACAATATCGGCACTCTTTGATCGATTCTTTCAAGGCGGTAATGCTGTCTGTAAATTGCTTTACCTCTTCGGGGCTTTGGCGAAGCATGTGTAGCACGTAACGTAAAGCTGTTTTGCGTCCGATACCCGGGAGTGAGGCAAATTGTTCTACCGCTTTTTCCAATAGTTTGGAAGATGAAGATTGCATGTTTTATTCCTCTTTGAATTTTAAATCTCGAATCATCATTTGAATGTCGCTTTTGCCCATGAACTCGTTTTCCTGAAGGGTGTAGCAAATATCAAAATATTCACCTTTACTAATACGGGAAAATGCCTCTCCCATGCCGAAAGCTATACCGCTCCGGTCGTTGCAGACTCTCGTGTCATCCACGACAACCAGTTTTAGGTGTTCGTTGTTGCGTCCGACTTGTTTCGAGCCGATGAAATTCGTCACGTTTTCGGTCATGAACACGGGAATCGTGTTGTTGGGACCGAATGGTGCAAACTTCTGAATCATGGCGTAAAGGTCCGGGGTGATGTCGTTTAGTTTGATTTGGGCATCAATGTTGATTTGGGGTGTCAACATCTCTTCAGTAATCGTTTCACTCACGATTTTTTGGAATTTGGCCTTGAAAGGTTCGATGTTTTCAAGCCTTAATGTCAGTCCTGCCGCGTATTTGTGTCCCCCGTAATTTTCTAAAAATTCGCTACATTGCGAAATGGCGTAATACAGGTCGAATCCTTCCACGGAACGAGCCGATCCGGTTGCCAAACCGTTGGATTCTGTCAGGATCACGGTCGGTCGGTAATAATATTCCGTCAGACGTGAGGCGACAATTCCGATGACACCTTTGTGCCAGTTCGGGTTGTAAAGGACGGTTGCTTTTTGGGATTGATCGTAATGGGACTGGTTGATGTATTCAAGAGCTTCTTCGGTGATATCGTGATCCAGTTTCTTGCGTTGGTCGTTGAAGTTGTTGATGCTGGCAGCGACTTCCGTGGCTCTGGTCTCATCGTCGGCGATCAGGAGTTCTACTGATTTGTTCCCCGATTCAACTCGTCCTGCTGCGTTAATCTTGGGACCTATGCGGAAAACAATGTCGTTTATCGTCAAGTCCTTTCCGATTCCGGAGAAGCTTAGTATTGTTTTTAGTCCCAGACTGGGTTTTCTATTTAATTGTAATAACCCGAAATGAGCGAGGATGCGATTCTCTCCCGTGATCGGAACAATATCACTAGCAATACTGACGCAAACTAGGTCCAACAATTTGTACAAGTCGGCCATCGGTAAGTTGTGTTTCATGCTATATGCTTGTGCCAGTTTGAAGCTTACCCCGCAGCCGCTTAACCACCGGTAGGGATAGTGACAATCTTTCCGTTGCGGATCCAGAACGGCAACGGCATCCGGAAGTTCGTCTCCCGGGGTGTGATGGTCGCAGATGATGACATCCACTCCCTTGGATTTGGCATAACGGACTTTCTCCACGGCTTTCACGCCACAATCGGTTACGATCATGAGGGAAATCCCGTTGCGTGCTGCGTAGTCGATGGCTAGGATGGAAACCCCGTAACCTTCCGTGTATCTATCTGGAATATAATATTCTGGATTCTCGCATTTATTTTTCAAGTACTTGTAGAGTAAAGCAACGGCCGTGGTCCCGTCCACGTCGTAATCGCCGTAGATCATGACTTTTTCTTCGGTACTGATTGCTTTTTCCAACCGGAGAACAGCTTTATCCATATCCTTCATCAAAAACGGGTCATGGAGCATGTTGAGGGTTGGATTGAAGAAAGCATGGGCCTCTTCTGCAGTGTCCACACCGCGTTGCAAAAGCAAGTTCGCGATAACATGACTGCAGTTAAGTTCTTTGGATAGTTTGTCAATTTTCTCCCACTCGGGTGGGGTGTTGATGACCCATCTTTTTTTCATTATCTCTTTCTCCTATTCTGCTACAAAGAAGCAGAAATTCCTTGGGATTTCAAAAGATTCCTAATTATATTTTTTAACAGGTTTGTTCTAAATAAGGTTATGCGATTGTGTTTCAGTTCTATAAAAATGTGATTGGATGTTTGATGATAAATTTTTAACAAAAAGCGGGAGAAATGTAAATAACGAGGGAGAGTATCCCTTTTACTTTCTTCTTTGTACTTTATTTATTATCTTTGCACATTAATTTTTGAATAAAATTTAGAGCGGGTGTGTACCCGGTAATAAATGGATTTTATATAACCTTTTAAAGCATATAAAAATGAGTCTTGCAGAATTAAGCGAACAGGAAATTATTCGCCGGAACTCTTTAAATGAGTTGAAAAATTTGGGAATAAATGCCTATCCGGCACCGGAATTTAAAGTAACTCACCTTTCTAAAGAGATCTTGGATAAATTTGAGAAATCACCGGAGGAATTGCAAGAGGTTGTGATCGCCGGGCGAATGATGAGCAGACGGATTATGGGTAAGGCTTCATTTTTTGAATTACAGGATGCCGAAGGTAGGATTCAGGTCTACGTGAGTCGGGATGATGTGAGTCGGGATGAAGCTTGCACGATGTATAATACTGTTTTCAAGAAGTTGATGGATATCGGTGACATCGTGGGAGTGAAAGGATTCGTGTTCCGCACGAATATGGGAGAGATTTCTGTTCACGCGAAAGAGCTGGTGATGTTGTCTAAGTCTTTGCGTCCGCTACCGATTGTGAAAGAGAAGGATGGTAAGGTGTTTGATGCTTTTACCGATCCTGAATTAAGATACCGTCAGCGTTATTTGGATTTAATCGTGAATCCGCAGGTGAAGGATGTGTTTATCAAGCGTACGAAGATGATCAATGCCATCCGTCAGTTCTACACGGAAATGGGATGTTTGGAGGTGGAGACTCCGGTGTTGCAGGCTATACCGGGAGGAGCTTCGGCCCGTCCGTTTATCACGCATCATAACGCACTGGATATACCGTTCTATTTGCGTATCGCGAATGAGTTGTACTTGAAACGTCTGATCGTGGGTGGTTTTAACGGGGTGTTCGAGTTCTCCCGTAATTTCCGTAACGAGGGTATGGACCGGACGCATAACCCGGAATTTACTTGTATGGAGGTGTACGTGCCGTACAAGGATTATTTGTGGATGATGGATAGCACGGAGAGAATGATTGAGGCGGCCGCTATGGCTGTGAACGGGACAACTAAAGCTCCTTTTGGGGAGAACGAGGTGGATTTCAAGCGTCCGTTCAAGCGCGTGAAGATGTCCGAGGCGATTAAAGAATATACCGGGTTTGACATCACGGGTAAGAGTGAGGAGGAGATCCGGGCATTCTGCCTGTCTATCGGTCTGAACGTGGACGAGACCATGGGTAAGGGTAAGTTGATTGACGAGATTTTTGGAGAGAAATGTGAAAGTCATTATATACAGCCGACTTTTATTTACGACTATCCGGTGGAGATGTCTCCGCTGACTAAGATGCATCGTTCAGATCCCGGATTAACGGAGCGTTTTGAGTTGTTCGTGAATGGTAAGGAGGTGGCTAACGCTTATTCCGAGTTGAATGACCCGATTGATCAGTTGAATCGTTTTAAGGATCAGTTGGCACTTCAGGAAAGAGGGGATGATGAAGCCATGTTTATTGATTACGACTTTGTGCGTGCCTTGGAATACGGTATGCCTCCGACCTCGGGAATGGGTATCGGGATAGACAGGCTTTGTATGTTCCTGACCAATAGTCCATCTATACAGGATGTGTTGTTGTTTCCGCAGATGAAACCGGAGAAAGTGGCAACTGTGGATGCTGACGAGAAATTTATTGAGCTGGGAATCCCGGCTGATTGGGTTGCAGTGGTTCGTAAAGCCGGTTACCAGACCGTGGAAGCCTTGAGGGCGGTAGAGAACCCGAACAAGTTGCATCAGGAATTGAGTGGTTTAAATAAAAAAATGAAATTAGGCTTGAAAACCTTATCTCCGGACGAGGTAAAAAGCTGGATAAAATAGGTTCGTAAGGTTTGTAAAGTTTATAAGGTCTATAAAGTTATTTTTTGGCCTTATAAACTTTATAACTTTATGAACTTTATAAACTTATTGGTATCATGGAAATAGTTGAAAAACCAAGGATTGGAGTAGTAGGTGGGGGTAGCTGGGCTACCGCTATCGCTAAAATGCTGACAGAAAATAACGGGCATATTAATTGGTTCATGAGAAACATAGAATCGATAAAGGCCTTTAAAGTATTAAAACATAATCCGCGGTATTTGTGTGGTGTCGATTTTGATATAGACAAAATCTCGTTCTCGGATGATCTGGATTGGGTGATCATGAATTCTGATGTGATCGTGTTCGCCATCCCGAGTGCTTTCCTGCAAAACGTGGTAACTCCAAGATTGCAAGTGTCGCTGAAAGATAAGATTATTGTTTCGGCTATCAAGGGGATGATTCCAGATGAGAATCTACTTATCGGGGAGTTCTTCCACCAGAAATACGAGGTACCTCTAGGACAGATTGTAATTATTTCTGGACCTTGCCACGCGGAGGAAATAGCCTTGGAACGTTTGTCTTATCTGACATTCTCCAGTGAGAATCTGCGGGTGGCACGGGCTGTGGCTCAATTATTCGAGTGTTTCTACGTGAAGACCACGATTTCCGATGATATATACGGGGCTGAGTATGCTGCGGTGTTGAAAAATGTTTTCGCGATCGCATCAGGAATCTGTCACGGACTGCGGTATGGCGATAATTTCCAGGCCGTGTTGGTTGCTAATGCTATTCAGGAAATGGAACGCTTTGTGAATGCCGTGCATCCGATTCAACGGGATATTAAGTTTTCTGCATATTTGGGAGATTTGTTGGTAACTGCCTATTCCCAGTTCAGTCGGAACCGGACATTTGGTACGATGATTGGGAAAGGATATTCCGTGAAGTCCGCTCAAATGGAGATGTTGATGGTTGCCGAAGGGTACTTTGGCGTGAAAGGAATTCATGAAATCAATCAGCAGTATAAAGTCCATATGCCTATCACGGAGGCTGTTTATAACATCCTCTACGAACGAATCAGTCCGACAATGGAAATCAGATTGTTAACCGACGAGCTTCGGTAATTTAGAATTTAAAATGAAAAGTCGCCAAGCGACCTTAAAATTATAAAAGTTTAATTAGAAAATTGGAAGTTGGGAGTGGGGTTTTATCATTTTTCAATTTCCATTTTTCAATTTTCAATTAATGCGTATGGCAAGTTACAGTACGAGGGTTTGGGGATGTGTCAAAAAGGCCTTACCCGTGGCGATAAAGACGTCAGTATGGTTTTTGAAAATCATGTTGCCGGTATCTTTGTTCGTGACCTTGCTGTCATACTTTAATATTCTGCCTTATATTTCTTCATTCGCATCCCCGTTGTTTACCTTGATCGGTTTGCCGGGAGATGCAGCCTTAGTGTTTGTTACCAGTATATTTACGAACATATATACCGTGATCGCCTTGCTTTCCACGCTTGATTTTTCCGTGCGGGAAAGTTTGATCATGGCGACGATGTGTTTGATTTCCCATAACTTTGTCGTGGAAACTATCGTGTTACAGAAGACTGGCTCGTCTGCAGTGTGGATGGTGATCTTGCGAGTCTTGGGAAGTTTCGTTGCGGCAATTGGTTTGAATTGGTTGCTGCCGGAAATGAACGGGAAGATGATGGCAGAAACGGTGGCTTCTCTCGGTTTCTGGGAGACAATGTTACATTGGCTGGAGAGCAGTGTGATGCTGGGGCTGAAAATCGTGCTGGTGATTTCGGGATTGATGATATTGCAACGATTGTTGGAAGAGTTCGGCATTTTGAAAATATTGTCTGCCATGTTATCCCCGTTGATGCGCTTGTTCGGGCTGAACCCGGATGTGGCTTTCCTGTGGTTGGTGGGAAACACGGTCGGATTGGCTTACGGTTCTGCGATTATGATGGATTATGCCAAGATGGGAAAACTGGTTCATAAAGAGGCCGATTTACTGAATCATCACTTGGCAATATCTCATTCGCAACTGGAAGATCCGTTGTTGTTTGTCGTGATGGGATTGCCTGTCGGTTGGCTGATCTTCCCTCGTGTTGTGTTGGCCATGCTCGTCGTGTGGGTTCGTCGGGGCGTTTATTTGTTGCAGGCACATATACACCCACCAGTAAAAGTTGAAAACATTAGTTTATAAAAATATGAAATACACTATTGAAGAGGTTTTGAACGAAAAGCAAGCAAAAGAATTTTTGTTGCTACCTGTATCCCTTTACAAGAATGATGAAAATTGGGTGCGGCCTTTAGATAATGACATTACGAAAGTATTTGACCCGGAAAAGAATCCTTTTTTTAAACATGGCGAGTGTACCCGCTGGCTGTTGCGGGATGAAAAAGGTTGCTGTGTTGGGCGGGTGGCTTCTTTTATAGACAAAAGTTCCTGTCATTTGGATTCGTATTCGGTAGGGGGAATGGGTTTCTTCGAGTGTATTAATGATCAAGAGGCCGCTTTCATGCTGTTCGACCGTTGTCGGGCATGGCTGGAGGAACGGGGAATGGAGTCCATGGAAGGCCCGGTGAATTTCGGGGAGCGTAACGAGTGGTGGGGATTGCTGGTAGATGGTTTCAAACCGCCTGTATTCCAAATGCCCTACACGCACAAGTATTATGTTCCGTTTTTTGAGAACTACGGGTTCCGTGATTATTTCAAACAATATATCTACCGAACTCGCTTGGTGGAGGAAAGCCTTTCCAAGGTTGTGGTCTGGAAGTCTGAACGGTTGTTGAAGAATGAAGATTACCGGATTATTTCCTATCGTGAAATGACTCCCCGGCAGGCAAAAGATTCCTTCTTGACCATTTATAATAAGGCATGGAACCTGAATGTGCATGGCGTCGGAGGGATGGATAAGGAACAGGTGGAGGTGTTGTTCAAAACATTGAAACCCGTGCTTGATCCTGATTTATTGTATTTTGCTTACTATAAAGGGGAACCTATCGGTTTCTTTATCATGATTCCGGAATTGAATTATATCGTGAAGCACGTGAATGGTAAGATTAGCGGGTTGGGTATTTTGAAATTCTTGTACTATCGCCATATCAAGCGGGGACGTGTGGCCTTGGGATTAATTTTTGGTGTTGCATCCGAATTCCAAGGGCGTGGGGTGGAGGCTGCTATGATTTATGCTTTCTGTAAAAATATTATTCAGGACAAGAAGACTTATGATTGGCTGGAAATGAGTTGGGTGGGAGATTTTAATCCGCAGATGATGCATTTGATGGATTACATCGGGGCAAAACAATCCCAGACTTATATCACTTATCGTAAGTTATTCCGGGATGATATTGAATTCTGTCGTTCTATCGATAAAAAAGTGAAAGACTCAGAGAGTGCAGGGTGATAAAATAGCGAGTTATTCAATTTAAAATCTAAAATTTAAAGTCTAAAATAAGTATGTCTTGGTTAAGTGAGCTGTTTTTTGGACAGGGGGTTGCTCATTCGGTGTTAATGTTCGCAATCGTTATCGCTTTAGGGATCGTGTTCGGGAAAGTGAAAGTTTGGGGAATTTCATTAGGAATAACCTGGATTCTTTTTGTTGGGATTATTTGTAGTCATTTCGGGATGCGGGTAGATGGTCACACGCTGCATTTCATGAAAGAATTCGGCTTGATCCTGTTCGTGTATTCCGTGGGGTTACAGGTGGGGCCCGGTTTTTTCTCTTCTTTTAGGAAGGGTGGCTTAACTTTGAACATGCTGGCCACGGGAATCGTGTTGTTGGGGGTGATTACCACCTATGTTATTCATGTTGTGACTGGGTTGCCGATGACAACGATGGTCGGTATTCTTTCCGGAGCTGTGACGAATACGCCGGGATTGGGTGCCGCACAACAAGCTCATTCGGATTGCTTTCGCTGGGAGGTGGTAATTCCGGCGGTAATTTTGTGGTGGAT
>OGKG01004833.1_pt1 | contig 10996 bp, 10 predicted proteins | sample 1572201 | NCBI WGS metagenome assembly OGKG01 (sample SAMEA2582146, study PRJEB24529) | metagenome | biome: Human gut stool | place: China | collected 2011 | reverse complement strand
CGTACATGTTGTTGATGATGGCGCGGGTGCCCTGGTCGCCGCCCTGGCCGCTGCAGTAGATGGCTGCAACATTCTCATAACCGCCATTGTACAGTGCGTCAACGGTCTTGAGGAAGCCGTCGGTGCTCCAGGTGTGCTTATCAGTATCAATGTACTGGTCTGCGCCCACTTCCTTGACCTTGGTCATGTTCACGGCCATGCAGTGTGCAGTCATGCACAGGGGATACTCATAGTAGTCGCCGGCATCGTTCCTGCAGGCAGACTCAACGGAAGCGTAGATGTCCTTCTTGGCATCGTCGGTCCACAGGTCGTTCAGGGGAGCCATAACACCCTTCTTGCCCCAGTTGGCAACCAGACGCTCGGGGCCTTCCATGATCAGGTCGGGTGCGCTGCCGCCCTCAATGGCGGTGTTGACCTGGTCATCACCATTGGTGTAATCCAGGTACTCAACGGTGACCTTGATGTCGGGATATTTTGCGTTGAAGCTGGAGATCAGCTCCTGCACAGTCTCGTCCTTGCCCCAGCCGCCGATGGGGTATGTCCACAGCTTGATGTTTGCGCCAGCTGCGGTGCTTGCCGCTGCAGAAGCTGCAGTGGAGGAAGCAGCAGTGCTGCTGGAGGAGCTGCCGCCGCATGCGGCAAGCGCACCGGCTGCACTCAGGGCACCCACGGCCTTCAGGAAAGAGCGGCGAGAGATACTGTTTTTCATAAGAAACTTCTCCTTACTCATTGATGTAGTACGATTCTGCTCTGCGGCCCTCGTGTGGGAACCGCTTCTATTGGCCTTATTATAGAAAAATATTTTCATTTTGTCTATCGGCTGTCTGCCCAATAATGAAAGGATTTTCTTGTGGATGTCGCACAATTTTAGCGAAAAGACTGGCCTTTTGGGCAGGATTCACGGAAATTTTGAAAGTTGTAGCTATTTTGTAACCATTATAGAAAAACCACATTTTTTGCTGGTGAAAATAGTTTTCACTCAAAAAAGAGGGGAAAATCCGGTAAATTGAAAAGGATTTTCACAAATAAGTCGTACTAATGCGGCTGATTTGGGCGCTCTGCACAGAAACGATCGCGAATTTGTAGTCAAAGCCCCTCTTGCCAAGCGGCAGGGATTCTTTTATACTTTCCTTAAAGGAAAACTTCCCGACAATGGTGTTGGCGTGTGCGGCCGGCCCTTCCGGCGGGAAATGGAGCAGGAAAAAGGAGACCATCATGTCTACGACCACAAACTTCTGGGAGCTGCTGCAGCAAAGGCAGGACGAACTGACAAAATCCGGCCGTGCTGTGGCAGATTACCTTGTCCACCATGCCGATGAAGCACAGTACCTTTCCATTTCCTCCCTTGCGCGGGAATGCAAGGTAGCAGAGGCAACGGTGTTCCGCTTCTGCCGGGCATTGGGTTTTGAGGGCTACCATGAGATGCGCATTTCGCTGGCGCAGGCCAACGCCACCGGTGCGCTGGTCAACCAGCATGAGCCGGAGCCGGGCGCTACCACCGCCAGCCTGTGTGAGCACGCCAGCGGCCTGTTTCTCACTGCCATTAACGGCACCCAGAATTCTCTTTCGCCCGAAGCCGTGGAGCAGGCTGTGGATCTGATGCGTGCGGCGCGGCAGGTGTTCTGCCTGGGTCAGGGCGGCAGTATGCTGCTGGCCAACGATATCTGCGCCCGCTTTTCCAGCCTGTCCAACAAGTTCCGCACCGCAGGGGACAGTCATCTGCAGATCCTGGCCGCCAGCCTGATGGGCCCGGAGGATGTGGTGCTCTTCATCTCCTATTCCGGCGCGACCCGCGATATGCTGGAAACGCTGCGCACGGCCAAGGCATCCGGTGCAAAGATCATTCTGCTCACCCATTATGAGGACTCGCCTGGTGCAGCTATGGCAGATGTGGTGCTGCGGTGCGGTGCGCAGGAGAGCCCGCTGGATTCCGGCAGCATCCCCATCAAGGTGGCGGTGCTTTATGTGGGCGAGGTGCTTCTGCTCCGCTATATGCTGGATGACCCCGAGCATACCAACGAAGCCCAGGACCGCACCAGCGAGGCAGTGGCCATCAAGCTGATCTGAACAGTAAAACAGGCGGCATCCAACTTCGGTTGGTGCCGCCTGTCTTTTCGTTATAAGAGCGCTATAGTTTCATCCGGGAACTGCTTCTGGTAGTAGGTCACCTTCCACCGGATATTTTCCGGTTCCACCGGCGCAAAGTGGAGCGAGGAACAGGCGGTGCGGGTATCACTCTGCTGCTTTCCGCTCACAAAGATTGCGGTCGGGCCGTCTGCCCCGCCGATGATGCCAATGGCTCCATCTTCCGTGGGTGCGTCGCTTTTCCGGATGGGCTTATCACTAGAGGCGCAGTCGTTCACCTGTACCCAGCCGGTGGTCACGGCGGGGGTCAGGGTGTAAGTCATTTCCACAAATTCCCGGGGCCATTCCATGGGCGGTCCCATGTGGGGGAGGTCACTCTCCGGCATCCGGGCCGGTTTCAGGTCTTTGACCGTCAGCACGCAGGGCACACCGGTGACGGGGTGGGCAAACTCCACGGTCTTCCCGGGCGCTGCCGTGAACTGCACCGCTTCGGCAGGCTGTTCCCGCTGGGTGAGGGTCAGTGTCAGGCTGGTGATGTGGGCCGGCCTGCGCTTTGTCGCCCAGGGAAAGCTCCACTGCCGGAGATCCCAGCCCTGTTCCGGGTCAAGCCCGTAGTGCTTCACGATGTCCCGCGCCGCCTGTTCACCGCTGCAAACGATCTCCTCTTCGGAGCGGAGGGGGTTATAATATTCCCCGGCACCGCGGCTGTACTCCACGGTTTTGCCGTTGATGGCTACACTTGGCAGATAGTCAAAAGAACCAAACGGGTCCTCGGCTTCGGCCAGTTCGACAACTTCCGGCGGGCATTCGTCAATATCCATCCCTTCATAAGCGGCCAACTTTTGGTAATGCGCTTCGATCGCCTCACGCTCCACCCGGCGGCAGATGTCTACAACCAGCCCTTTTCCACAAAGGTAAATCGCCGGGATGATGAAATGCTGCCCGCCCCACACCGAGTGTGCCCCGCAGGACACTTCCTGCCCGGGGCGGCCCCGATGCGGGCGGTGACAGCCCGGATTGTCCTCAAAATAAACCTTCCACTCCATCCGCGTTCCACCTTTCTGCTCAATTTTTCTCTATTGTAGCGCAGAGGGATTTTTCTGTCAACCGACGCTTTTTCGCTAGGTGCCGCTCATATCCTGCCGCCTGTCCGAATAGACTGTTTCCGAGAAGCAGACGCAGAAGGTGCGGCCTTGCCGCCCGGTGCGGACGGGAGAGAGGAGAGAGCAATTTGGAAAAACAGGAGTGTTTGGAAGCCACTGTCTGCCGGGAGATCGGGGCACGCACCGGCGGGGAGATCCTGATTGGCGTGGTGGGGCCGGTGCGTACCGGCAAGAGCACCCTCATCAAGCAGTTTATGGAGCAGCTGGTGCTGCCCGCCATCGGCCCGGCGGATGCAAAGCTCCGGGCCCGAGATGAGCTGCCGCAGTCGGCGGCAGGGCGAACGATCATGACCACAGAGCCGAAGTTCATCCCGGAGCAGGCCGTGCCGCTCCAACTGGAGGGCGGCGGGGAATGCCGTATCCGGCTCATCGACTGTGTGGGCTATATGGTGGAGGGAGCCATGGGCCACGAGGAGGACGAGAAGCCCCGCATGGTCAAAAGCCCCTGGTTCGAGGAAGAGATCCCCTTTGACCTTGCCGCTGAGACCGGTACCCGCAAGGTCATCCGGGATCACTCCACCATCGGCATCGTGGTCACCACCGATGGCTCCATCAGCGAGATCCCCCGGGAAAACTACCTACCCGCCGAAAAGCGTGTGGTGGAGGAGCTGGAAGCGCTGGGCAAACCCTTTGTCATTCTGCTCAACAGCACCCGCCCGGATGCACCGGAGACAAAGACACTGGCCACAGAGCTGGAACAGGCCTACGGACGCACGGTCCTGCCGGTGAGCTGTCTGGATCTGCAGAAAGATGACCTGCTGTCCATCCTGCAGCGTGTCCTCTACGAATTTCCGGTGCGGGAGCTGGATTTTGCCATTCCCCGCTGGGTGACGATGCTGGAAAAGGGCCACTGGCTCCAGAACGAGATCTACACGGCGGCGCTCCAGTTTTCAGAGAAGATCAGCCGGATGAAGGATGTTCCGGCCCAGAACAATGCCGGAGCGCTGGCCGGGGATTCGGTGCAGGAGTCCGCCCTGAGCGGCATGAACCTTTCCGACGGCGTGGTGCGGGTGACCGTTCTGCTGAAGCCAGAGGTGTTCTACCGCGTTCTCAGTGAGCAGACGGGGCTGGAAATTGGCGACGAAGCGGGCCTGATGCCCTGCATCATTGAGCTTTCCCGGGCAAAGCGGGAGTACGAGAAGATCCGCAGTGCACTGGAACAGGTGGAAGCCACCGGCTACGGCATCGTGATGCCCAGCATTGAGGAGCTTTCGCTGGAGGAACCGGAGATCGTCCGGCAGGGCGGACGGTACGGTGTCCGGCTGGAAGCCAGCGCACCCTCCATTCATATGATGAAGGCCGTCATCCATACCGAAATCAGCCCCATTGTGGGCACCGAGAAGCAGAGCGAGGATCTGGTTCAGAGCCTGCTGGGTGATTTTGAAGCCGACCCGGAGAGGCTGTGGGAATCAAACATCTTTGGCAAGAGCCTGCATGAACTGGTGAATGAGGGGCTGCAAAATAAGCTCCTCCACATGCCGCAGGAAGCCCGCACCCGCCTGCAGGAAACGCTGGAACAGGTCATCAACGATGGCTGCACCGGATTGATCTGTATTCTGCTGTAACATAAAACGACCCTCTCAGTCACGCTGACGCGTGCCAGCTCCCCCGAAGGGGGAGCCAACGCATCTGACAGGAAGAAAACTGCTGATTTGCAGAATCTTACCTCGAAGCTGCAATTGCCTCTCCCTTTGGGAGAGGTGGCAATGCGGAGCATTGGCGGAGCGGGTCGTTCTTATTTTTGATAAAACCTCAAACAGCCTTCAAAACTGCTCAATGTATCATGGAATCGGATCCCCTGTGCGGCCAACTTGGAGCTGTCCATCACAAGGTTGCGGGAGAAATCAGCAGGCTCGATCTGCACCTGCACGCCCAGCGCTTCGGCAAACTGCCGGGCCGTTGTGACCATGTCGGCATCGTTCCCGCTGCCAAAATTGTATACACCGCCGGGCAGCTGCAAGGCGGGGAAGAGATGTTCCACCACCTCCCGCACCCAGCTGACACCCCGGTGATCGTGTGGCGAAAAGCGAACGGGAGTACCGTTTTGTGCGGCCTGCAGCAGGTTCAGCGGCAGATTGCCCCGGAGGGGCAGGCCATCACCGGGCAGATCGTACATCCACGGTGCCCGCAGAAGCACCGCCTCCGGGCAGAGCGCAAGGACCTGCTCCTCGGCCTCCAACTTGTGGCGGCCATAGGTATTGGCGGGGGAGAGCGGCAGCGTTTCGGGCAGGGGGCCGGGCTGGGTCACACCTGCGTACACCTGATCCGAGCTGAATGAGATCAGCTTGGCCCCGGTGTCTTGTGCAGCCTTTGCCATCCAGATGGGCAATTCGACGTTGGCACGCCTGGATTCCTCCGGGTGCTGCTGGCAGTAGCCGGTATCGGACAATGCGGCCAGATGCAGGATAACATCCGGCTGCACGGTTTCCACAAAACGGCGAATGGCGGATTCATCGGCAACAGCCAGAGATCCGCGCGGGAAGGTAATAAGCTCTGCACGGCCCTGCCACTGGTGCAGTACCCGGGAACCCACAAAGCCGGAGGAGCCGGAAATTAAGATTTTTTTCATGATGTTTTCCTTGCGCGTACTTTTGCAAAACGCACTTGTTCTAAAAGAATGCTGATGGTCTTGGAAGTATCAGTCCACGAGAAACCGCCATCGTAACGGGTCAGCGTTGCATCATCTGCCAGAATGTCAATCAGTTCATCCTGCTCTGGCATGAGCCGGGCAGCCCGCAGGGTCAAATAGGTGTCCCGCGTAACAAACAGCGTGTAAGGACTTGAAACCTCAAACCAGATAGGCTCGTTGTTTTTACTGAACGTGCGCATCAGGGCTTCCCACCGGGTCTGTGTGACGCTCAGGAACACAATGGGGGTGTCCCTGTAATAACGTACCTGATAGCCGACTGTGGTGTAATAAACTCCTGTCTTTGCATTCCTGACTGCATTTTTCTGAATGGTATGGATAGACCCGTAGGAATCAGAGGGAAGTACTTCATGGGTCTCTTCTACTACAAGATCTTCGACCGGCAGGTCCACATAAGAGTGCATCATCCAGTAGCGCCAGCCAAAGAAAGCGCAGATCAGGGCCAGCAGTCCGCCCACAGCGGCCAGCGTGATTTTTACCTGCCGGGCGCGCAGATTCTTTTTTACGGTGCTCAGGGCCTCAGCGGCCTCAGCGGCCTGCTCTTCCTGTACCGCAGTTTCCTGGGGCGGGGCGTCCATTTCAGCCAGCAGGGCAGAGCAGGCGGCACAGTCGCTCAGGTGCTCTGCCACATCGGCGGAAGTCTGTTCGTCGCAGACGTGATCTTTATAAAGGGGCAGAAGGTCCTGAACCAGGTAGCAGGGTAGTTTCATAAGATGGCCTCCTTCATTTTCATTCGGGCGCGGTAAAAGGTCACCCGCGCCCAGCTTTCGGTCTTGTGGTGCAGTGCGGCGATCTCTGCAAAGGTCAGTTCGCCGTAGACCCGCAGCCAGAACACCTCCCGGTACGGTTCGGGCAGGGCATGAAGCTTCTGGTAAAGGCTCAGTGCTCCTTCCCGCTGCTCCAGTTCCTCCCCCGGCAGGGGGGCGGGGCTGGGCACATCCGTCAGAGTGTCGTCCAGCGGGGGCAGTTCCCGCTTCTGCCGCCGGTATGTATCCGTCAGGGTGTTTTTGGCAATCTGACACAGCCAGACATTCAGTGCACAGCCGCCCTTGAACCCGTCAATGGCATCCAGCGCCTTGTAAAAGGTCTCCTGGGTCAGTTCTGCTGCCAGTTCCTCGTTTTGGCACAATGTCATCAGGTAAGCGTACACGGGCTTGTAATACTGCAGATAAATCTGCTCAAAACTGCGGTGCTCCATGTGCGCATCCCTCCTTTTTGGCGTGTTTTGGAACCGGTTCGCCCATAAGACGGCAAAACCGCCGGAACGTTACAAGTTTTCCGAAAAAATTTTCAAAGACCAAAAAGCCGCCATGGCCTACCCAGAACCACAGCGGCAGAAAGCTCAGTGCACCAAAAACAGTTCCAGCACAAGCACCACGGCACAGCAGGAGACGGACACCTGAAACAGACTGGCTCCGAACCATGCGGCGGCGATGCCCACTACCAGCGCGGCAGCACCGGCAATGGGGCTCTGGGTGGCGTTGATGATGGCCGGGAAGGTCATCACGGCCAGCGTTACATAGGGCACATAGTAGAGGAAGGACTGGATGAACTGGTTTTTGATGGGTTTACGGATAAGGGTCAGCGGCAGCACACGGATGGCGTAAGAAACGGCGGCCATCACGGCGATATAGACCCAATTATTGTAGGTCATGCCTGCACCTCCTCAGTTCCGGCAGCTTCCGGTGCTTCGGGGGTGACAGGGAACAGAATAGCTGCCCCGCAGGAGATCAGCACCGTCAGCAGGATGGTGCGGGTGCCGTCCGAGAGGGAAGCGATGCCGGGCAGGCAGCCGCAGGCGAAGCTCAGGGCAAAGCTCAGCATCACCAGCACGGCAACGACCCTGTTCTTCCGGGCGGGGGGAATGATGATGGCCAGGAACATGCCGTACAAGGCCACGCTCAGGGCGCTGACCACACGAACGGGCAGTAGATTGCCTGCAATGATGCCCAGCGCTGTGCCCATGGCCCAGGCGGGTGCCGCCAGCGCAATGGCACCGTAGGTGTAGAACGGGTTCAGATAGCCGGGCCGTGCAATCGTGATGCCAAACAGCTCGTCGGTGACATCGTAGCCGATGATGAGCCGGTGGAAGAACGGCGTGCCTGGGGCAAATTTCTGGGCCAGAGCGCAGCTCATCAGCAGGTAGCGCGCGTTGGCGATCAGGGTGATGATGGCAACTTCCAGATAGGTGGCACCGGCAGCGATCAGCGAAAAGGCTGCATACTCACCGGCAGAAGCATTGTTGAACAGGCTTGCAAAAAAGCCCTGAATGGGGGTCAGCCCCGCATTGCGGGCTGCAATGCCCAATGAGAACGAGACAGCAAAATAGCCCAGCGCAATGGGTACGCCATCCCGCATCCCCTCGCAGAATACCTTGCGGCTGAATGCGTAGGGCTTTTGAGTGGTTTCCATGAGTGGTTACTCCTTTCCTACTTCAAGACACGAAAATAAGTATAGCACATCCGGTAGGAATTGACAAAAGAAAAAGGCTCAGGTTTTTGATCGAAACCTGAGCCTTTTTCAAAGAAGGGAGCGTGGCTTAATCCACAACATCCTCAAACTGGCTGTTGTACAGGTCAGCGTAGAAACTGCCGGCCTCAATGAGCTGGTCGTGGGTGCCCTGCTCCACAATGTCGCCGTCCCGCATGACAAGGATGAGGTCTGCATCTCTGATGGTGGACAGGCGGTGTGCGATGACAAAGCTGGTACGGCCCCGCATCAGGTTGTCCATAGCAGTCTGGATGCGCTGTTCGGTGCGGGTGTCCACACTGCTGGTGGCCTCGTCCAGGATCAGGATGCGATTGTCGGCCAGAATGGCCCGGGCGATCGTCAGCAGCTGCTTCTGGCCCTGACTGACGTTGGAAGCGTCCTCGTTCAGCTCCATCTGGTAGCTGCCGGGCAGGGTACGGATGAAGTGGTCGGCATTGGCGGCCTTGGCGGCGGCAATGACCTCTTCGTCGGTGGCATCCAAACGGCCATAGCGGATATTCTCCATGATGGTGCCCTTGAACAGCCAGGTGTCCTGCAGCACCATGCCGAAGCCCTCGCGCAGGGCACTGCGGTCAAAGTCGCGGATGTCGTGGCCGTTCAGGGTGATGGAGCCGGAATCCACATCGTAGAACCGCATGAGCAGCTTGACCATGGTGGTTTTGCCGGCACCGGTGGGGCCAACGATGGCGACCTTCTGGCCGGGCTGCACCTTACAGCTGAAATCGTGGATGATGGTCTTTTCGGGCACATAACCGAACCGGACATGGTCAAAGGTGACCTGACCATCAATGCAGGCGGGGTCTGCCCGGCGGGTGGGGTCGGCCAGCTGATCCTCTTCGGGCTCGTTCAGGAACTCGAACACGCGCTCGGCAGCGGCGGCCATGCTCTGCAGCATGTTGGATACCTGTGCCAGCTGCTGGATGGGCTGGGTGAAATTGCGAACATACTGGATAAAGGCCTGGATATCACCGATGGTGATGATGCCGTTGGCGGCAAAGATGCTGCCAACGATGGCAACAGCCACATAGCCCAGGTTGCCCACAAAGTTCATAATGGGCTGCATCAGGCCGGAAAGGAACTGGCTCTTCCAGGCGGATTCAAACAGCTTGTCGTTGGCGGCGTTGAAGTCCTCCAGCACGGCAGCCTCCCGGTTGAAGGCCTTGATGACATTGTGGCCGGAGTAGACCTCCTCCACCTGACCGTTCACAACACCCAGGGTGGCCTGCTGGGCCTTAAAGTATTTCTGGCTGAACCTGACCACCAGCATCACCAGTACCAGAGAAACAGGCAGGATGAGCAGTGCGATCAGGGTCATTTTGGGGCTGATGGACAGCATCATGATCAGCACGCCGATCATGGTGGTAATGCTGGTGATGAGCTGGGTCACGCTCTGGTTCAGGCTCTGGCCCAGGGTGTCCACATCGTTGGTGATGCGGGAGAGCACCTCGCCGACCGTCCGCTTTTCAAAGTAGGCCAGCGGCAGGCGGTTGATCTTCTCGCTGATCTGGCGGCGGAAATCATAGCAGACCTTCTGGGAAAGGCCGGTCATCAGCCAGCCCTGAATGAAGCTGAATGCGGCGGAGCAGAGGTACATGGCCAGCAGGATGAGCAGGATCTTGCCGATGTAGGCAAAGTCGATGCTGCCGATCCCCCGCAGCTTGGCGATCCAGCCGGTGGCAAGGGCCGTGGTGGCCTTGGCCAGAATTTTGGGGCCTGCGATATTGAAGATGGTGGAAAGGATGGCAAAGACCATCACAACGATGAGGGAGAGCTTATAATGGCTCAATGCGCTGAGGAGCTGCCGCAGAGTGCCCTTGAAATCCTTGGCGCGCTCGGTGGTCTGTTTTCCGGGTCTCGGCATATCACTCATCCTCCTTTCCGGTGTTCAGGTCTTGCAGGTTGAGCTCCTTCTGGCTCAGCTGGCTCCTGGCAATCTCCTGATATTCAGGGCAGGTGGCCATGAGCTGCGCGTGAGTGCCCTTGCCCACCAGCCTGCCGTCGTCCAGCACCAGGATCTGATTGGCGTGGAGGACGGTGGAAATGCGCTGTGCCACGATGATCACAGTGGCATTGTCAGTTTCTTCCTTCAGCGCACGGCGCAGGGTGACATCCGTCTTGTAGTCAAGGGCAGAAAAGCTGTCGTCGAACAGATAGATCTTTGGATCCTTGGCAATGGCACGGGCGATGGAGAGCCGCTGCTTCTGGCCGCCGGACACGTTGGAGCCGCCCTGTGCAATGGGGCTTGCATAGCCCTCGGGCTTTGCGTCGATGAACTCGGTGGCCTGTGCGATGGAAGCCGCCTTCTTCATGCCCGCATCGGTGATCTGCGCACCGCCGAATTTCAGGTTGCTCTCGATGGTGCCGCTGAACAGAACGCCCTTCTGGGGAACATAGCCCAAAAGGCTGTGGAGCTGCTCCTGCGGCATCTCCCGCACATCGATGCCGTCGATGGTCACGCGGCCGCCGGTGACATCATAAAAGCGGGGGATGAGGTTGAGCAGGCTGGATTTGCCGCAGCCGGTGGAGCCGATGATGGCTGTGGTCTCGCCGGGGTTTGCGGTAAAGCTGATGTGCTCCAGCGCGTCGCTGTCGGCACCGGGGAAGCGGAAGC
>OGKG01004827.1_pt1 | contig 11014 bp, 7 predicted proteins | sample 1572201 | NCBI WGS metagenome assembly OGKG01 (sample SAMEA2582146, study PRJEB24529) | metagenome | biome: Human gut stool | place: China | collected 2011 | reverse complement strand
GCGGATTCGCTGTTCATCAATAGCTGCATCCGTTACGAGGATGTTGTTCTGTGTGGTGTTGATAGTGGTATGCATGGCACTCTTTCCAGCCAGTGCATTGCGATAGTCGGCTTCGGCCTGTGCCACTTTCAAACGATACTCCGTATCTTCTATGATGGCCAGGGTATCTCCCTTTTTCACTGTCTGGTATTCCTCAAAGCAGATTTTCTTGATGAAGCCTTGCACCCGTGTGCTGACTGGGGTCAGGTGTTGTTTCACCTGGGCATTGTCTGTATATTCCACATTACCTAAATGGATAAATTTGCCGCAAACCCAGCTGATACCGGCTACGAGGACCAGCAGTATAAAGAAATTAGAAATAGCTCTTTTTTTGTTTCGCATCATATATTTTTTCGTTTTTGTGTAAATATGCATTTCATTAAAGTGTTCCCGTAATTTTTTTCAGCAGGTAATATTGATATAATATACCTATCTGGTAGTTGGCCAGCTGCAATTCCATATCCAGCTGCATGTTGCTGGCATCCAGCATATCGGTAATCAGTGACAGACCGTTCAGGTAACGTTGCCGCACGATGCGGAAGTTTTCATGTGCCAGCTGTACGCTTTTTTGCTGGGTATGCAGTCTTACGTAAGCTTCATTCAGGTTTACGTACGCTTCGTGCACTTTGTTCTCTATTTCTTCCTTGACCAGCTGGTAGTTCTTTTCTGCTTTTTAGGTAGCTATCCGTGCCTGTTTCAGTTTCTTCTTGCTCTTGAACAAAGCATCCAGGTTGAACGAGATACCTACTCCGGCAAACCAGTAGTTGAAGTTGTTGTTCAATGGTGGAACTTCTATCAGAATCGGCCCATTAAACTCATTAGTTGCCGTCAGGCTGATGTGAGGCCTGCGTTCAGAACGAATTAGGTTTTGCCACTCCCAACCATTTCAATCGTGTGTTCCGTCAGATTACAGGCGTATCACCTAATGCTTTTGTAAAAAATGACTGAGTCCCTTTCTCTGCCTGAAACAGGACAAAAGAAAAGGACTCAGCAATGAGTATAAATCAAATCAGATTATACGTAAGTTTCCAGGAAAGAGACTTCCCCTTCCGGTACAACTTCCAGGTTTTGGGTAGTAGCCGGGAACAATACAGATTCACCTGCTTTTACGCTGATGCGGTTGCCTTCGTTGTCAGTAACGGTGCAGGCTCCCTTCATGCAGATGTAAATAACAAACGAATCCAGTTCGCTGTAGTCCATGTTCATGGTTTCTGTCAGGTTGTAAACAGAAGTAGTGAAGTACGGACAGCTTACCAGTTCCACCGGTTCGTCTTTACGCGGTTCATAGTGCGTACGATAATCATCAGATACAGTATAGTCGATGGCATCTTTTGAGAGTTCCGTATGCAGTTCGCGCAAGTTACCGTTCTTGTCTCTACGGTTGAAGTCATAAATACGGTAAGTGATGTTGGAAGTCTGCTGTATTTCTGCCAGGAAGCATCCGGCTCCGATGCTGTGGATACGTCCTGCCGGCAAGAAGAATACATCGCCCGGCTGTACGTCATATTTGTCGAGGGCATCACAAATTGTATTGTTTTCAATCATGTCGGCATATTCCTGCGGAGTAATCTGTTTTTTCAGACCAGAGTACAAGTGTGCCTGTCCGCCAGTATTGTCGATGATATACCACATTTCTGTTTTACCCATAGACTGGTGGCGCTTCATGGCCAGTTCATCGTTAGGGTGTACCTGAATAGACAAATCCTGCTTGGCGTCAATAAACTTGATAAGCAAAGGGAATTTACCCTGGAATCGCTTGTAGTTTTCTTCTCCCACCAGCTTTCCTTTATATTCTTCCATCAGCTGAGTCAGGTTCTTGCCGGCATCTGCACCTTCTGCTACTACAGATTCGTCGCCCGGTACATCTGAGATTTCCCAGCTTTCTCCCACTTGTTCCTGCTGACAGTCTAATTGTTTGAAAGGAATAATACGTTCTCCTCCCCAAAGGGTCGATTTTAAAATAGGTTTGAATTTCAAAGGATACATAATCTTATTTATTTTTTGGTCTGTACAAAAATAGGAAAAACTATGAATATCCTTCCTATAAATGGAAAGGAAAAGATGAAAAGAGAGGGTTATTGTAGGCTTTTGTGTCAGAAATAGAAACGTAACGGAGGTGTTAATGGAATGTATATAATGCGAAGTAACCTTGTAACATGAACCTCCCATCTTTGCACCGGAAACAGAAATGCATGATGACAGTATGAAATTAGGTTTTGAAAAGATTGTTTTGATGACCGGCTTTTGGGGATTTTCTACCCTGACAGTGATGGCAGAAACCATAAAAGGTACCATTGTAGACAAGCAGAGTAAAGAACCCTTGACGGGAGCTACCGTACAAGTGCTGGGTACCACAGTGGGAGCTGTGGCCGATCTTGACGGAAATTATATTTTGGATGTCCCCGGTGGTGAGTATGAACTGGTGGTGAAATACGTGGGTTACACGGACATAAAAGCTGGCGGTGTAAAAGCCAAAGGCAAAGATGTGGTGCTGAACTTTGAGATGGAAAGCGATGCACAGACTTTGAGCGAAGTCTCCGTCGTAGCACGTAAGAACTTGGAAGGTGAACGTGCGTTGAGTATGGAACGTCAGAAAGCCACTGTAGCTATTGAAAACCTTGGGGCAAAAGAAATGAGCGTGAAAGGCATCAGTAATGTACAGGAAGGCGTGAAGAAGATAACCGGTATCTCGATTGCCAGTGCAGGTCAGTTGATTGTGCGCGGATTGGGCGACCGTTATAGTACGACTACCTTGAACGGACTGCCGATTGCTTCTCCAAATCCGGATAACAAACTGATTCCACTGGATTTGTTTCCTTCAAGTACGGTGCGGAACATTACGGTAAGTAAGGTATATGAAGCTGGAACTTTTGCAGATTATTCAGGAGCACACATCGACATCAGTACCAAAGAAAATACCGGAAAAGACTTTTTCTCCATCGGTTTCAATACAGGAGGCCGGTTCAATACAATTTTCCAGGACTTCTATAAAATGGATCAGCAGTATTCCTTGTTCCGTAATCCGGGCATTAATCAGAAGTACATTGATATGTCTAAGGCGGACTTTTCTACTGCCATTACGAAGGAAAATCCTTTTCATACAACCTTCGATGTGAATAAGAGTACAAGTCTTCCGGAATTTGGCGGTAATATAGCCGGTGGAAAGAACTGGGATGTGAACGGACAGAATCTGAGTCTGTTGGCTGCATTGAGTGCAAGCAATACCAATGAAACCACAAAAGATGCTTTTTATCGCACACTTGAAGCCGGAGGTACGACTCTCGACCAGTTTAATTACGACAGTTACCGTCAGGAACTGAAACTGGCAGGACTTGGTAACCTGGCTTATACACTTAGAGAGGCCGACCGTATTGGATACACCTTCTTCTATGCACGTAATGCGGAGAATACCTATATGTTGCGACAAGGAGAAGATTATGAAGACAATGAACTGATAGGTAACAACTCTGTAACTCATATTTATACACTTCAAAATCATCAGTTGAACGGACACCATGAGTTTGGAAAGCAGTGGGATTTGAACTGGAGTGGTTCTTACAGCAAGACTTCCAGTGAAGAGCCTGACCGCAGACAGGTGATGTTTGAAAAGGCTGGAAACTCTCTGGAGCTGTTCGATCTGAACAAGCAGGAGAACATGCGTTATTTCGGCTCGCTGAATGAAGAAGAATGGGTGGGCGATTTGCGAAGCTCTTATCGCTATGGTGACAATAACCTGATACGCATGGGTGCTACTTATAAAGACAAGAGCCGTACGTTCCGTTCTACACGTTTCTACTATGATGTAAGCCGTTTCAATCCTGAGATAGAGGATATTTACCAGACTTCCAGCTTTATGGGATATGATAATATTGCCAATGGAGACATTGCTATAATCCGTGACCAGCAGCCGAAAGACCAGTATGATGCCGGACACTCCATCTATGCCGGATTTATTGATGCAGAATATTATCCGACAGCCAATTTCTTAGTGAATATCGGGGTGCGTTATGAATACAGTCACCAATGGGTAAATTATGCGACTGACGGAGGTGAAGCCAAACGGAATGAGGTGAACTGCCATGACTTCTTCCCGGCCATGAACTTGAAATATACTGTGAACGATGCCAACAGCCTGCGCTTCTCGTTCTCACGTACGGTAACGCGTCCGTCATTCATCGAAATGGCTCCTTTCCTCTATCAGGAATCGTATGGAGCGGCCATGATTCGAGGTAATGCAGAATTGAAGAACGGATATAACTACAATATCGACTTGCGCTATGAACGCTTTGACCAGCAGAACAGCAACAATATGTTCTCTATTACGGGTTATGCGAAAATCCTGGAAGACCCGATTGAGCGTACACAGACCTTGTCGGGCGGGGCGGCTGTTCACTCTTTCCAGAATGCAGATACGGGTGTGGCTGCCGGAGTGGAAGTGGAATTCCGTAGAGAACTGTTCCGCGACTTCCGCGTAGGAGCCAATGCTTCTTACATGTACACCAACGTACAATTGCCGGAAGGTGGAGCCTATACCAATGCACAGCGTTCCCTGCAGGGAGCCTCTCCTTACCTGGTGAATGCGGATATCAACTATGCGCCTAAGTTTAAAAATGATACACAGTTGACTGCTACGCTGCTCTATAACCTGCAAGGACCACGCATTCATGCGGTAGGTATTTCCGGATTGGGCGACGTGAAACAGGAAGACTTGCATACGCTGGATTTCGTAGCCACTTACAAACTGAATGACCACTGGAACTTTAAGTTGCAGATGACCGACTTGCTGAACCAGGACATCGTATTCAAGCAGGAAGTGAAAGACGGCAGAAAGCTGGAAGTGGAACGCTACGGAAGAGGAACTACCTTTGAGTTAGGTTTTAGCTATACATTATAAAAATTCATAAAGGAAAAAAATGAACACTATCTAAACTTTTTATTAACGAGAAAAGTATGAAAACAATGAACTTGAAATTTATGTCGATGGCTGCAATCGCTGCTATGACTTTGTGTACTGCTTGTAGTGAAGATGACAACACTCCGAATCCGGAACCTCCTGTTGCAGATGCGTATTCTTCAGAGTTGTTCTTGACTGCAGCAAACAATAACGCAATTAATTATAATTTCAGCAATACATTTACAAACAAATTTGTCGGTACGATTGACGGTGGAGCCGACATGACGAAGGTAGATAATTTCTTCGAAGCAGCTGCTTATCGTGGTGCAGTTCCTGCTAATAATGACTGGACAGCCGGATGGATTCGTACAAGCGGTAACGGTGATGAGACAAGTGCCAATGCTGTGGAAATTCTGCAAGGCGAACTGACTGCCAATAAGACTTTATTGAAGGATAAAGTATATGCACTTAGCGGTGAATATATTGTGAAGACTGGCGCTACACTGACTATTGAAGAAGGTGTGAAAATTGTTGCCATGACCGACGATGAATCTGTAGATTATATCTTGGTACAGCAGGGTGCTAAAATCGAGGCTGTAGGAACAAAAGAAAATCCGATTATCATGACCTCAGACAAGAAAGAATCTGGTGCATGGGGCGGTTTGCACATCTGCGGTAAAGCTCATACCAATGCGGAAGGTGGTACCGGTAAATCTGAAATCGGTGATGCAGCTTATGGAGGCTCTGCTGACAATGATAACTCTGGTACACTGAAATATATTCGTCTGGAAAATACGGGATATGCATTGGATTCTGAACATGAAGCAAACGGTATTTCTTTCTATGGTGTAGGTAACGGTACTACAGTAGAATACGTACAGGCTTACAATGGTTCTGATGACGGTTTTGAATTCTTCGGTGGTAGCGTTGACGTGAAACACATGGTAGTGACCAACTGTAGTGATGACTCTTTCGACTGGACTGAAGGATGGAACGGACGCGGTCAGTTCCTGGTGGCTTATCAGGAAGCAAAGGAAACACTCGGATTTGATTGCGACTGCTTGATGGAATGCGATAACAACGGTAAGAACTTTGCGGCCACTCCGGTAGCTTGTCCTACTTTGGCTAACCTGACCTTGATTGGTAACGGCGGTGAGAAACAGGGTGTTCGCTTGCGTGCCGGTACACAAGTGAAGATGTACAATGCCCTGATTACTGGTAAGGGAAAATGCTTGACAACTGAAACTACAGAAACAGAAAAAGCATTGGTAGACGGTACATCTGTATTGAACTACGTAACTTTGGCTACGGATATTGAATGTAACGGTGCTGAAGAATAAGAAATAGATTTCATTTGATTGATGGCGGTCTGTCGGGAGGAATGGCTCGGCAGACCGCTTCTTTTTTATTGGAGAATGAAATGCATTTTCCCGTCTTCTTCTCCGTGATAGGAAAAGCCTTCCCACTCAAACTCTTTCAGTTGTTCCGGATGTGTTATCCGGTTTTTCAGGATGAAACGAGTCATCTCGCCCCGACACATCTTGGCATAGATAACTACCGTGGTAGGTTTCCCGTTTTTCAGGGTGTAGAACTCGGGCGTAACGACCTGTACTTCCTGACAGACTTTTTCCCAGTCGAACAAATCTTTCATTTCACCACTGGCCAGGTTGACAAGAATGCCTCCTTGCTGCCGGATGGCATCAATGAAATAGTCCGTCAGCAGAGGGCGCCAGTATTCAAACATGGTTTTCCGTTCGTGTTCCGGCAATCGTACATTGCCTTCCAAGCGGTAATTCTGAATACTGTCCAGCGGGCGGAGCAATCCGTATAAGAAAGAGGTAATCAACAAATGTTGCTGGGCATACTGGAAATCTTCTACGGTAAAGTCAGCCGGATGGATGCGCTTGAACACGATGCCTGTGTAGGCCAGAAGAGCCGGCAGGGCAGGAGTCTCCGGTGAAAGGAACTCGTGGTAGCGCAGATAGTTTTCGGCTGCTAACTTCGGATTCACTTTCAGCATCTGGGCCAGTTCTTCGGCAGTAAACTGCGTCATGTATAAGGCGTTTTCGCGGGCCTCTTTCAAAAAATGAGGGGTAGTGGTTTCTGGATATGGAGTTTTGCTACGTGCGGTCATGGTTTTGGCACACGAGATAAATGTCATCATACGCGCTCTTGTTTTTCGTTAAAACTATTTACAAAGATAGATTCCTTGGCGGATTTTCCAGCGGTTTACGGTATATTTGTCAGGGTTTAACATTTTATAGAAAGGAAAGAACAATGAAAAATTTACGGATTTGGAGCCTTTTGTGTCTGATTTGGATGGGCGTACTGGCTGCTTCAGCACAAGACACCGGGAAAGAAAAAATCAGTTTGGGTGATGCCATGCCTGCCATTACCCTGAGTTCGGAGATATATGGTAAAGTGACACCTGCCGATTTGAAAGGAAAGGTAGTGCTGGTCAGTTTGTTTGCTACATGGTGCGGTCCTTGTCAGATAGAACTGGCTGAGGTTCAGAAGACCTTATGGCCGAAATACAAGGATAACAAGGATTTCAAGCTGTTAGTTATCGGCCGGGAGCATACGGATGCAGAACTGAAAAAATACAATGAACGGAAGAAGTTCAGTTTCCCGCTCTATCCGGACCCTAAACGGGAAGTCTTCTCTCTTTTTGCCGACCAGACAATCCCCAGAGCGTATCTGTTCGGGAAAGACGGTAAGCTGATTCATGCCTCAATAGGTTATACAAAATCTGAGTTTCAAGAACTTATGGCTGATATAGAAGCCGCTTTGAAATAAGAAAAAGGTATATGAAAAAAAACGTCCTTGCGTTTAAGGGAAAACGCAAGGACGTTTTAGTTGAAACGCAAGTGCATTTTACTTCAAACGCACTTGCGTTTTAATCTAAACGTCAAAGCGCTTGCAACAAAACGCTTTGACGTTCTTATTTTCTAACTTTGGTATACCTTATTTATATTCCTGCCAGCTCTTAATCTGGATTTCATTCTGGTTCATGTGGCAGAATGCTTCGATGAACGCTTTGGCCAGGCGGGCGTTGGTAATCAACGGAATGTTGTGGTCGATGGCACCACGGCGGATGCGGTAACCGTTGGTCAGTTCCCGTTTGGTGTGGTTTTTCGGGATGTTGACAATCAAGTCGAACTTATGTTCCGCAATCATCTTCATCACATTGTTTTCTGCATTCGGACGTTCATCCGGCCAGAACACCGGAGTAGTGGTGATGCCATGAGAGTTCAGGAAGGCAGCCGTACCAGCTGTAGCATAGATGTTGTATCCTTTCTGGTGAAGCATCTGGCTGGCATCCAGCAAATCAACTTTCGACTTGGTGGCACCGGAAGAGAACAGAACGGACTGTTTCGGAATCTTGTAGCCGGTTGCAATCAAGGCATTCAGCAATGCTTCATCGAAGTCGTCTCCCAAGCAACCTACTTCACCGGTAGATGACATGTCTACTCCCAGTACCGGGTCGGCATTCTGCAGACGGGCGAATGAGAACTGAGAAGCTTTTACACCAATCCAGTCAATGTCGAACGCCAGCTTGTCAGGACGTACGTAAGGAGCATCCAGCATGATGCGGGTAGCCGTTTCGATAAAGTTGCGCTTCAATACTTTTGATACAAACGGGAAGCTACGTGAAGCACGCAGGTTACATTCGATTACCTTCACATCGTTGTTCTTAGCCAGGAACTGGATGTTGAACGGACCGGAGATATTGAGTTCTTTGGCAATCTTGCGGCTGATTTTCTTAATCTGGCGGGCAGTAGCAAAATAGATGTGCTGTGCCGGGAAGACAAGTGTCGCATCACCAGAGTGTACACCGGCAAATTCGATGTGTTCTGAAATTGCATATTCCACGATTTCACCGTTCTGTGCCACAGCATCGAATTCTATTTCCTTGGTTTCCTGCATGAATTGTGATACAACTACCGGATATTCTTTTGATACCTCGCTGGCCATTTGCAGGAAGCGTTCCAGTTCTTCCTGGTCGTAGCATACGTTCATGGCTGCACCACTCAGTACGTATGACGGACGAACCAATACCGGATAACCCACTTTCTTGACAAAGTCTTTCACATCGTCCAGGCTGGTCAGTTCCTGCCAAGCCGGCTGGTCGATGCCCAACTGGTCAAGCATAGCCGAGAACTTGTTGCGGTTTTCAGCACGGTCAATAGAAATAGGAGAGGTACCCAATACCGGAACCGACTGGCGATAGAGTTTCATAGCCAGGTTGTTCGGAATCTGACCACCTACAGAAACGATGACGCCGCGCGGCTGTTCCAGGTCGATGACGTCGAGTACGCGTTCGAATGACAATTCGTCGAAGTACAGGCGGTCGCACACGTCGTAGTCAGTAGAAACCGTTTCCGGGTTGTAGTTAATCATAATAGACTTGTAGCCTAACTTGCGGGCTGTCTGGATGGCATTTACCGAGCACCAGTCAAATTCCACAGATGAACCGATGCGGTAAGCTCCTGAACCTAACACGATGACTGACTTTTCATTCTTGTAATAATTCACATCGTATCCTTCTACGGCATACGTCATGTACAAGTAGTTAGTCAGTTCCGGATGTTCGGAAGCTACGGTATTGATGCGTTTTACAGCCGGAAGGATACCTAATTTCTTACGGTAAGAACGAACGGCCAGATTTTCCTTTTCCATGTTACCCTGCTGAGGCTTCAGTACGAAGCGGGCAATCTGGAAGTCAGAGAATCCCATCACTTTTGCTTCACGAAGTACCTCTGCCGGAAGTTCTTCAAGTGAGTTGTAGGTTGACAGTTTATGCTTGTAGTCTACGATATTTTTCAGCTTGCCGATAAACCACGGGTCAATCTTGGTCAGTTCATAGATGCGTTCGATAGAGTAACCTTCTTCCAATGCCTGTGCAATGGCAAAGATACGCAAGTCAGTCGGGTTGGCCAGTTCATCATCCAGATTGGTGAAGCGGGTGTGGTCATTGCCTACAAATCCGTGCATACCCTGTCCAATCATACGAAGACCTTTCTGGATGATTTCTTCAAATGTGCGTCCGATAGACATGATTTCACCCACAGACTTCATGCTTGAACCGATGCGGTGAGAAACTCCGGCAAACTTGTTGAGGTCCCAACGTGGAATCTTACAAATCAGGTAATCCAGTTGCGGAGCTACGTAAGCAGAATTCGGTGTACCCATTTCTCCGATTTCATCCAAGGTATAGCCCAAGGCAATCTTGGCAGCAACGAAAGCCAACGGATAACCGGTTGCCTTGGAAGCCAGTGCAGAAGAACGGCTCAGGCGGGCATTTACTTCAATGATACGATAATCGTTGGTTTCGGCATTGAAGGCATACTGAATGTTACATTCACCCACAATGTTCAAATGACGGATACATTGTTTGGACAAATCCTGCAACATGGTTACTTGTTCTTCGCTTAGTGAGCAGGTAGGAGCCACTACGATAGATTCACCGGTATGAATACCCAGCGGGTCGAAGTTTTCCATGCTGGCCACGGTGAAACAGTGGTCGTTGGCATCGCGAATCACTTCGAATTCAATTTCCTTCCAGCCTTTCAGTGATTCTTCCACCAAAATCTGTGGAGAGAAGGTAAAGGCACTTTCAGCCAGTTCGATGAATTTTTCTTCATCGGGGCAGATACCACTTCCCAATCCTCCTAATGCGTAAGCCGAACGGATCATCACCGGATAGCCGATGGTACGTGCTGCTTCCAGTGCGTCTTTCATGTTTTCTACCGCACGGCTGACCGGAGTTTTCAGAGATTTCTCGTTCAACTTCTTGACAAAGAGGTCGCGGTCTTCTGTATACATAATAGCGTCTACGGAAGTACCTAACACTTCCACACCGTATTCTTTCAATATACCTTTCTGGTAAAGTTCCGTACCGCAGTTCAGTGCCGTTTGTCCTCCAAAGGCCAGCAGAATGCCGTCCGGGTGTTCTTTCTTAATAATTTCAGTTACGAAATAAGGTGTAACGGGCAGGAAATATACTTGGTCGGCAATTCCTTCCGAAGTTTGAATAGTAGCAATATTAGGGTTGATAAGTACCGAGCGGATGCCTTCTTC
>OGKG01004821.1_pt1 | contig 11024 bp, 9 predicted proteins | sample 1572201 | NCBI WGS metagenome assembly OGKG01 (sample SAMEA2582146, study PRJEB24529) | metagenome | biome: Human gut stool | place: China | collected 2011 | reverse complement strand
ATTGTGAGTCATGCTTGCATGAACGAACAATTTGGGCTGAAAAGTTATCTGGCGGATACGCCTCACCGACAAAATGCCTGCATTTTGGAGGCTGGCTCTGAACGGTTACGATTATTTTCTGCCAGGCAACTTTTCAGACACTATTGTGAGTCATGCTTGCATGAACGAACAATTTGGGCTGAAAAGTTATCTGGCGGATACGCCTCACCGACAAAATGCCTGCATTTTGGAGGCTGGCTCTGAACGGTTATTATAATTTAAGATTGCCGCTTTTATTTTTAGTCAATTTGCGGTATAATCAACCTATATTAAATTAAAAAATATCAGGAGGTACGATTTATGTTGGTTTCTGCAAAAGAAATGTTAACAAAAGCCCGTGAGGGTAAGTATGCTGTAGGTCAGTTTAATATTAATAACCTGGAATGGACAAAGACCATTCTTCTTACAGCGCAGGAATTAAATTCCCCTGTTATCCTCGGCGTATCAGAGGGTGCGGGTAAATACATGGGTGGTTTTAAAACTGTTTCCGGTATGGTAAACGGACTGCTTGAAGGATTAAATATTACCGTTCCTGTGGCTCTGCACTTAGACCACGGTACATATGAAGGCTGCTACAAGTGTATTGAAGCCGGTTTTTCTTCTATTATGTTTGACGGTTCCCACTACCCAATCGCAGAAAATGTTGAAAAAACAACAGAGCTTGTAAAAATCTGTAATGAAAAGGGACTTTCCCTTGAAGCGGAAGTCGGTGCAATCGGCGGTGAAGAAGACGGTGTTATCGGCATGGGTGAGTGTGCTGACCCGAATGAATGCAAGTCAATTGCAGACCTTGGTGTTACAATGCTTGCTGCCGGAATCGGTAACATCCACGGCAAATATCCTGCCAACTGGCCGGGTCTTAGCTTTGAGACACTGGCTGCCGTAAAGGAAAAGGTCGGTGATATGCCGCTCGTTCTCCACGGTGGTACAGGAATTCCTGAAGATATGATTAAGAAAGCCATTTCTTTAGGCGTTGCAAAGATTAATGTCAATACAGAATGCCAGCTTGCTTTCGCTGCTGCCGTAAGAAAGTACATCGAAGCAGGAAAAGACCTTGAAGGCAAGGGATTTGACCCGAGAAAGCTTCTTGCACCTGGCTGTGATGCAATCAAAGAAACTGTCCGTGAAAAAATCGAATTATTCGGTTCTGCAAATAAGGCCTGATTCCGGTAATACAGCATGAACAACGATAAAGAACAGATAACTTCCAATGAAAAATCCGAAGACGTTTTAGCAGATTTATCAAAAGATGAGCATTCCGGAGAGGAGACATCTTCTCCGGAATCTTCCGGTAAAAAGACATTTACGGACACTGACGGTTCAGATTCTGTAAATGCGGACGTTGCCGCAAAGCCGTCTATTTTACGGCGCATTATTTTGATTGCGGCAATATGTGTCTTTTGCTATTCTGCTTTTATGTTGTTTCAGATTTTCTGGGAATACAAAAAAGGCAATGATATTTATGATACCATTCAAAATCAGGTATTAGATACAGACACACCAACTTCTGTCACGCTTGACGATGAAGAAGTCGAAATTCCGTTTGTATATGACCATAAGCAGCTGCTCTCCATCAATTCCGAAGGACTTGGCTATCTTTACATTCCTTCAATTGATGTACGGCTTCCGATGGTCCAGTCTACAGATAATGATTTTTATTTGACCCACACCTTTAATAAGACCGCTAATAAAAACGGCTGTCTTTTTGAGGATTACCGGATTACCGGCGGACTTTCCGCTACCAACGTCATTATTTACGGACACAATATGCACAACGGCAGTATGTTTGGAAAGCTTTCCCGCTATGATGATGAAAGCTTCTATTATACGGAAGGCCACGACATGTTTTATATTTACACTGAAAATAAAATCATGCAGTACCGCATTTTCAGTGCATATATCAGTGAACCTGTCAGTGATACGTACACCTTTAATTTTTCAACGCTTTCCGGATTACAGGATTATGCCAGATCCATGAAAGCACTTTCAATTTATAATACCGGTGTTTCTGTTGATGATGTTTCGCAGGTTGTAACACTTTCTACCTGTACCTCTGACGGTTCGAAGCGTTTTATCGTTCAGGGTGCTTATGTGGGAGAAGCCTTATTAACCTACTGATTTTTGACATTCTTTGTGCTTTTAATTTAATTTTTAAATAAAATACAAAAAAGAACTTGCATTCTTAGACATTTTGCGTTATTTTATTTAAAGACAGAGAGCAAACAAACAAAGTGCTGTCGATAATTAAATAGTAGAACAAAGGTGTTCCATATTTATCTGCATATAAATTGGAATGCCTTTTTTGATTTTACTATTAATATATTAACATAATAAAAGGAAGGAAGACAAAGTTATGAGTGAAAAATTTAACGTAGCTGACATCTTTGGTGAAAATGTATTTAACGATACTGTCATGAAGGAGCGTTTACCAAAGAATGTCTACAAAAACCTCAAATTAGCTATGACAGGCGTTCAGGAATTATCTTTAACAGATGCCGATGTGATTGCAAATGCAATGAAGGACTGGGCAATTGAAAAGGGTGCTACACATTATACACACTGGTTCCAGCCATTGACAGGAACAACTGCTGAAAAGCACGACTCTTTCATTTCAGCACCAAAGGAAAACGGAAAAGTTCTGATGGAATTTTCCGGCAAAGAATTAATCAAAGGTGAACCGGATGCCTCTTCATTCCCTTCAGGCGGACTTCGTGCAACATTTGAAGCAAGAGGCTATACAGCATGGGACTGCACTTCACCGGCTTTTGTCCGTGAAGATGCTACAGGTGCTACACTTTGTATTCCTACCGCTTTTTGTTCTTATACAGGCGAGGCACTTGACCAGAAGACTCCGCTTCTTCGTTCAATGGATGCTATTAATGAACAGTCATTACGTATTTTAAAATTATTCGGCAACACACATTCTAAGAAGGTTACACCTTCTGTCGGTGCTGAACAGGAATACTTCATCGTAGACAGAGAAAAGTATTTACAGAGAAAAGATTTAATCTTCGCAGGCCGTACATTATTCGGTGCCATGCCTCCTAAGGGTCAGGAACTTGATGACCATTACTTCGGTGCTATCCGTGAAAGAATCGGTGCATTCATGAAGGATGTCAACAAGGAACTCTGGAAGCTTGGTGTTTCCGCAAAGACACAGCACAACGAAGTTGCTCCTGCACAGCACGAACTTGCTCCGATTTATGCACAGTGCAACACAGCTACAGATAACAACCAGCTGACAATGGAAGTTTTAAAGAAGGTTGCTTACAGACACGGTCTTGTATGTCTGCTTCATGAAAAGCCATTTGCAGGTGTAAACGGTTCCGGTAAGCACAATAACTGGTCTATCACAACAGATGACGGTATCAATTTATTAGAGCCTGGTAAGACACCTCATGAAAATATCCAGTTCTTACTGGTACTCGGTGCTGTCATGAAGGCTGTTGATACCCATGCTGATTTACTTCGTGAATCTGCTTCTGATGTCGGCAACGACCACAGACTCGGTGCGAACGAAGCACCTCCTGCTATCATCTCTATGTTCCTTGGAGAACAGCTTGAAGATGTTGTTATGCAGTTAATCGACAAGGGTGATGCTACAAGCTCAATCCAGAAGGGTAAGTTAAAGACCGGTGCTTCTACACTTCCTGACTTAAATAAGGATGCTACCGACAGAAACAGAACATCACCGTTTGCTTTCACAGGTAATAAATTTGAATTCCGTATGGTTGGTTCTGCCGACTCTATCGCTCCTGCAAATGTTGTATTAAATACTATCGTTGCAGAAAGCTTTAAAGAAATCGCTGATGAACTGGAAAAGGCTGATAACTTCGACATGGCATGCCATGATATGATTAAAAAGCTTTTCACAGACCATCACAAGATTGTATTCAACGGAAACGGCTATACAGATGAATGGATTGCAGAAGCTGAAAGACGCGGTCTTCCAAACATTCCTTCTATGGTTGATGCAATTCCTGCTCTTACAACACCAAAGGCTGTTAAGCTGTTTGAAAGCTTTGGCGTATTTACAGAAGCAGAATTAAAGTCAAGAGCTGAAATCAAGTACGAAGCTTATGCGAAGGCTATCAATATCGAGGCAAAGGCTATGCTTGATATTACAGGCAAGCAGTTAATCCCTGCTGTAATCGCTTACTCAACAGAACTTGCAAACTCTGTTCTTGCAGTAAAGGAAGCCGGTGCCGATGCTTCTACACAGGCCGATTTATTAACTACCGTAACCGGTTACTTAAAGGAAATGAAGACACAGCTTGCTGCACTGGAAAAGGCTGTTGCTGACGGTGCTAAAATCAGCAATGTAGAAGAACAGGCGAAGTTCTTCAGAGATACCGTAAAAACTACAATGGATGCTTTAAGAGCACCTGCCGACAAGCTTGAAATGATTGTTGACAAAGACTTCTGGCCATTCCCTTCTTACGGTGACTTATTATTCGAGGTTTAATTTATAAAGAATTTCACTTAAAAATCGTATGATAACTATATAAAATAAGGGTTGTTCCGATATTTCATTGTCGGAACAACCCTTATTTTGGTCTTTATTGCTTTATTACTTTATCCGCAGCTCTTTAAGCGCAAGGCTAAAACAGCGCTTAATCACTCCGTATCAGATACCCGTTCTGTCTTGTGCTGTTGTCTACTGCGGATACACAAGACGCTCCGGCGCCGGATTATCTAAGACTTCCTGCTTGAACTTTCTCATATAAATCTTGGCAAGATTTAAGTTGTTGTCCAGATAATTTCCGCAGTCCCTCGGAGAATATCCCGGAATTTCGCCCTCATAAGACAGTACGAAATCTGCGGCCTCACGCAGTACCGGCAAAATATCTTCTGATTTTAAATCTCCTGCAAAAATCACATAAAACCCGGTGCGGCAGCCCATTGGTCCGAAATAAACCGTCTTATCAGCCCATTCCCTGTGGTTTCTTAAAAATGTCGCAACTAAATGTTCAATAGAATGAATCCCCGGATTGTCCATCGGCGGTTCTTCGTTTGGTCTTGTAAAACGCAGATCAAAGGTTGTCAGCACCTGATCTCCTAAATAATCTTTTCTTGAAACATAAACACCAGTGAGTAAATCAAGATGATTTACCGTAAAACTTGCAATTTTATTCATTTTTTCTGTCCTTTCCTTCTATTCCTGCAATTCAACCGGAATTGCTGTACATCATCCGCGGATTGCTTTTTCCAACATCTTAAATTCACTTTCAAATATACAGTTGCGGATTTCACCTGTCCACAGCTTGTTCTTACATTCGTCAAAATCAATCCAGCGTACAGACTCCACTTCTTCTTCCTGAAGCTTAAAGTCCGAATCCTTCACCGGTTCATCATAAATGTAAACGGCGCTTAATTCATGGTTTTTAAACGGCTTTCCGTCAAAAACCGCTTCCATTGTCCCGTCATGCATTCCGATAAATTTAAGCTTCTCCGGGTCTGCCTTAATTCCCAGTTCTTCTTCCAGCTCCCGCACCGCCGATTCCAGATAATCCTGTCCTGCGGGAATATGCCCTGCCGAGGATATATCATAACAGCCGGCATACGCATCTTTTGTTGCGGCTCTTTTTTGCAGTAAAATATCAAATTTCTTTTTATTTTTATCTGTATAACGCACAAGCCATACGTGCGATGTTCCGTGAATATCCCCGTCCGTATGCACCTGTGTACGCTCTTTGATTTCGCCTGTCAGCTCACCATTTTCTGTACGAATATCTAAATACTCCATGCGCTCACCTTTCGTTTCCTTTTATATATACCATTTTGCGGTTTTCATGAACGGATTCAATCTTTAACACCTTAATGGAACTGATAAACTTCGACAATGTGGAATAACCGTATTCCTTAGCTTTAAATCCCGGATACTTTACATGGATTTTCTGTCCCAGTGCGGCAAGTTCAATTCCTCTGCTGCCGGTTTCCCGCACGCAGGCGATTGCAAAGTCCGTTACCTGCTTTTTATTGCCGTTGTCTTCTTTTAAACGGACAATCACGGTATTGTTGACTTTCTGTAAGTCGAAATTATCAATTTCCTCGATAAATGTAGACAACGAACTGTATCCGTAGTTTCTGACATCAAAATCCGAATATTTCTTCTGCAGACGGCTGCCAATCTCGCCCAGTCCTGTCGGTCTGCCCTTGTCGTCATTTTCAATGACAATTTCAATGATGGCATTTTCAATGACCGCCTGACTGATGATATTTTCAGGAATCCTTTTCTGCTTCCTGACCGGTGTTTCTTCTTCTTCCTCCGCCGCCTCTAACAGCAGTTCCAGATCCGTAAAAACGGAACAGGCTGCCCTGAATGACCGCGGGGTTTTATTTTCTCCCATGCCGATAACGTCCATACCGGATTCTTTTAAGCGGCTCGCCAGCCTTGTAAAATCACCGTCACTCGATACAATGCAGAACCCGTCCACATTCCCCGTATACAAAATATCCATGGCATCTATAATTAATGTGGAATCGGTTGCATTTTTCCCGACCGTATTGCGGAACTGCTGAATCGGCACAATTGAATTTTCCATAAGTGCATCCTTCCATCTGCCCGCCTGCGGACTCGTCCAGTCCCCGTAAATTCTTTTATATGTAATCACACCGTACTTTGTCATTTCGTCCAAAATATACGCAATATATTTTGAGGAAATGTTATCGGCGTCAATTAACACTGCATAGTGCTTATCTTCCATTCCCTTCTGCCTTCCCTGTCCTACATCTGATGTCTTACAATCTTATATTCATCGTTGCTCTGATAGTATGGACAATTCTTATATTCCGATGCACAAAAACGTGCATAATCATCTTCATCCATATTCACATCACATACATATTCTTCCATTTCTTCATCGTAAACTAAATTGTTGCAGTAATCGCAGCTAATCTGTCCCGCCATGTTATACCTCATTTCCGGACGATTCAGTCGCAAAGGTATTTCCCCTGCCATAATGACTATCTGTTTTCGCCCGGAAACAATATAGCCCGCGGCTGGCTTTTACCTGCCGCATAAAAAACCTGTTAATATTATAACAGACGATTCTTCAAATGTATATTCAATTTCCTATAAAAAAAGAGTGCATTATCCATAAAAATTTTATATAATAGAGATAACAAAACAACGTGAACAACTAAATAACAACGCAAGGAGGGGTACTTATGAAATATAAGGTCTTACTAACCGGAAAGAACAATGCTGCAATTGATGAATTTTTCACAAAAATGTATAACAGCTTTGAGTGTCAGACAACGTCCAAGCGCTATGAAGATATGATAAGCCATATGCACGCTTTCAATCCAGATGCTTTTGTCTACTGCTTACAGGACGAACCGGTCGATGACATTACAAAGATTATATCTATGAAAAGCAGGGATGCCGTACAGCTTCCGCTGATTATCATCGGAGATGCTGCCGACTGTGACAAATTTACAAAAGCCGCTGTTAAGGTTGCGGATTTGATACTGCAGCGCCCTTTAACCGCCGCAGTGATTGAACAGCGCATAAATGTCTTTTTAAAACAGAAAAAGCGAATGCACGAACCGATTGCTGAAGAATTAAAAAAAGCAGACCTTGCCTTTAACGAAACATTTCCGCCAAAAACAGATGTGCCGGACGTGACGGATATGCCGGATATACGTGATATTGCAAATATACCAGGAATGACTTCCGGCAAGAAGCATATTCTGGTCATTGACGATGATGCCCGTATGTTAAAAGTCATTAAGCTTCATCTGCATGAAAAATACGATGTAGCAACTGCCATCAGCGGAAAAATTGCTTTAAAATTCTTAGAAACCAAGCACACCGATTTAATTTTACTCGACTATGCCATGCCGGATGAAAACGGTCTTGTCGTACTTGAAAAGCTGCGTGCCAATCCGTCGACCAAAAATATTCCTGTCATCTTTTTAACCGGCATTACCGACCGCAAAAAGATACAGGAGGCACTGGTGATGAAACCGCAGGGTTACCTTTTAAAACCAATTAACAGAAAACGCCTGCTTGCTGCCATCCAGAATACACTTGAATCGTAGTCGCAGCTATAAGAATAAAACTACCTGCGGAAGGAAGATGCCTATGGAAAACGAATTACATTTAACGGATTTAATCGATGTAGAAATGCTGCAAAGAATTCAGGATGCTTTTTCTGACATGACCGGCATTGCTTCCGTCACAACCGATGCTGACGGAGTTGCCGTAACAAAAGGCTCTCATTTTTCAGACTTCTGCATGAAATATACACGTTCTTCACCACTGGGCTGCCAGCGGTGTGAATTATGCGATAAAAACGGGGCGGAGCTGGCACTTAAAAAAGGGGCTTCTTCAACCTATTTCTGTCACGCAGGACTCGTGGATTTTGCCGCACCGATTATTGCGGACGGCAGAATGGTAGGCTGTTTTATCGGCGGTCAGGTGCTGACCGAGCCGCCGGATATTTCAAAAATCATGCAGGTCGCCGATGAACTGGGGGTTGACCCTGCCAGCTACATTCAGGCGGTTATGAAAGTCAATATCGTGGAAAAAAGCCAGATTGACAAAGCAGCAAGCTTTTTATATACCATTGCAAACGGTCTTTCCAATATTGCCTACCACAAATACCAGCTGTTTCAGGCAAATATTGAGATTGAAAAGGCGAACCGCATGAAGTCGGATTTTCTTGCTAATATGAGCCATGAAATCCGTACCCCGATGAATGCTGTAATCGGCATGGCAGAAATGGCGCTGCGTGAAGACCTGCCGCCTGCCGCAAGGGATTATATTACTCAGATTAAAGCCTCCGGAAAGACACTTTTAACCATCATCAATGATATACTGGATTTCTCAAAAATTGAATCCGGCAAGATGAATATTATTCCGGTGGAATATGAACCGATGTCTACAATCCACGATGTTGCAAATATTATTACCACGCGGATTGGCAGCAAAAATGTTGAGCTGATTTTAGATATTGCACCGGATATCCCTTACAAGCTGTTTGGTGACAGTATCCGTTTTAAACAGATTTTGTTAAATCTTGCCAATAATGCCGTAAAATTCACCAAACACGGACGCGTGCTTTTAAAAATTTATGCGGATCCTGTAGAAAACGGTGAAACTGTTTTACACGCTTCTATTGAAGATACCGGCATCGGTATTAAAAAAGAACATATTGGAAGACTTTTCCGCTCCTTTGAACAGTTAGACAGCAAACGCAACCGCAATATCGAAGGCACGGGACTGGGGCTTGCTATTTCCAAGCTGCTGCTGACGTTGATGCACGGCACTATTTCCGTTGAAAGCGAATACGGTGTTGGCAGTACCTTTTCTTTTACACTGCCGCAAAAGGTCCTGGATGACCGTCCAAGCGGTGTATTTAACAATGATCCGCCGGTTCATGCTGCACTTTTTATTAAAAACAGCCTTGTACAGGAACAGTTGCAAAAGGATCTGGACCGTCTGCATATTGCTTATGACAATTGTACCGTGACCAGGACTGAGCCGGGCAATACACCTGATTATCTTTTTATCGATTATGCGGTATTTTCCTCTGCCATGCAGGATTATATTCAGGCACACCCTGAACTGACCGCTGTATTGATTACAGACTTTTATACTTCGGTCAGCTGCAATTTAAAGAATCTGCACATTGTAAAAAAGCCGCTGTACTCTTTAAATCTGATTTCGATTTTAAAAAATGAAGATCTGCATTTTGATGAAGAAGATGATGCCGACCACTTTGAATTTACGGCACCGGATGCACAGATTTTAATTGTCGATGACAATGCTATTAACCTGACCGTTACGGAAGGACTTTTGAAGCCGCTTGGTATGCAGATTGACACGTGTCTTAGCGGAAAAGAAGCCATTGAAAAAATTTCGTCACAGATGTATGACATTATTTTTATGGATCATATGATGCCGGAACTGGACGGTGTGGAAACAACGCACATTATCCGGCGTTTTCATCCTGAATATGACGATGTTCCGATTATCGCCCTGACTGCTAATGCCATTGACGGTACAAAAGAAATGTTTTTAAAGGAAGGCATGAACGATTTTGTACCAAAGCCGATTGAACTGCAGTTTTTAACTGCAAAAATCAAGCACTGGCTTCCTGCGGAAAAGATTGACCGACAGCACGGTATGTCTGCAAGCAGAAATACCACAGGCACTGACAACACTGTAACTGCCACTAATGCCGCTGCGGACAATACGCAAGCACTTCCGGCAATTGAGGGACTTGATACAAAAGCTGCCATACAGCTTCTTGGCAGCCCGCAGTTATATATGACCGTTCTAAAAGATTACTACCGTGTCGTTAAACAGAAGGCAGAACTGATTAAGAAATATGAGCAGCAGGAAGACTGGCACGCCTATACCATTGAAACCCACGCATTAAAAAGCGCTTCCAGACAGATTGGTGCGACTGACCTTGCCGAATCCGCTGCCCGTCTGGAACTTGCCGGTTCCAGACAAGATGCGGCACTCATTCATGAACAGACTGCTTCCCTCCTTCATGATTATTTACAATACCAGTCTATTTTGCAGCCATATTTTCAAAAGGAAGAAAAAATCTCCGCACAGGAAACGATTACTGCACCGGTTCTGGAGAAGCTTTTTTATGCCATGTATGATGCAATTGATAATCTGAACAGCGATACCATGGAATCTACGCTGGAGGAAATGACACACTTTATCTATCCTGACAACCAGCAGGAATTTTTAAATCAGCTAAAGACGGCTGTTTCCGATATTGACGTGGAACAATGCACAAAAATCCTTGATGCATGGAAATCTGTTGTTTAATATCATATTTTATCAACTACAATACCCCGCAGCGTATTACATTTCTGTTTATACCCTGCGGGGTATTTCTTAAAACGTGTAGCCTTTTTTGTCCATGCTGATAATAAACCTGATTTCACGCTGCTTTGCAATCTTATTTTTCTTCTTTTGATATACTTTGCGCCAGTTTTTCTACGGTTTCCTGTGG
>OGKG01004816.1_pt1 | contig 11033 bp, 9 predicted proteins | sample 1572201 | NCBI WGS metagenome assembly OGKG01 (sample SAMEA2582146, study PRJEB24529) | metagenome | biome: Human gut stool | place: China | collected 2011 | reverse complement strand
AGAGACTTCAGTGTTGATAATGGAATCAACTTATGGGTAGTTGCTGACAATATCAGAAAAGGTGCTGCTACAAATGCAGTTCAAATAGCAGAATTATTATTAAAATACGATTTAGTCTAAAAATGAATTTAAATAAATATTAATTAATAGAGATTTAAAATTTAAATAAAGGGGAGATTTTTTATGATATTTAAAGGTTCTGCAGTTGCTTTAGTTACTCCATTTGATGAAAATGGTGTTAATATTTCTGAATTTAGAAAGTTTTTGCAATTCCAAATTGATAATAATGTTGATGCTTTAATTGTTTGTGGCACAACTGGTGAAAGTTCTACTATGACTAGGGATGAAAAAATTATTGCTATAAATTGTGCTTTAGAATTTGCAAATGAAAAAATTCCTGTTATTGTTGGTACTGGTTCAAATAATACTAGAGAAGCTATTGAAATGTCTAAAATTGCTGAAAGGCTTGGTGCTGATGGTATTTTGGTAGTAACTCCATATTATAATAAAACAACTCAACGAGGGTTAATTGCTCATTATAAAGATATTGCTGAAAGTGTTAGCCTTCCTATTATTTTGTATAATGTTCCTAGTAGAACTGGTGTAAATATTGAACCTCAAACTTGCTTGGAATTATCAAAAATTGATAATATTGTTGCGATAAAAGAAGCTAGTGGAAATATTTCTCAAGTTGCTCAAATTTCTAATTTATGTGGAGATAATTTGTATATTTATTCTGGTAATGATGACCAAATTGTTCCTATATGTTCTCTTGGTGGAATTGGAGTCATTTCTGTTTTGTCAAATATCAAACCTAAATTTGTACATGATATGGTTTATGATTTTTTGGATGGGAATATTGATAAAGCTAGAAAAATGCAATTAAATGTTTTACCTTTAATTAATTCTTTATTTTCTGAGGTTAATCCAATTCCTGTAAAATATGCATTAAATGAACTTGGTTTTAACTTTGGTGTTCCTAGATTACCTTTGGTTGAATTTAGTGATACTAATAAGAAGGTTTTGAGGCAATATTTAAAAGCCGACTATCATGTATAATGATAGCCGACTTTTAATTAGTCAATAATTCCAGTTAAATACTGATATATTGTGCTTTGAGCAATATTAAATTGCTCTATTTTAGATTTCAGTTCCAAGATTCTACAAGCTACTGTTTGTACAGATTTTATTCTGATTGAAATTCTTTCATTAAGAGCTCCCACTTTTAAAATATACTCCTTTGTTGGAATTCTCTTATTCATTAATACCGAAGTTTGGAATTCTTCATATGCAAGAAAAATATCTGAATAATCCTTTGTTAAATTCATTCCCATTTTTTCACATATTTCTGGGAAATTTGTCAAATTTTCACACTCAGTTAAAATTTTTTCTGCTTCCTCTCTTAACTTTTGATAACCTTTGCGTTCTGATTCTAAAATCCTCATATTGCCTCCTTTAATTTATTTGGAGGCATTTTAAAACCTCCAAGCTTGAATCACTTTTTGGTTTTACCCACATGTAACGATGTTAGTATAGCATATTTCGACTTTTTTTGCAAGGCAATTTTTATGTAAATTATATATTTTTTTACTTTGTTACTAAGCTAAAATTTTCTTAACAACTTCACTAATCATCTTTCCATCAGCAGATGCTCCTATTTTTTCTTTAGCTGATTTCATTACCATTCCCATTTCTTTAATTGAAGTAGCTCCTGTTTCAGCAACTATTCCTTTTACTATTTCTTCTACTTCTTCTGCTGATAATTGTTTTGGTAAATATTCTGTTAATATACTTAATTCTTCTTTATTTTGATTAATTAAGTCTTCTCTTCCACTTTTTTCAAAATCCGCTTGTGCATCTTTTCTTTTTTTAGCTTCTTTTGCTATTATGTCTATGATTTGGTCATCATTTAACTCTATAGCCTTATCTTTTTCAACTTGTAATATTGCAGCTCTTATCATTTGAACTGTATTCTTTCTAATCAGATTTTTTTCTTTCATTGATTCTTTTAAATCTTCTAATAATTTTTCTTTTAACATTTTAAATTCCTTCTTTCTTTTTTGAAAAATTATATATTTTAAACAATTTTTCCTATTAAATCATATTCACTTGCTTCTTCTATTTTGCATTCTACAAAATGATTTAATATGTCCTCTTGTTTATAATTTTGAGCATCTTTTATATATACTAGACCATCTTCTTCTGGTACATCTTGCATTGTTCTTCCAACAAAATTTTTTACATCAAAAGATATGTCTTCTACTAAAACTTTATATGTTTTTCCTATTTTATTTTCTTGTTTTTCTAAAGATATTTGTTTTTGAGCTTTCATTATTTTGTTATATCTTGCTTTTTTAGTATTTCCGTGTATTTGTTCTGGAAGTCTTGATGCTGGTGTTCCTTCTTCTTTTGAATACATGAAAGTTCCTAATTTATCAAATTTTGCTTTTTTAACAAATTCTAAAAGTTCTCCAAATTGTTCTTCTGTCTCGCCCGGAAAGCCAACTATTAAACTTGTTCTTAATGTAACATTTGGTATTTTATTTCTTATTTTTTCTAACAAGTTTTCTATTTTTTCTTTTGAAGTTTTTCTATTCATTCTTTTTAATACTGCATTTGATATATGTTGTATTGGGATATCAAAGTATTTGGCTATTTTAGGATTATTTGCAACTGTGTCTATTAATTCATCTGTAATTCCTTCTGGGTATGAATATAAAAATCTAATCCATTCAATTCCATTTATTTTGCTTATTTCTTGTAATAGTTCTGCTAATCTACTTTTTCCATAAATGTCTTCTCCATATTTTGTTGTATCTTGTGCTATTACTATTATTTCTTTTATTCCTTCACTTGCTAGCTTTTCCGCTTCTTCTAAGATATCTTCCATTTTTCTACTTACAAATGGCCCTCTAATATATGGAATTGCACAATATGTACATTTATTGCTACAACCTTCTCCAATTTTTAAATATGCATAATTTTTTCCTGTTGTAACAACTCTATTTAAAAATTCATCATATGTTGGCATTGGAAGTGGTCTAATTTCTGAAATTTTTGTACTTGTTTTTGTTTTTGCTTTTTCAACAATATCTCTTTTTATTAAATCTTCAATTTTTTTCCACAATTTGTTATATTCATCTATTTTTATAAATAAATCTACTTCTGGTAATGCTTTTACCAAATCATCATAATATCTTTGTACTAAACATCCCATTGCGATTAAATATTTACATCTTTGTTTTTTATATTCTGCCATTTCTAGAATTGTATTAATTGCTTCTTCTTTTGCAGATTCTATAAAACCACATGTATTTACAACTAATATGTCTGCATCTTCTGGTTTATTTACTATTTTATAATGATTTTCTTTAAATAATCCTATTGCTACTTCTGTATCTATTAAGTTTTTACTACAACCTAGTGATATAAATCCAACGTTCATTTCTTACTTCCTTTACTTTCTATTTTGTTGTTTCTATTTTTGTTCTTTGTGACTACAAATATGTTTTCTTGTCATTTCCATTAAGTCTAATTTTGTAAATCCTTCTACTTGTGTTTTTGTTCTATCATTGTTTAATTTTTCTATTAATAGCTTTTGAATTTTTTCTTTGTCTTTTTCATCAGCCATATCTATATAATCAATAATAACTATTCCCCCAATGTCTCTTAATCTTAATTGTTTTGCAATTTCTATTGTTGCTTCTTCATTTACTTTATATACAGTTTGTTCCATATCTTTGTTTCCTGTATATTTTCCAGTATTTACATCTATTGCTGTTAATGCTTCTGTTTTGTCTATTGTTATAAATCCACCACATTTTAGCCATATTTTTCTATTTTGTATTTTTTCAATTTGTTTTTTTATGTCATATTTATCTAAAACATCGCTTTCATCTTGAAGTTCAATTTTTGTTTCATTTATATAGCCACTTTCTTTTTTGAAATCTTGAAATTTTTGATATTCTTCTTTATCATTTATAGTTATTTTTTCTATTGATTTTTCTGGTAAATCTAATATCATTTTTTCAACAATGCTTTCTGCTTTTTCTATAAGCATAGGCTTTTCTGTTTTTGTTTGTTGAAATTTTTGATTGATTTTATTCCATTTGTTTTCTATATTTTTTATATCATCTATTATTTCTTGTTTTTTTCCAACAGCTGATGTTCTTATAACAGCTCCATTTCCTTTGCTTATATTTTCTTTAACTAATTTTATTAATCTTTCTTGTTCTTTTTTGTCTTCTACTTTTTGTGATACAGTTATTATGTCTGTATTTGGCATTAACACTACGTATTTACTTGGTAAGTTTATATGTGTTGATACTCTTGCCCCTTTTTGAAGATTGCTGTCTTTTTTTACTTGTACTAATAATTTTTGTCCTTTTTTTACAACATCACTTATTTTTAAATTTGAATCCATTTTTTGTTTTGTTTCATCTATTTTTGGTAATACATCTTTTAAGTGTATGAAACTATTTTTTTCTGTTCCAATATCAACAAAAGCTGCTTGCATTCCTTTTATAATGTCTTTTACTATTCCAACATATAAATTTCCTTCTCTTCTTGTTGTTTCATTTTCATCTATATAATATTCAATTAAGTTTCCATTTTCTACTAATGCTATTTCTTTTTCATTTTCCTTTTTGTCTATTAATATTTCTATCATGCTAATTTCCTCTCTTTAATTAAATTTGTTCATTGCTATATCTATTCCATTTTTTAGAATTTCCTCAACTGCTTTTGCTGCTTTTTCAACTCCTTGTTGTAGAATTTCTTGTTCTTCTTGTGGTACTTTTCCTATTACATAATTTATCATATCACTTTTAAATTCTGGTTGTCCTATTCCTACTCTTATTCGTGCGAAGTCTGTTGATTGTAATTCTTCCACAACTGATTTCATTCCATTATGAGACCCAGCTCCACCTTTTTTTCTTATTTTTATGTGACCTTTTTCTATGTCTATATCATCATATATTACTATTATTTCTTCTGGTTTTAAGTTGTAGAATTCGGCTACTTCTTTTACTGATTCTCCACTTAAGTTCATATATGTTTGTGGTTTTAGTAATATTACTTTTTGGTTTTGAATTATGGTACTTTCACATAGTCCTTTGAATTTATTTTTTGTTATTTGAATGTTGTTGTTTTTTGCTATTTGATTTATTGTGTCAAAGCCCATGTTGTGTCTTGTGTGTGCATATTCGTTTTCTGGATTTCCTAATCCTACTATTAAATACATTTTTGTTACCTCTTTTTATTTTTTACTTATCTATTTTACTATGTTTTGGGCTTTTTTTCAAGGGGATTTTTGTTATTTATTCGGTTTGTTGTTTGGGAGGTATGGTTGATTTGGTTTGATTTTTAATTTGGTTTTGTTTTTTGAAATAAAAAAGCCTTAAAATATAATTTGTAAATTGTTTTTACTTTATTATATTTTAAGGGATTATATTTTTGAATTTTTCTATTTTTATATTGCTTTAATTATATTCTTTTATTCTACTTGATATAAAGTACTGGACGGAACCCATAGTCCGTACTAGTATAAGGTGCACAATTACAACCTCGGTAACAAGCAGAACTACTCATATATTCATTGTGGAAAGAAGCTCCACGAAAAGTATACGTATTGTATGCTGTATTATAATCTAAATTTGCATAATAGCATCCTTCTTGTGTCCATTCCCATAAATTTCCTGCAACGTCATATAATCCTTTTCTTAACACTTGTTCTGTTGAACCTGTTGTTAATAATACATATGAACCCGTTCCTGAATTTGTTGTTAAACTACTTGCATCTTTGAAACCGTCTGTTGAACCATTTGATGTGTCTATATTGGTATAATAACCTCTTAAATTTGATAATGATACATCATCATAATTTCCCCATTGTGTGCTTTTCATATCTGAATAATTAGATGAATCACTTAAAAACTTCATCATCATGTCCCATTGTGTTCCTGTTATCAATCCACTTTTTACATATAAATTTTGACTGTATAATCTATCACTCATTTCTACTGCTGTATAATAATCTGCATGATAATATGGTATACTATTTGCTTTTTCTACTATATTTCCTATCGCTTTATTTTGGTAATTTGAGTCTGTTATTACTTTTCCTCTTGCTATAAAATCATAGTTTTGCCATCCCCATCCACTTATTCCTGATTGTATTCCTACTGAATTAAATAATGAAGCATTACTACTGAATGTCACGCTATCTTTAAATGTATTTGTTGTCTCATCTAATGTTGATACTCCTGCTTCATATCTTCCTACATAAAATCCGCCATATTTCTCTATTTGCTCTTTTTCTGCTGTGTTTGTTTCTCTATCCCATGATGCCATATTTTGCATTCCAAAATCTATTTTTGTATATTCATCTATTGTACATGGTATCCACACGAATTGATTTCCTTTTAATTTTGTTGCATACTCATGTGTTGTTTTATCTGTCTTTCCATCATATTTATCAGCTTCATTATCTGATATTATTACCCCTGTATTGATACTTCCTCCAACATAATAAAATCCATATGGTACTGGCACACTTTCTCCATTTCCTACTGATATAGCATATACTGTTGATACTTTTTCAACTTCAGTTACTTCAGAACCATTATTTGTTTTTATGTGTCTTGCTGTTTGCGTTTTCCAACTATCTTTTACTGCTACTTCTGTTCCGGCATCTTGTGGATTATCTTTACTATTTTCTGGTAATTTTTCTTGGTCTTTTCTTCCCACACATGTTACTGTTCCAACTTCTGTTATTGTAAATTCATATCCATCTACATTTACTTTTAAGTCCCATGTTACTTCTGTTACTTTTGGATTTATTCCATCTATTTTGTTTAGACTATCTTTTAATAAATCTTTGTTTAAACTTGCGTTTTCATCATATGATGCCATTACTGCCATTTTTACTTTTTCCTCTGCATTGGCATATTTACTTTCTTCTGATGCTCTTTTTGCATTTGCAAATAATCCTGTATTTGTTATTGCTTGGATGCTTATTCCTGCTAATATTAATAATATTACTATTGTTATTACTAGTGCAACTAATGTTATACCCTTAATGCTTTTTTCTTTCATATCTTTCCTCCTAATTTTTCATTTGAATTTTACACAATTTATTATGTATCAAAATTATTTTAACATAGTAATAATTTTAGTTCAACATTTTTTGATAATTTTGTTTTTACAAAAATCACAAAAAAACTCTAATTCACTTATTAGAGTTTTCTTGTAATTTATTTAAAACTTATTGCTGTATCACTACCAAAATTAACTGTTTGAGTTCTTACCTTATTCATACCATTAGAGTCTTTTATTGTTAGAGTTACATCCATTGAACCTTTTCCTGTAATTGACGCAGATTTGTTTGTTGTATTTTTATCAACGCCTGAGTCTGACCATAATGTTTTTCCACCTGATGTTATTTCTATGCTTACTGTTTTTACCACATTATCATTTGATGTACTGTTTGCTGAATTTGTAACACTACTGTTTTCTGTGTATCCTCCAGTTATTGATTTTACATCTATACTTACAGATATTGTTTTACTTGCTTCAAAACTATTTACTGTTATTGTTATCGCTGAACCTTTGTCTACTATTTTTCCAGAATCTAAACTTTGTTTTAATACAACTCCTGTTTCCTTTGAACTATCTTCTGCATTTGTTATTGTTACTGTTAATCCTGCATCTTCTAGTTCTTTTTTTGCTTCATCTTGTTTTTTTCCAACTATATATGGAACTGTTGATTTTTCTGTTCCTGTACTTACATGAATTTTTACTGTATCACCTGCGTTTGCTTCTGAATTTGCTTCTGTCTCTTGGCTTATTACATAACCTTCTTCCACTTTTTTGCTAGTTTCTTCAACTACTTCTGCTTTTAGCTTTGCGTCTTCTAATGCTTGTATTGCTTCATCTTCCTTCATTCCAGCAACTTTTGGTACTTTTGTTTTTTCTGTACCTTTACTTATTACAACTTTAATTTCACTACCTTCTTTTACATTATATTTTTCTGTATAAGTAGGATTTTGACTTATTACATGTCCTTTTTCTACTTCTGTATTATATTCTTCTGATGATACCTCGAATTTTAATTTTGCTTCTTCTACTTTTTGTTTTGCTTCTTCTTGTGATAAGCCAACAACATTTGGTAATTGTACTTCTTTTGGATTTGTTACATTTAATACTAATGTTGTTCCTCCAAATGCTAAGAAAAATAAAATTATAATTCCTAAAAAGATACTTAATTTTGGATGTGTTTTTATAAATGCTATAAATTTGTTTTCTTTTTTACCATTTGCTTTTCTTTGGTTTTCATACATATTAGTTGATATTTTTTGTGTTCTTGCTGTTTCATCATAATCTACTTCTTCTACAAAATCTCCTGATGGATTTTTTAGTGCCATTCTTAAATCTTGTAACATTTCTGTAGCTGTTTGATATCTAAGCATTGGGTCTTTTTTTAATGCTTTTAAGATTATTTTATTAACAGCTTCTGGTAAGTTTTTATTTTCTTCTATTGGTGGTACAGGGTCTTCTTGCATATGTTTTAATGCAACTGATACAGGTGTATCTGCATCAAATGGAACTTTTCCTGTTACCATTTCGTACATTACTACTCCAAGAGAATATAAGTCTGATTTTGCATCTGTATAACCACCTCTTGCATGTTCTGGTGAGAAATAGTGAACTGATCCAATTGTTGTTCCAAATGCTGTTATTGTTGAATTTGATACAGCTTTTGCTATTCCAAAGTCTGTTACTTTTGCTATTCCATCTTCTGTTATTATTATATTATGTGGTTTTATATCTCTATGTATAATGTTGTTTTTATGAGCCATTTCTAATGCAGAAGCTATTTGTATTGCTACATTTACTGACCATTTCCAAGGAAGTGGTCCTCTTTCTTCTACTATTATTTCTTTTAGAGTTTTTCCTTGGATTAATTCCATAACTATATAGTATACTCCGTTATCTACCCCTACATCATATATTGAAACTATATTAGGATGTGTTAATCTTGCTGCTGATTGTGCTTCTGTTTCAAATCTTCTAATAAATTCTTCATCTGTTGTAAATTCATCCCTAAGTATTTTTACAGCTACATATCTTTTTAAAACTAGATCTGTTGCTCTATATACTGTTGCCATTCCTCCATTTCCAATTTTATTGATAATTTCGTATCTGCCTCCTAATACTTTACCTTCTAAATTCATATTTAATCTCTCCCTTTCGCTTTTCTTATTATTTTATAATAAGAATTTTTATACGTGGACCGCTATATATTTTTTATTATAACTACTGTTACATTATCTTTTCCGCCATTTTCGTTTGCAATTCTTACTAATTCTTTTGGTGCTTGTTCTATGTTTTTGCTTGCTTCTTGGTATATTATTTCTGTTTTTACCATATTGGTTAATCCATCTGAGCACATAACTAAAATATCATCTTTTAGAAATCCTTTTACCATTACATCTGGCTCTACAAATGCATTGCATCCTAAGGCTCTTGTTAACATATTTTTTTGTGGATGTACTTCTGCTTGTTCTTTTGTGATTTTTCCTTCTTTTACTAATTTTTGCACATAGCTATGGTCTTGTGTTAATTTTCTTATGAATTCTTTTCTTATTCTATAAATTCTACTATCTCCAATATGTCCTATATATACTTTATTATTATATATTAGACATATTTCTAAAGTAGTACCCATTCCGTGTAGTTCTGGTTTTTCTTGTGATTTTTCATACACTACCATATTTGCGTATTCCATACTACTTCCTAATAGTTGAATTATACTGTCTCTATCTTTTTCTATTTCTTTAAAATTATTTTCTATATAATTTTTTGCTGTTTCAACAGCTATTTTACTTGCTATTTCTCCTCCATTGTAGCCACCCATTCCATCTGCTAATATGTATAGTTGTACTTCATCTAATGAATTTGAAATATAATAATAGTCTTGATTCATTTCTCTGACTTTTCCTACATCAGATTTTGCATAAGCTTTTATCATCTTTTCACCTCTGTTCATTTATGGTTTAGCTTATCTATTTTTACAATCTATTTTATATCATAAGTTTGTATTTTTTGCAATAGCCTACACATTATAATTAATTAAAAAATTTTTTATTTTTCAATTACCTGAAATATTTAATTCATCAAAAAATTTTGGTGTTTTGGCATCTCTTTGCTAGAATTCGGGCTTCTCTTTCGGGAAAACCCTTTGCCGGCACAGGCCCGAGCGACATGACCGGCAGATTACTTAACAAAAATAGGAGCTCTCGATATGTCCGATGAACTGATCCAGCCTGAAAAGAAGGTTGGGATCGGCGCTTACATCTCGCTGATTTTTGCCTGCGTGTTTTTCTCCGGCGCGTTCGCTTCGAATCACTGGTGGGGAATTTTTGACTTCATCACGCTGAACGGCACCTGGGGCAAGGTGGTGCAGACGGCTGTCATGAATGACGCCGGCACGCTGCAGACCGTCCTCGGAAACTTCCGCGGCAAGGGAGGATCCGGCGCCATTGATGGATTCTGTTTTGCCCTCACTCTGATTCCGACCATCATGTTCTCAATCGGTATGGTGACGGTGTGTGAGCACTATGGCGCGCTGGATGCTGCCCGAAAGCTCCTCACCCCGATCCTCCGCGGTCTCCTTGGCATTCCGGGCAGCGCCTGTCTCGCCCTGATCGCCTCACTCCAGTCCTCTGACGGCGGCGCCGCCATGACCCGTCAGCTGAAGGACGAAGGAAAACTGACTGAAAAAGAAGTCACCATCTTCGCCACGTTCCAGCAGACAGCGGGTGCCGGTATCGGAAGTTTCCTCGCCTCAGGCGCGGTCCTCTTCACGCTGATGGGGCCTGACGGAAAACCTCTCCTTCCGATTGCGCTCGGCGTCGGGCTCGGGATAGAGCTGCTTGGAAAAGTGGTTGCCGCCTGGATTATGAGGCTCTACCTCTTCCTCTCCGGCAAAAAATCCGCCTCTTGATCAGACAGGAAAAAAAAATGACAGAAGA
>OGKG01004814.1_pt1 | contig 11035 bp, 6 predicted proteins | sample 1572201 | NCBI WGS metagenome assembly OGKG01 (sample SAMEA2582146, study PRJEB24529) | metagenome | biome: Human gut stool | place: China | collected 2011 | reverse complement strand
CACTCTTTCCCTACACGACGCTCTTCCGATATATCTCAAACACTCCTGCCAAAATAGCAAATTTGCTGTAGCCCATTCCCTGAATCAGGAAGCGCACGATATTAACAAATGCCAGCGGAATATAAAATGCACTGTTGATCAATAAAAACAGTCCTGCATTGGAAACCACTTCCGGTGCTGCCGTTCCGACAAAGAAGCCTGCCAGTGCCCCACGGAAGAAGATCATAATGACAAATGCCAGCACCGCATACGCACATCCCAAAATGGACGCTGCCTTTAAACCTTCGGAGACTCGATCCAGTTTTTTTGCTCCGACATTCTGACCGCCGTAGGTTGCCATGGTGGAACCTAACGCATCAAACGGACAGCAGAAAAACATTCCGATCTTACTTCCGGCTGTCATTGCTGCAACCGCGTCAGAACCAAGGGAATTGACTGCACTCTGTAAGATAACGCTTCCGATTGCTGTAATGGAATACTGCAATCCCATCGGGACACCCATGCCGCACAGTGTCATCATATACGTTTTATTTATCTGCATTTCCTCTCTGCTCGGCCGCAGGATCTCAAAATGTTTGATACTGTAAATAAGACATCCGATACCGGAGATTAACTGTGAAATTACCGTTGCCCATGCTGCACCTTCCACTCCGGTTCCGAGCACTACGATAAAAAACAGATCCAGTCCAATATTAATGACCGCTGCGACCACCAGAAAAACAACCGGTGTCCTGCTGTCTCCCATAGAACGGATAATACCGGAAACCAGATTGTACAGATATGTGACCGGGATTCCCCAGAAAATGATCACAATGTAGCGGTATGCACCGTCAATGATATTTTCCGGCGTGCGCATCAGCTCCAGAATCGGCATACAGAAGATGACCGTCACGATCGTCATTACCACTGCAAAAATCGCAGAGAGATATATGGCGTTCATCATAAAGCCACGCATGCCCTTATAGTCTCCTGCGCCGAATTTGTGTGCCAGTGGGATTGCAAATCCGTTGCACACTCCCATACAGAATCCGATGATAAGAAAGTTGACGGAACCTGTGGAGCCTACCGCTGCAAGGTCATCTACTCCGAGAAAACGTCCTACGATCAACGTATCCATCAGATTGTAAAACTGCTGAAATAAAAATCCAAACAAAAGTGGTACGGAAAATCCAAGAATCAGCTTCATTGGAGATCCGTTTGTCATATCCTTCGTCATATCTTTTTCCTTCGAAAAAATTGTGGTGATATCACATATCACCACAATAAGTATTAAAAACTTCAAAAAATGTATCCGTCTTCATCCCGGAACCCGTCTCAAGTTCCAGATTCTCCCAGAGATTTTCATTGATATTGGAATTCAAAGAAGAAACAAATTCATTGTATTCATCATCAAAAGCTTCTTTTTCTCTTTTGTCTACAATATTGGCTTTGTTTGCCTCCGTCAACTCCTGATTGTATTTGTTCAGACATTTAATGAAATAAAAGCCTCCATCCACTGTGATTTTACCGGAAACTTCATCATTTTCCATCTGAAATGCAATCTGCTCTACTGCGTCCGGGAGATCATCTCTGGAAACGTTGATCTGGATGCTGCCAAGTTCATTGTAATTATTGGCAAGCGTCGCAAAATCTTCTCCCTGTGCCAGCCTTGTTGCGATCTCATTGGCACGGCTCTCATCCGAGACAAAAATCTGCATGATTTCCATGACCCGCGCCTCGTCATCACTTACTTCTTCATTTACAGCATTCGTCAGGGAATGGTACACTTTCTGCGCCAGTGCATAATGCTCGTAGTACTCTTTGATGTCGCTCTCAGAAACACCCATATAGGCGATTTCATCATCCGTAAGTGACGCAAAATATTCCTCTGCCGCCTGAGCGATCTTCGTTGTTTCCTCCTCGGAAAGCTCCATCTCTTTTTCTTTTGCAAGCTGGTCTAGGCAGACGATCTGTGTCAGTTCCCGCATTGTGATATTTTTCACATAATTTTCCAGAGAACTGTCCCCGAAATCATGCTGCCACAGGTTAAGACCGTAAGCTGTTCCATAAATGTTCTGGTAATTCACAAGATATACCTTTGCTTCCTTCAAGCCACAGGACACGCTGCCGATCTTAAATACCTGACGGTTGTTCAGTGTGTTCGATACGATCACCTCTTTATTTCCGATCGTACAACCTGTGAGCAGAAAAGAAAGGCAGAGCAGATAGATCATTGCGATTGTTTTTCTTATTTTTTTCATGCTTTTCTTTTAAGCTTCCATTGCTTTTAAAATGCTTCTTGCAACAGAGATACCATTTGCTGATGCCTGCGGCAGTCCACGGGTTACAGATGCGCCGTCACCGATCGCACGCAGACCTTTAACGCTTGTCTCGAAATCTCTGTTTACAACAACTTTGTTGGAATAGAATTTTACCTCGACACCATATAATAAGGTCTCATCACTGGCAATACCCGGTGTCACTTTATCAAGTGCAAGAATCATTTCCTCGATATCCACCATGATACGGTGTGGGAAAACAAGGGAAAGATCGCCTGGTACTGCATCTTTTAATGTAGGAATCAGGTTATTTCTGCAGAGACGCTCCTCTGTTGTTCTTCTTCCGCGTCTGAAATCTCCAAAGGTCTGTACTAAAATTTTTCCATCGCAGAGCATGTTGGAAAGCTGTGCGATCTGTTTACCGTATTCGATTGGTGTTTTAAATGGCTTTGTAAAGTTCTTGGATACAAGGATTGCAAAGTTTGTGTTGTTCGTCTTTAAATCTTTGGATTTGTAAGCGTGTCCGTTTACAACTGCAAGTCCGTTGTCGTAGTACTCGGTTGCCACTTCTCCGGAAGGATTGGTACAGAATGTACGAACCTTATCGTCAAATGTCGGGGTGTGGTAAACTAATTTTGCTTCGTAGAGGTTGTCATTTAAAAATTCCATAACCTCGTCACGCACTTCCACGCGGACACCGATATCTACAGTACCAACCTGTGTCTCGATTCCATGGCCGTTGCAGATGTGTGAGAACCAGTCTGCGCCCTCACGTCCAACTGCTGAAACAACCTCTTTTGCATGGTATGTTTCATCTTTGTCTGTCACAAGTCCTTTTACCTGACCATCTTCAATAATGATATCTTTGACCATGGTGTTGAATTCCATCTCAACGCCCTGCTCTAACAGATGCTCCTGTAATCTGGAATAGATCTTGTAGCCTTCCTCTGTTCCTAAGTGACGGATCGGGCACTCGATCAGTTTTAAGTTTGCTGTGATCGCTTTTCTACGGATCTCGCGGATTTCCTTCTCTTTATCCACACCGTAAACTTTCGTATCTGCTCCGAATTTTAAATAGATATCATCGGATTCTTTTAATAATGTAACAGTCTCATCATATCCTAAAATCTCCGGAAGATTTCCACCTACGTCTGGAGATAAAGATAATTTTCCATCGGAGAATGCTCCTGCTCCGGCAAATCCGGTCGTGATGGAACATGGCTGACAGCCTACACATACTTTTGTCTTTCTCTTCGGACACTGTCTGTTCTCGATACGGCGTCCTTTTTCAATCATTAAAATCTTCAGGTCTTTGTTGGCATGGATCAGCTCGTATGCACAGAAAATACCGGAAGGACCTGCCCCAATAATAATCACATCATAATTTTTCATGTAGTTTTCTCCTTATTATAAAATGCTTTTTTACAGTTTTTTGCGCTGTAAAATGGCTTACTCGTTCTGTTTGCTTTGCAAACTTTTTGAGTATAATAAACTATTTTTCGTTTGTCAATCCTATTTTTGAAAATTTCTTTGGCGAAGTAACCTATGAGCAAAAGTAAAGCTCTGAAAGAGCGATTTTGCGAATGGGCTCTGAATCGTTACAAACCTAAGCTTCCACGATCAGATATCTTCCGTCTGGAAGTGAAAATACCTCGCTTGCCTCCTCAAAATCATGAAGTGACATTCCATCAATGTCTGCTCCCTGATCTTCAAAGTAGGCTTTTACCTCTTTTAAATTTTTACAGACAACTGCCATGCAGTCCTCTAAAAATTCTTCCGCTTCCTCCGGTGTCTCTGCGATCGGTTCCGGGAATAACTGCTCCTGATGTGCCAGGAAATATTCTAAACATGTCTCATCATATTGCATTTTATTTGCTCCTCTCCTCATATGTGTTGTTGATAATTTCTAAATTTTAATTTAGGATATAAAAGAATTTAGAAATCATCCACTCTACTATTTCATGTAGTTTACCATAGATAAGGATCAATTCCAAGTGCCTGCAGCTCCTTATAAATACGTGCAACCGGGAGTCCGACGACATTGTTGTAGTCGCCCTCGATTCCTTCGATATAGATAGCACATTTGCCCTGAATCCCGTATGCTCCCGCCTTATCCATCGGTTCTCCGGTAGTAATGTAGCGGTCAATCTCATGCTCGGACAACTGTTTCATTGTTACAAATGTTCTCTCATAGAAAGTATGTGCTCCCACACGACCGTTTTTATCCAGAAAAACTAACGTCACGCCTGTATACACGGCATGTTTTCTTCCCGACAGAAGTGTGAGCATCCGCTTTGCATCGGCTTCATCCTTTGGTTTTCCAAGGATTTTATCATCACAGGCTACAATGGTATCTGCGCCAATCACTAAGATATCCTGCGGTGTCATGAGTTCCTCGTGCCCGGTCTCATAAGCTTTTACCATAGATGCCACTTCTTTTGCTTTCTGCTCGGAAAGCTCCATCACAACCTCCTCAGGCGCACTTTTGGAGATGATTTCCTCTCCCTTTGCCGGACAGATTTCAAATTCCAGTCCGATCTGCTCTAATAATTCTTTTCTTCTCGGCGATGCCGAGGCAAGTATGATCTGTCCCATAAATTTCCTCACTTAACCGTTTACTTTTTCTTGACAAGACACCGTTTTTTGAAAAATGAAATGCCATAGCATAGAATCTCAATTCTCATGATTTCTATGATACCATGAATCACTTATGCACACAAGAAAATATCGTCTGATCGCTCTATACGAAAATCACCGGAATCATTAAGACTCCAGTGATCTTCGTGCATACATTTATTCAATTGGAATCAGCTTTTCTAACCGGAACGAGTAGATCAGAATCTCCTTCACCTTCAGTTTCCGGGTGGCAAAAATCCGCTCCAACGCATCCGCATAAAGCTTTAACTGTGTCGCATAACGGTCAATCAGCTCCTGCGCAGTATCCACACGATCTGTCTTATAATCCAGGACTGTGATTCCGTCATCCTCAATCCAGAAAACATCAATGATTCCCTGAATTAAAGTTAAATCTTCCTCATGCATATGATTTTCCTGCGACACATTTTCTGACATGATTTCCTGTTGTGCATTTTCAGTCTGCGCTTCATTTTCTATCATCTGCGCACCTGCCCCAAAGCCATATCTTTCCAGTTCCTCTTCCGTAAATCCCATGACAAATGGTTTCTCACGGTAAAGTGCTCCCCCGCACTGTGCGAGAGCCATCCGCCTTCCTGTTTCCGAGGAAACAAAATCTGCCACAATCTGCTCTTTCACGAGTGCACACATATCCGCAGTGATCTTCTCCTCTTTTTCCATAGCTTCCATCTGTTCATGTACACTTTTTTCTGAGGCAAAATCGTAGCACTCCATGACGCGGTGCACTGCGGTTCCTCTGAGTGCGCCACGGTTTGCTGTATTTGATTCTATTTTCTGTTCTGCTTTACTTTCTGCTTCCTGCCCTGCATCCTGTGCCTTATTTTGTGCCTCCTGTTCCACGATTCCCTGTCTCTGGATAAAAAGAGGGATCGTTGGCGTCACAGGTTCTTCCAAAAATGCCGGAACTGTCTCCTCCTGCTCTGCTTCAAATTTTTCACGCATTGCACGGTGCTTTAATTCGGATACGGAATATTTGTTTTTCCGCAAAATATCTGTCTGATATGGATAACGCTGCGAAAACCGCTGTTTTAACTGCCCGACCAGCTGTGTGTCCGCCGCTTCGATCTCAACGATCCGCTCCGTCAGATTTTCATTTTGCTCTAACTGGTTTTCCACTTCGTCTAAGACAAGCTCTGCCGCTTCCACGATCCGGACCGGGTATTTGTCCCCATAGGAAAGCACTGCCGGAAGTATCCAGTCCAGATACCCTGCGGCACTTTCCCTTGTCAGATACGGAATCGCTGTGGTGTCGCTGGAATGTGCATACAATGCTGCCTGCTGCCTGAAAAATTCCAGTTTTTCCGGGGCATCCTTTAATGTTCCGGTGAGAATGAGCTTTTCTTTTGCACGGGTTAAGGCAACGTAAAGTACACGAAGTTCCTCGCCGAGATTTTCCAGATCGATCTGCTTTGCAATCGCCTTCTTTGCGATAGTCGGTGATTTGATACGCTTTTTTCCGTCCATGTAGTCAAGACCAATACCAAGTTCCGGGTGAAGCACCATTTTGCTCCGTGTGTCCTGTTTATTGAAATTTTTGCCCATACCGCTCACGATCACAATTGGGAACTCAAGACCTTTGCTCTTATGGATACTCATGATCCGGACAACATCCTCGTTTTCCCCGACCATGTCTGCCTCACCAAAATCCACATCATATTTTTGCAGTTCATCGATATAACGCACAAAATGAAACAGTCCTTTGTAACTCGTTTTTTCGTAGGCTGCGGCTTTTTCCAAAAGCATGTTTAAATTCGCTGTCCTTCTGTTTCCTGCCGGCATTGCCGCCACATAATGACCGTATCCGGTCTCGCACAGGATGATCTCGATCAGCTCATGGATCGGGGTGTCCGGGACGAGCTGGCGTAATTGCCTGTATTTTTTGTAAAATTTGAGCAATTTCCGGTGAGCGGTCGACTCTATATGATTTTCTGGTTTCTCATCCGCATTTTTTCCCTGCTTCTGATCTGCCTCCGGGTTTGAAATTTCTTTTTGCCCGTCCTCTTCATAAAGACCTTCTGCCAGTTCGAGCACCGCTTCATGAAAAGGCACACTGCCATCTTCAAGCCTTAACACCGCAAGCTCCTCATCGGTAAGCCCTGCCATCGGAGAGCGGAGCACTGCCGCCATCGGAATATCCTGTCTTGGGTTATCCAAAAGTCTCAGCATGGACAGTACCGTCTGCACTTCCACCGTGGAAAAATATCCGGTGGAAGAAACCGTGTGTGCCGGGATCCCATTCCCGTTCAGCACTTCCACAAGCGAATCCGCCCAGCCGGACAGGCTGCGGAGCAAAATTACAATATCGGAGTAGCGTGCCGCCCGAAGTTCTCCGGTCGCCTTATCGGTGACAGGCTGCGTTTTCATCAGGTGTCTGATCTCCTCCGCCACCATTTTTGCTTCTAATGTCTTCTTATCGGAAAAATCTGTGTCCTCCAATAATTCATCATTGCTGTCCGCAAGTAAAATCTCAGGTGTAAATCCATTTATCTGTTTCCCGGAAACTTTTTCATCTTCTGCTGCTTTTTCTCCAGCAGAATTTTCCTGCACTGGCATTGCCGGATAGCTTGCCCCCGGATACAGTGCAGCCTCCGCATCATACTCTACATTTCCAAGGCTCCGCGCCATAATTTTATAAAAAATATCGTTTGTGCAGGTTAAGACTTCCTCTCTGCTTCGAAAGTTTTTGTGCAGGTCAATACGCTGCGTGGTGCTCTCTTCCAGCGAATAGGAATCGTATTTTTTCATGAAAAGTTCCGGTCTTGCGAGACGGAACCGGTAAATACTCTGCTTTACATCCCCGACCATGAAAATATTATTTTCCCCGCGCTCCTCTCTGGAAATAGAGCGGAGCAGTGTCTCCTGCACTTCGTTGCTGTCCTGATACTCGTCGATCATGATCTCTTCAAAAGTATCCCGGAATTCTTCCGCAGTCTTTTTCGCTTTTTCTGTCTCCTCATCCACAAGGATCTGCAGTGCAAAGTGTTCCACGTCATGAAAGTCCACCAGATTTTTCCGGCGTTTTGCGGCTGCAAACTCCTCTGCAAACTGTTTTGTGAGACGGACAACTTCTTCTAACATCGGCTCCGTGCGCTCTAACTGTCCGATCATCATCTCCGGCGAACAGAAAAAATATTGTTTACATAACTTCTTTACTACATCCTTCGCCTGCTCCCTGAGACTTTTTACCAGCTCCAATTTATCGGGATCTCCCTCAAAACCTCTGCTGCTCGCAAGTCTGTCGTATTTGATATCGGAAAGCGCCCCGGACAGTTCACAGAAAGATGTTAGTTTTGACAAACCCTCATATTTTTCCAGATCGCTTCGCACCGCTTTCTCATACATATCCGGTCCGTCATCCTGCTGTGTGACCGCAAGCGCCTGCTTCAGGAGCTGTTCACAGTCTTTTAAGACAAAGCGGATGTTTTCCGTGAGCGGAGCAAGCCATTCTGCGCGGTCTAACTCCTCCCTGGTTTCGATACGGTAGGCTCCCACAAACGAATCCAGCCATTTTTCCGGCCACGGATAACTTCTGGAAAACTCATATAACTGAAGGATCATCTCATTTAATGCAGCATCGGTCCGCCCCGAAGCATAGCCCTCCACAAAATCGGAAAATGCTTCCGAAGGCTCTTCATAGTTTTGTTCCAAAACTCTGCCAAGGACATCCTCGCGCAGTAATTTTAACTCACCCTCATCCCCGATACGGAAATTCGGTTCCAGATCGATCTCATGAAAATGATTGCGCACCACATACAGACAGAAGCTGTCGATTGTCGTGATCTGTGCATTGTGAATCAAGGTCAGCTGCCTTAACAGATGCTCATCCCCCGGCTGTTCGTCTAACGCTTTCTCAATCGCATTTCCGATTCGCTCCCGCATCTCTGCCGCTGCCGCATTGGTAAACGTCACAATCAGCAGATGGTCAATATCCACCGGATGATTTTTGTCTGTGATGATTTTTACAATCCGCTCTACTAAAACAGCGGTCTTTCCAGAACCTGCTGCCGCAGATACTAATATATTTCTGTTTCTTAAGTCAATGACCTGCTGCTGCTCTGTGGTCCACGAAACTCCCATATTTCTCACTCCTGTTATTTCTATTCCTGTTTTTCGTTTTCCATACGCTTTAACACCTCGTCCGCACTGTCAAATTTTTCCAGTTTATGATAGGAATATCCCGGCATCCGGGCGTCAAAACCGCAGACTGTGTGGTATGGACAGTAATCGCAGCCACTTTTTCCGTCCAGCGAGTATGGATGGATCGAAATATCCCCGGCAAAGATTTTTTTCCCGGTCTCTTTGATTTTCTCCTGTACATAATCAGACATCACGGAAAAATCGTAGGTGCTGGCAGCCTTAGAAGTTGCTTTTAAGCTTCCATCCGCCTTTTTTCCGATTGGAATGACCGAAGAATTTCCGGCAAAATCCGAATCCATCGCCTCGTAGATTTCCGGATCATCATTCACCAGACCATTTAATTTCAACTGCTCCAAAACGCTGTTTTTTATCTCTGCCTCTGTCTCATTTCCAAGTCCGTCTACCATCGGATCCTGAATGTGATAGTAGAAGATACCCGCCGGTTCCGCTTTTTTGCCCGGATGGCGTTTTTCCTCTAATTCCAATGCCGCATTCATATAGACCACAAGCTGTAACTGCAGTCCATGATACAGATTGACGAGTGAAAAACTCGTATTTCCCGATTTATAATCGATGATCTTCACGTAAACTTTATCCGGCGTCTCGTAAGTGTCCACACGGTCGATCCTGCCGAGCAGGTTCATTTTTTCCTCATCACTCAGCTGAAAACGGATTGCGTCCAATTTATCTGCACGCGAAAAGGACACCTCAAAATCAGCCGGCACAAATTTCCCCTTCTGGATCTGGGTGGTGAGCGCCCAAACCGTGCGCTTGATGGTCTGGCGCATCCGGCCGGTCAGATAACGGTTTCTGACGTTCTCAAACGCTCCGGCATTTTTGCACCCGGCAATCGCATCATCCATGCTCTCCTCAATAAATGTCTCCTGCACGTCCTCCGGGATGTCAAACCAGGTGTACTCTGATTTTTCCACCCTTCTGGAAAAATGTTCGAGCGCATCATGGTAAATATTTCCCATGTCCACGCTTGCGAACTCCAAAAGCTGACGCTCCCTTAAACGCAGACCATAATTCAGATAATGCGCATAGGCACACGCCGCAAAGTGCTCCAGTCTTGTAACACTGTTCTCTAACACAGTCCCGTAAAGTGCCTGTGTCACTGCGTGGCTGATCGGTTCGTCGCTGTGCACCACATACGACGCTTTTAACAGGCGTACTGCTTCCTCTTTCCAGTTTTCATCTGAAAGATAAAACTTTGCAAGCGCATTCCATACCTCTTTTTTCGCTGGCTTTGATAACTTTTCCTCTGTCTGATCTTCCCCTGACGCAGTTTTTTCATTCTCCCCGGACCATGCCTCATCCTGCAGTCCCTCCAGGAAAAATGCCATGCTGCTCTCCGGCGTCATGATACAGTCCGCAGAAGTCGTCTCCCCGATTTCCTCCACGTTTTTCTCCGGAAACATTTTCAAGAGTGTTCCGGCAAAATACGACCTTCTGAGTGCTTTTCCGTCCGCATTTACTTTCGAAAAGGTCACATATAAAAAGTCAGATGGCTTCGTCACATTCAGATACAGATAAAACCGCTGGATGAAAACTTTTTCACGCGCACCCGGTGCAAGCTCCAGATGGCAGGCTGCCATTTTCTCACGCTCAAACTGTGAGATGATTCCTCCGGCATTGCCCGCTTTCGGCACAACACCGTCATTGACACCGATAAAAAACAAGATTTTGATATGGTTCAATCTGGTACGCTCGATATCACCGATCGTCACCTTATCATTTCCCGGCGGGATCACGCCAACTCTTGCCGCCTCGAACCCGGCGTCTAAAATATCCGCATACTCTCTGACCGGAAGTACCTCATCTCCCAAAAAGTCCACGACCTTATCAAAAAGATCCATGACGATCCTGTAAATCTGGGCGTACTCTTTCGCCTTGACCTGATTGCCCTGACGCTCGAATTCGAGTTCTTTTTGTTTCAGTTTTTGCTCTATTTCTAATTTTTCAATCAATTCATACAACGCAGT
>OGKG01004813.1_pt1 | contig 11037 bp, 11 predicted proteins | sample 1572201 | NCBI WGS metagenome assembly OGKG01 (sample SAMEA2582146, study PRJEB24529) | metagenome | biome: Human gut stool | place: China | collected 2011 | reverse complement strand
GGCATAAAAGCTGAATCAAATTCAGATCAAGCGGCTCTGACCATTACGGTCAGAGCCGCTGTTATTTTTCGTCGCAGTCCGGTTATTGGGACAGGTAAGATTGTAAAATGATGACACTGGAAGGGAACTCGATTATTTTGAAAGAGGGGTTTTATGAAGTTCAAGATCGTTTTTTCCGCCGCTGAAAAGGAAAACAGGCACGAGGCTGCCGCGCGGTTTGTTATTTCCAGAAAGCCGAAGCCTACCAGATCCCTGGTGCTGATCCACTTCCCTGCTCGCAACATAACGCTCTCCTACTACAACGATCAATTTGATCTCCACTGCGGCGATCTGGTCTTTGTGGATGGAAAGCTGGAAGGTTTCCGCGGTCATGTGGTGGATGTCTGCTATACCTTCAAGATCAAGCTGTCCGACTACAAGCGGGTCATCAGCGTGGCCGATACGAAGGTCCACGGCGAATTCCTTTTTGCCGGATCGCACTTCGTCACCTTTGACCGCAGCGCGCTCCCCTATGAACAGATCATCACCTGGTTCAAGGCACCTGAGAAGGAGGATACGGAGATTGTTTCCGAACAGGACGGCAGCGGCTTTCAGTTGAATGATCTGCAAACCATGAAGATCAGCGACGCCATTGCGGAGCGGGGACATGACTATTACAGAGAAAACCGGGTGCGGTACATCTCTCTGGATAAGACTCGGGTGCGGGCCATTGTGGAAGGGACACAGCCCTACAAGCTGGAATGTGACTACATCGATGGCGAGATCAGAAATCTGGTTTGCGACTGTTTCTGCACTTACGCCTGCAAGCATATGTTCGCTGCCATGTTGCAGCTAAAAGAAATTCTGGCGTTTATTGAGAAGCACTACCCGGGCAGATTTGAAGACAGCCGGTATTTCGCCGCCGTCTGCAAGGAAACGCTGCTGAATACCGCGATGGCCGGCAGAGAAACCGGCAGTATCATGCTCTGAGCCGCGGATCGATCTGAGGAAAATACGCCGTACAGAGATCGCAGATGGTGACAGTGTCCGTTTTATAGGACAGTATGTATTGTATACTGAGTCTGTAATCAGAAAACAACACGCCACGGAAGGGGTTATAAAAATGGAGCGATTTGAACTGCGGTATGTGATGGGACACATTGAGGTATATGATGAAAACGGCCGGTTCTGCTTTTCTGCGGATCATGTGTCCGAGGCCATGGAGGAATTGCGGGAGGAGTTCAGCGCAGCCTGACCCTTACCGGCTGATAGGCGAAAAAAGTCTGCCTTCCAAATGGAAGGCAGGCTTTTGCAGAGCATTTTCTTATCTGTCACTATTTCAATCAGCATTTATGAATACGCACTCTGCAAGACTCTATTTGCCATTTATTCTGCCCGGCTCCGGTGCTCAGCTCAGAACCAGCCATTCAAGAGGTCCAGCACACCGGAGATATCCCCGGTCATCGTATAGCCGCCCTTCTGCGTATAGAGCGTTCCGCGGTCATCCATTGAGATCTCCTGCTGATTTTCAAAGCTGAAGCGGTACACATACCGATCGTAGGGGCCGACCTTGCTGTCAGAGGTTCCCCTCCGTACTACTTGAATGGTTTCCAGTTCATTCAACAGGGCTCCCTTCTGGTCATTTGTAAGATCAATCTTTTCCGCGCCGTCTATGGATTCCCGCGCCACGGTGCAGGGGAGCTCCAACAGCTTTTCCGGGAATACCGCCGATGCTTTTTGGGGAAAGGGTTTTGCAATGACGATCACCGCAAGCAGGGCCAAAACCACAATCGCAGCCGCTAAAAATGGGACCGAAATTCTCTTTTTCATATCACGTTCTCCTTTTCATGTTTGTTCATAGGTATTCCGTCAAAAACCGCGTTACCACTTTTTCAGCACACCCAGCAGGCCCCGCTTGAGCACCTGACCGCCTGCTGAGATCAGTTGGGACTCGATCTTGGCCGCCCGGCGCTCCGCCTTGCGGCGAGTCTCGTCCTCCAGCTTCTGTTTGCGCTTTCGTTCAGCTTCTTCCTTCTTCAGACGCAGCTTTTCCGCCTGAGCCTCCTCCTTTTCACGGGCCTTGCGGTCGGCCTCATCCTGCTTGGCGGTCTCCGCTTTCTCCCGCTCCGCTGTCAGCACCTCGTAGGCCGACACGTTATCCACAAACTCGCCATACTTCTCCATGCCGTCGTGCATCATCACCTTGGCCCGGACCATGGGCTCCGGCACTGACATGAGGCTCTGGGGGCAGATAATCTTCGTGCGCTCCACCATAGCGGGTACGCCCGCTTCGTCCAAGAACGAGGTCAGCGCCTCGCCCACGCCCAGCTCCATGATGGCATCCTCCGCCTGAAACGCGGGATTGGGCCGGAAGGCCCGCGCCGCCGTGCGGACAGCCTTCAACTCCGCGGGGGTATAGGCCCGGAGGGCGTGCTGCACCCGGTTGGAAAGCTGCGCCAGCACGGTGTCGGGAATATCGCTTGGACTTTGCGTCACAAAGTACACGCCCACGCCCCGGGAACGGATCAGCTTCACCGTCTGCTCCACCTTTTGCAGCAGCACGGCGGGCGCACCACGGAACAGCATGTGGGCCTCGTCAAAGAAGAATACCATCCGGGGCTTGTCCAGATTGCCGGCCTCCGGTAAGATCTCAAACAGCTCCGACAGCATCCACAGCAGGAAGCTGGCATACAGCGTGGGATTCTGCACCAGCTTGACGCAGTCCAGCACATTGATCATGCCCCGGCCGTCAGCAGCCGTGCGCATCCAGTCGCGGATGTCCAGCGCCGGTTCCCCGAAAAACAGCTCGCCGCCCTGCTGCTCCAGCGGCAGCAGCGCCCGCAGGATCGTCGCCACCGACTGAGACGTGATATTGCCGTAGGTCATCATGTATTCGGTGCGGTGCTCGTTGACATAGGTCAGCATGGCCCGCAGGTCCTTCAGGTCGATCAGCAGCAGCCCCTTGTCATCCGCAATTTGAAACACGATGTGCAGAATTCCCTCCTGCACCGCCGTCAAGCCCAAAATCCGGCTGAGAAGCTCCGGTCCCATGTCGCTGACGGTGGCCCGGACGGCGTGGCCGCCCTCCTGATAAACATCCCAGAAGGTGGTGGGATAACCCTGGTAGACAAAGCGGTCCCGCAGGCCGAATTTGTCGATGCGCTTTTCCATGCCCTCGCTGCTCTGGCCCGGCGCACAGATGCCCGCCACGTCGCCCTTCACATCGCACAGAAACACCGGCACACCGGCGTCGGAAAAGGACTCCGCCATCACCTTCATGGTGACGGTCTTGCCGGTGCCGCTGGCCCCAGCGATCAGTCCGTGGCGGTTGCACATATTCAGCGCCAGTTCCACCCGCTTGCCACCTGCCAGACCCATATAGATCTTCCCGTTTTCGTACATGAAGCCACCACCGTCATTTGTTAATGCTCTTTTTCATCATTATACCTGCGCGCCCGCCCCGGTGCAAGAGCAAAGAGGTACGTTTCCCCTGTTCATAACAGTTTTTCAGCGGTCAGACAGGCAGACGCCGCCTTATAGCTGTGAAAGGCATAAGCCTCCTCAGAAGAAGCATAGGTAATACCTCCAATTAGCGTAACTTATTTCGTTAAAAATAGATACTTTTTTAACATATTGCGCAAAAATCGCAACAATCTTTCCGAAATTTTGTGGCGAGGTTCCACGGAAAAAGCCGTGTCAGGAATTGACATTTTCTGTCGTGTCTGAGATAATGATTACATTGAAGCACAGGCAACTGACGGAACGTGGAGCACCACATGGAAGCCTGCTGTCATACGTACTGTCGACCGTCTGGGCAAACCTGTTCTCCATGGAGATCCATGGGGACCGGTTTACCCTTTTTTTATTTGCATTTTTATCTTTTTAAGGAGGATCGCATGAAAAAAGTAGCAGTCATTATGGGAAGCGACTCTGACTGGCCCGTTGTAAAGGGGGCCTGCCAGCAGCTTGAGACCTTCGGCATCCCCTATGAGGCCCACATTCTCAGCGCCCACCGCACCCCCGCCGCCGCCGCGGACTTCGCCAGAAGCGCCCGGGCCAACGGCTTCGGCGTACTGATCTGCGCCGCCGGTATGGCGGCCCATTTAGCGGGCGCCTTCGCCGGAAATTCCACCCTGCCGGTTATCGGCATCCCCATGAAGGGCGGCGCTGCGGATGGGCTGGACGCTCTGCTGGCTACCGTCCAGATGCCCAGCGGCATCCCCGTGGCTACCGTGGCCATCAATGGCGCGAAGAATGCCGCTGTGCTGGCCGCTCAGATTCTGGCCGTCAGCGATGACGCGCTGGCCGCCAAGCTGGACGCTCAGCGCTCCGAGATGGCAGAGCAGATCGCCGCCAAGGAGGCCAAGCTGCAGGCGGAGCTGGCCCACTAAGCTGTTCACACAAGCATTGATCTTTTCCTGATAAAACCGATATTCAAAACATTTTGGAGGTACAATACTATGGAACTCGTTTATACTGGCAAGACCAAGAACGTTTACGCTCTGGAAAACGGCAACTATCTGCTGAAGTTCAAGGATGACTGCACCGGCAAGGACGGCGTATTCGATCCCGGTGAGAACTCCGTGGGCCTGACCATCGACGGCGTGGGCGATGTGAACCTGCGCATGAGCATCTATTTCTTTGAGAAGATCAACGCCGCCGGCATCAAGACCCATTTTGTCAGCGCCGACCTGAATAATACCACGATGGAAGTCCTCCCTGCCAAGGTCTTTGGCCATGGCCTGGAGGTCATTTGCCGTCACAAGGCCGTCGGCTCCTTCATCCGCCGCTACGGCGAGTATATCGCTGAGGGCGCCGACCTGCCCGCCTATGTGGAGACCACCTTCAAGAATGACGAGAAGGGCGATCCTCTGGTGACCAAGGACGCGCTGGTTGCTCTGGGCGTGATGACCGCCGAGCAGTATGATGCCATCAAGGAGGAGACCCAGAAGATCACTCAGATCGTGGCCGATGATCTGAAGGAAAAGGGCATGGTCCTCTATGACATCAAGTTTGAGTTCGGCTACGCGCCCGACGGCAGCGTTATGCTCATCGACGAGGTGGCCAGCGGCAACATGCGGGTCTATAAGGATGGCCAGTACATCGATCCCATGACCCTCTCCCAGCTGTTCTTCGCGTAATGGGCGGTTATTTTGGAGCGATCTCCCACCGGGATGTGGGGCTGGACGTATTTTTCGGCACGGACTACCACTCCCATCTGGGCACTCGCCGGGGCGGCATGGTGGTTTACGGGCCGGAGACCGGGTTCGTCCGGGAGATCCACGATATTGAAAACACCCCCTTCCGCACGAAATTTGAAAGCGCGCTGCATGAGTTCAAGGGCCACATCGGCATGGGCTGCATCAGCGACACCGACCCCCAGCCGCTGCTGGTGCGCTCCCATCTGGGCCTGTACGCCATCTGCACGGTGGGTATCATCAACAACATCGACGAGCTGATCGATACCTATTTCTCCGACCACGGGCATCAGTTCATGGCCCAGAGCAGCGGAAAGGTCAATGTCTCCGAGCTGGTGGCCGCCCTCATCAATATGAAGGAAAATCTGGTGGAGGGCATTTTGTACGCGCAGGAGATGATCAGAGGCTCTATCACGATCCTGCTGATGACGCCGGACGGTATTCTGGCTGCCCGCGACCGGCTGGGCCGCCTGCCTGTGCTGGTAGGCAAGCACCCGGACGGCAGCCTGTGCGTATCCTTTGAATCCTTCGCCTATCACAAGCTGGGCTATGAGGATGCTTACGAGTTAGGTCCCCGTGAGATCGTGGCCCTGACCCGGAACGGCTATGAGACCGTCTCTCCTCCGGGTAAGGAAATGAAGATCTGCGGCTTTCTCTGGACCTATTACGGCTACCCCAACTCCAATTACGAGGGCGTCAACGTGGAGGTCATGCGCTACCGCAACGGCGAGATCATGGCTCGCGACGAGGTGGCCCAGGGCCGGCTCCCCAAAGTGGACTATGTGGCGGGTGTGCCGGATTCCGGCGTCCCCCACGCCATCGGCTTCGCCAACCGCAGCGGCAAACCCTTTGCCCGCCCCTTCGTGAAGTATACCCCCACCTGGCCCCGGTCCTTCACCCCTGCCAATCAGGAGGTCCGCAATCAGGTGGCCAAAATGAAGCAGATCCCCGTTTCCGAGCTGATTCAGGGGAAAAAGCTGCTGTTTGTGGACGATTCCATCGTCCGGGGCACCCAGCTCCGGGAAACGGTGGACTTCCTCTATGAGTCCGGTGCGGAAGAGGTCCACATGCGCTCTGCCTGCCCGCCCATTATGTATAGCTGCAAGTACCTGAACTTCTCCCGGGGCAACTCTGATATGGAGCTGCTGGCCCGGCGGGTGATTCAGGAGCTGGAGGGTGACGAGGGCCACAAGCATCTGGATGAGTACTCCGATTCCTCCACGGAGCGGGGTCAGTGCCTGCTCAAGTCCATCTGTGAAAAATTCGGTTTTGATTCTCTCGGTTATCAGTCTTTGGACGGCGTGCTGGAAGCCATCGGCATCGACCGGGATAAGGTCTGTACCTACTGCTGGAACGGAAAGGAATGATCGACATGGAAACATCTCACTCCGCCGCCTATGCGGCAGCCGGTGTGGACATCACTGCCGGTTACAAGGGCGTTAAGCTGATGAGCGCGGACGTCAAGCGCACCCACATTCCCGGCGTAGTTTCTGACATCGGCGGCTTCGGCGGCCTGTTTGCCCCCGATCTGACCGGTATGACGGAGCCGGTGCTGGTCTCCGGCACCGACGGCGTGGGCACCAAGCTGCGTCTGGCTGAGCTGCTGAACAAGCATGACACCATCGGCATCGACTGCGTGGCCATGTGCGTGAACGACGTGATCTGCTGCGGCGCGAAGCCCCTGTTTTTCCTGGATTACATTGCCATCGGCAAGAACGTGCCGGAAAAGGTGGCAGCCATTGTCTCCGGCGTGGCAGAGGGCTGTGTCCAGGCCGGCTGCGCCCTCATCGGCGGTGAGACCGCCGAGCACCCTGGCATGATGGCCGCTGATGACTACGATCTGGCGGGCTTCACCGTGGGCGTGGTGGACAAGCCCAAGGTCATCGACTCCGGCCGCATGGCAGCGGGCGATGTGGTGCTGGCTCTGCCCTCCTCCGGCTTCCACTCCAACGGTTACTCTCTGGTCCGCAAGGTGTTCGACGTGGAGAACGCCGATCTGGGCCGGTATGATGATGAACTGGGTGAGACTCTGGGCGAGGCCCTGCTCCGTCCCACCGTCATCTATGTCAAGCCCGTCCTCCGCTGCATCGAGGCCGCAGACGTGAAGGGCGTCAGCCACATCACCGGCGGCGGCTTCTATGAGAATGTCCCCCGCTGCATCCCCGACGGCCTGTGCGCAAAGATCGACAAGGCCGCTATCAAAACACCCGCCATTTTCCGTCTGCTCCAGAAAAAGGGCGGCATCGACGAGCACGATATGTTCAACACCTTCAATATGGGCGTGGGCATGGCTGTGATCGTCAGCCCCGAGACCGCCGACGCGGCCCTCTCCGCTCTGAAGGCAGAGGGGATCGACGCCTATGTCTGTGGTGAGATCGTTGCCGACGAAGAAAAAGTTGCTTTGTGCTGAGTGAAACCGCTCCCGGTACGCACTGTCCCGCTTTTCCGCGGTATCCTGACGTATACTGCTCCGGTGCGCTGAAAGGAATCGGTGCATCGGCGTCAAAGGAGAAATCATGACTATGAAAAAAGCGAAGATCGCCGTGCTGGTCTCCGGCGGCGGCACAAATTTACAGGCACTGCTGGACGCGCAGGCGGCGGGACTGCTGCCCCACGGAGAGATTGCGCTGGTGGTCTCCTCCAATGAAGGAGCCTACGCCCTGACCCGGGCGGCCAACGCCGGCGTTCCTGCCGAGACGGTCTCCCCCAAGCGCTGCGGCGGTCAGGCGGCCTTTGAGTCCGCCCTGTCCGACCTGCTGGCGGCGCATGAGATCGACCTCATTGTTCTGGCCGGCTTCCTCACCATCCTCAGTGCGGACTTTACCGCCCGCTGGCCCTCCCGCATCCTGAATGTGCATCCCTCTCTGATCCCCGCCTTCTGCGGCAAGGGGATGTACGGTCTGAAGGTCCACGAGGCCGCTCTGGCCAAGGGCGTGAAGGTCACGGGAGCCACGGTGCATTTTGTCAATGAGATCCCGGACGGCGGAGAGATCCTGCTGCAAAAAGCGGTGGAGGTCTTGCCGGACGACACCCCTGAAACCCTTCAGCGCCGGGTCATGGAGCAGGCCGAATGGCTGCTTCTGCCTCGGGCAGCGGAGCTGGTCTCGGAACAAATCGTAAAGGAGAAGAGCAATGCTTGATTTTCTGACCCTTCTGCGGGAGAATCCCTACCCCGGCCGGGGCATCCTTGTAAGCCGGGACCTCGTTTACTATTTCATCATGGGCCGCAGCGCCAACAGCCGCAACCGGATCTTCGTGAAAACGGAGGACGGCATCCGCACCGAGGCTCATGATCCCGCCAAGCTGGAGGACCCCAGCCTCATCATCTATCATCCCGTCCGGACCATGGGCGACGCGCTGGTGGTCACCAACGGCGACCAGACGGACACCATCTGCCAGCACAGTGATTTCCGCAAGGGTCTGATGACCCGGGAATACGAGCCGGACGAGCCCAACTGGACCCCCCGCATCTCCGCCATCCTGAATGCCGACGGCTCTTTTGAGATGTCCATTCTGAAGCACAAGAACGGCCGCTGCCTGCGGGAATTCTTCTGCTATGAGGGCTGCGACGAGAATCAGGGCTATTTCATCAGCACCTATCAGGGCGACGGAAATCCTCTGCCCACCTTTGCCGGTGAGCCTCTGGAGGTCACCGTTCCCAAGCCGACGGAGGTCTGGGCCGCTCTGAACGGAGACAACAAGGTGTCCCTCTATACCAACGTGAACGGCGAGGTGCGCCTGTTCAACAAAAATCTGGGAGATTAAGGAGAAGGTGCCGAAATGAACGAGTTGGAACTGAAATATGGCTGCAACCCCAACCAGAAGCCGTCCAAGGTCTTTATGCCGGACGGCTCTGACCTGCCCTTTACCGTTTTGAACGGAAAGCCCGGCTATATCAACCTGCTGGATGCGCTGAACTCCTGGCAGCTGGTGAAGGAATTGAAGGCCGCCACCGGCCTGCCCGCCGCCGCCAGCTTCAAGCACGTCTCCCCCGCCGGTGCCGCCGTGGGACGGCCCCTGAGCGAGGTGGACCGGAAGATCTACTTCGTGGATGACGCCGCCGAGCTCTCCCCCATCGCCTGCGCTTATATCCGCGCCCGGGGCGCTGACCGCCTGTGCTCCTACGGTGACTGGGCCGCTCTCTCCGACGTCTGCGACGCCGCCACCGCCCAGTACCTCAAGGGCGAGGTGTCCGACGGCATCATCGCCCCCGGCTATACCGACGAGGCGCTGGAAATTCTGAAAACCAAGAAGAAGGGCGGCTACAACGTGGTCCAGATCAACGCGGACTACGTCCCCGCCGCCGTGGAGCACAAGGATGTGTTCGGCGTCACCTTCGAGCAGGGCCGCAATAACCTTGTGATCGACAGGGAGATGCTGACCAACATCGTCTCTGAAAACAAGGAGCTTCCGGAGGCTGCCAAGATCGACATGATCGTGGCCCTCATCACTCTGAAATACACCCAGTCCAACTCCGTCTGCTATGTGAAAGACGGTCAGGCCATCGGCGTGGGCGCAGGCCAGCAAAGCCGCATCCACTGCACCCGTCTGGCTGGTCAAAAGGCGGACAACTGGTATCTGCGCCAGCATCCCAAGGTGCTGGGTCTGCAATTCGTGGACAACATCCGCCGCCCTGACCGGGACAACGCCATCGACATCTACACCTCCGACGAGTATGAGGACGTGCTGGCCGACGGTGTGTGGCAGAACACCTTCAAGGTCCGCCCCGAGGTCCTGACCCCGGAGGAAAAGAAGGCGTGGATCGCCACGCAGGCCGGCGTCACTGTTGGCAGCGATGCCTTCTTCCCCTTCGGCGACAATGTGGAGCGGGCCAGAAAGTCCGGCGTGACCTACATTGCCGAGCCCGGCGGCTCCATCCGGGATGACCATGTCATCGCCACCGCCGACAAATACGGCATGGTGCTGGCCTTCACCGGCGCACGGCTGTTCCATCACTGAGCCGCCGTACAATTCAAAGCTTCCGCGTCCGCACAGACGCAAACGCAGATCCGTTCCGCTGCCCCGCACGTTCCGCCGTAAACACCTTACCGGTTTGCGGAAGACGTCTGCGGGGCAGCATCCAAAATTCATTCAGGGAGGGAACCATGAACCTTCTGGTTATCGGCGGTGGCGGCCGTGAGCACGCCATCGTCAAAAAATTGAAAGAGAATCCCGCTGTGGAGACGATCTACTGCGCTCCCGGCAACGGCGGCATCGCCGCTGACGCTGTGTGCGTCCCGGAGATCGGCGCGAAGGATATTTCCGCGCAGGTGGATTTTGCCAAGACCCACAGCATTGACTTCGCCGTGGTGGCGCCGGACGATCCGCTGGTGCTGGGTGCGGTGGACGCGCTGGAGGCCGCCGGGATCCCCTGCTTTGGCCCTGAGGCAAAAGCCGCCATCATTGAGGGCAGCAAGGTCTTTTCCAAGGACCTGATGAAGAAATACGGGATCCCCACGGCGGAGTATCAGGTGTTCACCGATGCTGCCGCCGCGATGGACTATGTGAAGTCCTGCGCCCTGCCCGTGGTGGTCAAGGCCGACGGTCTGGCCCTGGGCAAGGGTGTGCTCATCGCTGAGACCCGGGAGGACGCCGTTGCCGCCGTGGAGTCCATCATGCTGGACCGTGCCTTCGGCGACAGCGGAAATCAGGTGGTCATTGAGGAATTCCTCACCGGCCCGGAGGTCTCCGTGCTGGCCTTTACCGACGGCAAGACCGTGGTCCCCATGGTATCCTCCATGGACCACAAGCGGGCCCATGACCATGACGAGGGTCTGAATACCGGCGGCATGGGCACCGTGGCCCCCAACCCCTACTACACCGAAGACATGGCCCGCGTGTGCATGGAGACCATTTTCCT
>OGKG01004807.1_pt1 | contig 11045 bp, 8 predicted proteins | sample 1572201 | NCBI WGS metagenome assembly OGKG01 (sample SAMEA2582146, study PRJEB24529) | metagenome | biome: Human gut stool | place: China | collected 2011 | reverse complement strand
CCGCCGCTTAGTGCTCCGCGCACTTGAAGCGGGGGAATGCTTATCTGCGTTCAAACCAAAAACCGGGATCGAGTTTCCCCAATCCCGGCATTTTATCACCAATTAGTTTTTGCCTAAGTAAGTATCATATGCCTGCTGGTTGATCTCCAGTGCACGGTCGATACCTCTAGCCTTTAACTCAGCAATGAAATCATCGTAATCTGCTTCGAAATCATTAACACCAAGTACCCAGGACTGGAATTTCTCTTCTACATATGGCTGAATGCTTGCCATGATGTTCTTGTACTCTGTGTCATCCTCAGCAGTGTATTTTAACTCGATCTCACCATCTGCATATGGAGGCATGTCAGTACCAAACCATTCTGGATGGGAATCATACATATCACTTGCTTCTTTACCGATCTCAGTCATAACTGCTTTCTCGTAGTCACCATCCTGGCACATACCGATACGATACTGAGAGCCGATGGAACGCAGATAACCAATAGGAGTTAACTCAGATTTTAACACTTTATCAGTAAACTGTCTGGTACCGTCTGCATTCACTGTATAAGTATCACCCTCGATACCCCAGTTCATTAATGCATCGCCCTCTTCTGTGAAGAAGTAGTCCATGAATTTGATCACAGTCTCAGGATCGGAGCACATAGAAGAAATACCCCAGCCTGCGCCTGGATAACGGCTGACACGCTCTTTTACGTTGCCATTCTGATCTGCTGGCGGAGCAAATGGAACCATCTCAAAGCCTGGGATCGCATCTGCTAAGGAAGTGTTGTAGTTACCGGCACTTACCCAGTCATGGGTACATCCACCTAAGTTACCACTTAACAGGGTATCACGTGCGGAAGATCCTCTTGTGAAGAACTCTGGGTCAAGGATGCCTTCCTCATACCACTGGATCATACCCTTAACACCAGTCTTGAAGTTCTCTTCCAGCGGCTCGAAGGTCATCTTGCCATCTCTTGGATAGAAGGTTGTGCTGGTATCCCACAGATACAGGTACTCTTCTGGCATCTTCCAGCCTGCACGGTCAAATAACGGAACCTCATCCTTCTGGCCGTTGCCGTTTGGATCCTCGTTGCGGAATGCATATAATACATCATGCAGCTCGTCTACCGTTGTCGGAACCTCCAGACCCAGCTTATCTAACCAGTCTTTACGGATCCACCAGTACTCTGCAGAAAGCAGCTCCTGGTTCTTTGGAATGTAGTAGATGTTTCCGTCTAAGGAGTAGCATGCCTGACGGAAACGGTCATCCTCTTCCATAACTGCTTTGATGTGTGGAGCGTACTGATCGATCAGGTCGTTTAACGGGATCAGTCCACCATCACAACCTAACTTCTCTAATTCAGAGCTATCCTTGTAGCTGATGATATCAGCTAACTGACCGGAGCTTAACATTAAGTTGAAAGCCTCATCCTCGTTGGAGTTGGTCAGAGCGACCGTACCTTTTAAACCAATGTTGGTACGTTTCTGTACTTCCTGCCATACCTGCCAGTTGCTATCGAATGGCATGTTGTTGAAGTTATCAAAAATAGTAAACTCTTTTGGCTCAGCACTGATTAAGCTGCCCTCTAAGCCGGACTCGGTCGCAGCCTCTGTGGCTGCTGCCTCTGTACCTGCTGCCTGTGAAGCTGCTGTTGTGTTGGTAGTTTCACCGCTCTTTCCTGAGCAGCCTGCGGTCATGGATGCAGTCATAGCTGCTAACAGCATGAGCGCCATTACTTTTCTGGAATCTTTTTTCATTTTTAATTTCCTCCTTTTTTTATCCCTTTACACCGCCCACGGTAAGGCCGGTCTTAAAGTACTTTTGAACAAACGGGAACACAATCAACATTGGAATGATCGCAATGATGATCACAGCATAAATAATCGTAGTCGGTGAACTCATAGACTCTGCAGTCACTAAAGCTGCATCTGCTGCATTAGCCACACGATCAACGAGCATTTTCTTTAACATAACCTGAAGCGGAGCCTTTTTGTCATCCTGCAGCAGCTGCATAGCCCAGAAATAACTGTTCCAACGGTTTACACCATAGAACATGGCAACAGTTGCTAATGCCGGTTTTGATAATGGCAGGAAGATCTTATAGAAGATCGTGAAATGGTTTGCTCCGTCGATGAAGGCTGCCTCCTCCAGTTCCATCGGAACCTGCTCAAAGAAGCTCTTCATGATGATCATATTGTAGGTGTTGATGGCAAAACCGAAGATAATTGCAGTTCTGGTATCCAGAAGTCCGAAATTCTTGAAGTTTAAGTAGGTCGGAATGATGCCGGCGTTAAACCACATGGTAAATACCGTAAATAAGGTGAAGAATTTGCGGAACATCAGTTTCTTCTTAGATAACGCATATGCCATACTGGTAGAGAAAGCCATATTGATCAGAACACCAAATGCGGTATAGAAAATGGTGTTGGCATAAGCAATCCAGATACCTGGCTTTGCGCAGGCCTGCTTATAGCTTTCTAAAGTAAAATGTTTGATGGAAAACATAACGGTACCATTTTCCACATATAAAGGCTTACTTAAGGAAGCGATCAGTGCATAATAGATTGGGTAAAGTACAACGATGGAGATCAAAATTCCAAGAATTGTCATTCCCACATCAAAAATCCGTTCGCCGGTACCTATGACACGGCCATGATTTTTATGTTTTTTCATATCGTCCTCCTTACCACAGTGCTGTATCCGTAATCTTACGGCTTACTTTATTAGAAACAACTACTAATACCAGTGCGATGAATGCCTCAAACAGACCAACGGCTGTAGACAGACCATAGTTACCATTCTCAAAACCAAGACGATAAGAATAGGTAGCGATGATATCAGATACAGAGTAGGTTGATGGCTGGTACAGAAGAAGGATTGCCTCGTAACCAACCTTCACGATCTTACCTACATTCAGTACGAACATCGTTACAACGGTAGGTAAAATAGCTGGGATCGTAATGTTTTTGATCTTCTGCCATCTGCCTGCTCCGTCTACGGTTGCTGCCTCATAAAGACAAGGATCAATACCCATGATCGCCGCAATGTAAACCAGAGAGTTGAAACCTGCTGTCTGCCATAAGGTCATGGTTGTATAGATTCCTCTAAAATACTGAGGCTTTACCATGAAGTAGATCGGCTCGAATCCCAGTTTCATAAGGAACATGTTAATGATACCGGTACTTGGTGATAAGAAGTTAACTACCATACCACAGACAACTACAACTGACACAAAGTATGGAAGCAGAGTTGCCATCTGGGTGAATTTGCTTACGATTTTGTTCTTCATCTCAGTAACGGCAACTGCCAGCAGGATCGGAACTGGGAAACACACAACGATCTGCCAGAAGGAGATCATAATGGTGTTTTTAAATACTCGGATGAAATCCCGTCCTGTTAGGAAATCAATGAAATTCTTGAATCCTACAAACTTGCTTCCGGCAATACCTTTAAAAATATTGTAGTCGTAAAAGGCGATCCGCAATCCGGTCATCGGTCGATAAGCGAATGCCAGGTACCATAGCAGACCCGGAAGTAATAATAAGTACAGCTGATAATTCTTTCCAATGCTTTTTGCTCCGGCTATGAACCGTTCTCCAATTCCAGCCTTTGCATTTTCTTTGTTCTGCATCAGAATCCCCCTTTCTTATTTTCGTCATCCCTGACGTAGTAGGTGTTCTCCCTTGCGATGGCTTAAGTATACCTGGGTTGTTTTCAAAAGTAAATCTCTCATTTTCCAGAGGATTTTCATTTTTCAATATGCCGGAAAAAAAGTTGCTTTTTGTCCATCATCATTTTTCAACTTCATCTACAAAGGACAAATCGGTATTGCTTTTTGCCATTATTTATATTATATTAACAGAAGTTAGATGGATTTTTATGACTTTTATACAGAAGGGGGATTCCATGCAAAATACTAACTATCTTCTGATCCTCTGTGATCAGTTGTCTGCTACTGCACTCAGTGCTTACGGCAACACCTATTCCCAGACACCGAATCTGGACAAGCTGGCCGCTCAGTCTGCAGTATTTGACTATACCTACACGCCATGTCCTTTATGTCAGCCTGCAAGAGCGTCATTCTGGACCTCCAGATATCCGCATGAGACCAATGTGCGGACCAATCTTCCGGTTCAGGAATTTCCTATTTATAAGCAGAACGAATCAATAAAACCAAGGACGTTTGCCCGCATCTCCGATGAGATCAAAGGCATGGGCGAGTATTTTTCTGATGCCGGATACAAATGCATCCACTTTGGTAAGGATCATTCTTACGGCGCCCTGAAAGGCTTTGATGTAATACCGGATGTACAGATCAACATTCCGCGAACAAACCCGTCCATCAACTTCGACTATGAAACCTATCTGGATGTGGACACGACCGCCAAGACAGTCTCCTGGCTGACTGACCAGGCTCCTGCTCTGGATCAGCCATTTTTAGCAGTCGCTGATATCCAGAATCCACACAACATCTGTGGTTATATCGGTGAGATGCGTGATGGATGTCATCCTGAGAATTTTGAACTTGACCGTGAACTTCCTCCGCTTCCGGAGAACTTCGATTTTGATGATCTGGAAAACCGCCCGGAATTTATCCAGTATTTATGCTGTGCACACCGCAGGCTGCGCCACGCTGCACACTGGACACCACTGGATTACCAGTATTATCTCTACGCTTACTACTACTATCTTGCCATGGCAGATAAGCAGATCGGTCAGATCCTGGATGCCCTGGATAAAAGCGGCAAGCGTGAGAACACCGTGATCCTGTTCTTTGCTGATCACGGAGAAGGAATGGCAGGTCATCACATGGTCACCAAGTACGGTGTTTTCTATGAAGAAAGTAACCATGTGCCATTTATGTTCTCTGGCCCTGGCATCAAAAAGGGACGGATCGGAGGAGTTTCTTCCTTATTAGATATTCTTCCAACCATGCTTGATTACTCCGGAATTCCTTATGAGGGATTGGCCGGAACCAGCCAGTATGACGCGATCACCGGTAATACTTCAGTCTCTGCCTCGCCTTATGTGGCAGCAGAATGGCAGGATGAATTCCGTGGTTATACCGTTCCTGGACGCATGATCTGTGATGAAAACTACAAATACATCTGCTACGGAGAGCCTGACAGTGAAGAGCTGTTTGATCTGAAGAAAGATCGTTTGGAAAAGATCAACGTTGCAAAGGATCCTTCTTATGCATCCGTGCTGGATCAATATCGTGAAAAACTGGAAGCACACCTGACACTGACTCACGATGATTTCCACCAGTTAGCAGTTTCCGATCATTCTGCTTACCGCCATCACAAATTGGGATACTGCAATCATGAGGGACTAAGTGCAGTTGAGGTGTATGCCCAGTCAATAAAGAAGGGTTGATTGCATGCATTTTCGCGGAACTTATCAAAAAACGCTTGCCCGCATCCTGTCTGCAGTCGCTATCATCATGGCATTGCTGATCAGTGTTTTAAGCGGTGCTTTTCTGGAGCGACAGACACATGCAGAATATGAGTATCATTTAGAGCAGACAGCTAAAAGCCAGGAGTCTGGCGCCACCATCGCATCGAACGTGATCTTAAACACGATTTTAAAATGCGCATCCAATCAGAGCATCATCCGCTGGGTCAACTCCTCCAGCCTGCCTGAGTATTATTTCAATGCCATCGGAGCCACCAAAGGTCTGCAGGAGTCGATAAACAACACACTTCCTATCGAGTATCAGTGTGCGCTGATGCCATTGAGTGTCAAAGCCTTCAATGGCAAGATTGTGGATATGGTGCTGACACATAACCGCACCATGGCTGTTTCGGAGCTTTTATCCACACTTCATATCGACCAGCAGGAATACCTGCGGCTGATCGACCATTTTTATGATAGTGATGAACCATACTTTCTTGCACGCTACGATCAGGAAAGTCAGGATCTGGAAAACATGGTCTACATCATGAAGGCGAATCATACAAAAAATACGAAAAACGCTTTTCTGATCCTCGTGACGATACCGAGAGAAACTTTTGTTGCAGCTTCAGAGGACGAAGACTTCTTTCTGTACAACAGTTCAGGGATCTTCGCCTATTCCCATAACACAGAAGAGTTTCAGAAGCACTGCCAGCAGATCTACGAGAAGCTTTCGGTTTCAAAAAGTGCTTCTTATTATGGCAAAGCCCAGAAAACTTCTGGCGGATACTTACTGGTCACCGGAATCACACCTTTTCAGTGGCTGATGGCATCCATGTATCCTTCCTATAAGCTTCCTGCAGAGACACTGCTGATCTTTTTCATCATCGTATTCCTTACGATCGGCCTGTTTCTGTACATCAGTTACCATCTGGTTGAGCGTTTATACCGCCCTATGGAAGAGCTTATGGAATCCTCTTCTATCCCGGCAGGCCAGACTGGCGAAGCCATCGATGAATTTGCAATCATTCGGAATAACATTGAGGAAAATTCCAAGCTGGCCCACACAAAGGCATATAAGGATCTGTTATTTACCAGAAAACCCGACCTTTCCTCCAGATACTTTCAGTATCCGGATGCCTCCTATTGTGTGTCTCTTGGTGAAACCATGAATCCGGAGGATGAGCACGCATTTCATGCCATTGCAATCCAGAAGGCAGCCGCTTATGAGCTTTCTATCCAACAGGAACAGGTAATCTACATTGATCTGGATTATAACCGTTATGCCCTGATCATCCGCACGGATTCCATTGAGGAGGCCAAGCAGTTACTGACCCAGCTCTTAAACCAGTTAGAGGATCAGGAGGATCTGTCTGTCTCTGACCACCGGGTTGTGCTTTCTGATATCCATAAGGGGCTTGACCAGCTCTATTTATGCTATCACGAGGCTCTGCGGATTCTGGAATTCCGTTATCTTCACGCCAAAACACGGCTGATCACTTACCGGGATATTTCCTCCATTGATGCAGCGACCTACTACTCCTATCCACTTCAGACGGAAAAACGTCTGATCCAGTGTGTGCTGGATGGCAAGGATGAGGCACTGGCCATCTTTGATGATGTTGTTCGGGAGAATATCGCGAATAAGGATCTGTCCAGAGAAAATCTGCAGAACCTGATCTATGCATTTATCGGAACGATCTCCAGAATCTTCCAGGAGTTAAAAACCACTCCTGACGCATTTTTGGATGATCCCATTGATTATAAGTATCTCTACAGCCACTGGAATGATGCCATCATTTTCAAAAAGCTGAAAAATATCCTGGAAACCGTGATCAACAAGGTCAGACAGCGGGAAGACAGCCGCGACCAGGATCTGTTAAATCAGATGTTAAATTACATTTATGAGAATTACTGGGATGACATCATGTTAAATGACTTAGCTGAGCACTTAAACATTTCCCCAAAATACTGTGGAATCCTTTTTAAACAGCTGAGTGATAATAATTTTAAAGACTTTTTAAACCGCTACCGGATCGAGAAGGCCAAAGAAATCCTGCGGGATGATCCATCAATCAAAATCGTGGATCTGAGCGCTATGGTCGGCTTTAACTCCTCTAATAGCTTTATCCGCGTTTTCAGCAAGTACGAGGGCATCACCCCTGGTGCTTATGTAGACCGGATTCAACATTCATAAACCCCGAAAGGAGAGATTTTCTTATGTCACAGACCATCGAATCTATCAAAACTTACCCAGCTGCCACCACGGAGCAGATCAAGGGTGCCATGGACGAAGCCGTTTCCATCGTCCGCCAGGATCTTCCTGTCTTCACTGACAAGTTCCCGGATTCCAACTCCAAGGACGGCTTCTATCCGCCTACAGAAAACGTAGAGTGGACCACCGGTTTCTGGACCGGATGTATCTGGCTTTCCTACGAATACACCAAAGATCCGGCGTTCCGCGAGGCAGCTACCAAGCAGGTAGACAGCTTCTTAAACCGAATTGAAAAACGGATCGATGTAAACCATCATGATATGGGCTTTTTATACAGTCTTTCTTGCGTTGCCGCTTATAAACTGACAGGCAATGAGAATGCAAAAAAAGCAGCTCTGTTAGCTGCTGATAACTTAATCTCCCGTTTCCGCACTGTCGGTAATTTCTTACAGGCATGGGGAACTACCGGTGATCCGAAGGAATATCGTCTGATCATCGACTGTCTGTTAAACCTGCCTCTGTTATACTGGGCAACAGAAGTCAGCGGAAATCCGGATTATGCTGCCAAGGCAGAAGCACACATTCAGACTGCTATGAAATGTGTGGTACGTCCAGATAACTCCACCTATCACACCCATTTCTTAGACATCAAAACCGGTGAGCCTACCTACGGTGTTACCCATCAGGGCAACCGCAACGGCTCTGCATGGGCCAGAGGACAGTCCTGGGGTGTATACGGTATCGCACTCAGCTACCGCTACTTAAAGAATCCGGAATATATTGATCTGTTCTGCCGCGTTACTGATTACTTCTTAGAGCATCTGCCAGAGGATCTGGTACCATACTGGGATTTCGACTTTGATACCGGTTCCACAGAACCTCGTGACTCTTCTGCTTCTGCTGTAGCCATCTGCGGTATCCTGGAAATGTGCAAATATCTGCCAGAGGAGAAGGCAGCTACTTACCGGGCGGCTGCTGAAAGATTGATGCGTGCATTGATTGAAAAATGCGCGAATACCGATTTCACAAAATCCAACGGTATTTTACTCCATGGCACCTACGCAAGAGACACACCAACCAATACATGCAAAAACCGTGGTGTGGATGAATGCAATACCTGGGGCGATTACTTCTATATGGAGGCATTAACCCGGTTCTTGAATCCTGATTGGAAACTGTACTGGTAATTCTACAAAAGCGGATATGCCGTTCACAGCAGTGAACAGCATATCCGCTTTTTTCATCTTATTCAGCCACTACGCTCCATCAGATCTTCTCAAACCGTTCCACATCCGTCACAAAGATCGTTGCGCCGCCAAGCTCCACCGTCACTGGCGTCATCATATAACCTGCAGAGATCGATGCAATGTTGGGCGTCGGCACATTACAGGTGATCCTCTGGCGTTTGCCGCAGGTATCCTTGATCAGCTGAATCGCCTGGTCTACCTTTTCTGCCTCTGTACCGATCATCAGAGTTGCATTTCCCTTTTTTAAGAACCCACCAGTGGTGGCAAGCCTGGTCACGCTGAAATGATTCTCTGTCAGAACATCCGTTACTCTGGTTCCATCATCAGAACTTACAATCGCATAGATAATCTTCATAATCCTGCACCTCTCTTTTTCGTTGAAACTTTATCTGGAAATTCCGGTTACCTGTTTCTGACCGGAACTGTCCGTAGAATACTGCACCTGGACTTTTTCTCCCGGTGCTAAAGCCGGAACATCACTTCCCCAGGTAAACTGATAGGACTGGCCATCACTGGTCTGAATGGTAAGTCCGGACGGGTCCAGGGCTGTAACGTTACCAGTTACTGTTTTACCGGAAGAGCTGTTGGTGGTTCCACCTGGAGCTGTTGTATTACCAGGAACCTGAGAACCATCTGGAGCAGTTGTGTGTCCAGAAGTACTGCCACCCGGTGTTGTCCCATTGTTGATGGTTGTTGTCGGACTGGTGGTAGTCTGGTTCTTATTGCCAGCAGAACTGCTGTTGGTTCCTGATGTACCAGAAGTGGCACTACTGGAAGTATTGGTGGTGGCCGGTGCTGTCTCAGTCAGATAATTCTTTGCCACATACGCTGTATGGCCCTTATAAGTCACCCGGACCCAGCCATTTTCCACTTCTCCGGTTACAGTCACCTTTTCTCCTGCTGACAGGGCACCCAGTACATCCGTACTTGTCGAGTAGCCGGAACGCACTCTTACAGAGGATGACGCATACATGGTCTTGCTCACATCTTTTACCGTATACGTCGCTGCCGCGGTCGTCGGAGCTGCCGCTTTCGTCGCTGCTGCAGTCGTCGGATTCGCTGCCTTTGTCGCTGCCGCAGTGGTTCCTGTTGTCGCAGTCTCTGCAGAAATGATCATCTTCCCGGCTTCTTGTGTAGTCTCAGGCTCTGTCTGTCCCTCTAAAGACTCCACTGCTGCAGTTGTCTCTCCTGTGACAATCTCAATTTTGGTACCTCCTGTTTTAGAGGTTTCTTCAGGAGTGTTCCCCTCTGCCTGTTCTCCGCTGGTTTCTCCCGCCACAATTCCGGACTCTGCCGCCGTGGTTCCATTGATCACAATTCCATCTCCGCTGCCACAGGCTGTCAGCATCACCGCTGTCATCGCTGCTGTCGTTAATATTGTCAGATGTTTTCTCATCTTAATCTCCATTCCGTCGTCTTCAGATAACGACACCATTTTCATCATGGGAATGATTATAACTCATTCCATTTTATTTTTCCACCATAACTGTTCACTAATTTTATGCGTAACTATTCAGTACCTTCATAGTTACGAGCAAAAATCCATTCTAGATCAGCTTCGCTGATGGGATTTTTGCTTTCTAGCCTATGTGTTCTTACGGTCAGCGCAGCATGTGCGCAGACCTACTGAATAGCTACTTTTATGTACAAATTACCCTCATCTATCATTATTTTTCAATAATGGCAGAAGATGGGTTTTCTCTTTCTGGGCGGCCTGTTCCAAAAATGATTCATAACTGTAGAAACAATATCCGGATACCACACCTCCCGCTCTTCCAGCAAGAACCTGACGACTGATGATATCCTCATGGGTCAGCCACTCGGAAACCTCGTTATAGTCCTTCACATCCGTTCCCGCCCGATACATGGCAAGACCCAGATACAATCTTGCATGACCCTTTTTCACAAGACTGGTCCACGCATTTAAGTTCTCCTGAAATGCAAAAGCTGCCTTTTTCCCATCGCTGGTTTTTGCCTCAAAGCCCCAATATAACTGCGGCATGATATAATCCACATAACCATCCTGAGTCAGCCAGCGGTCAATATCCGTAAACAGCTTGGTATCGCTCCGTAGATTTCCAAAATATCCCTGTGGACTGATTCCAAAGGTCACCGATGGTTTCTCTGCCTTTACCGCCCGGTATACACGCGCCACCAGATCACTGACCTGATCTCTCCGCCACTGGGCAGCTGTTTTTGT
>OGKG01004806.1_pt1 | contig 11047 bp, 8 predicted proteins | sample 1572201 | NCBI WGS metagenome assembly OGKG01 (sample SAMEA2582146, study PRJEB24529) | metagenome | biome: Human gut stool | place: China | collected 2011 | reverse complement strand
TATGAATCTAATTATAGCAATATTAACAGATTTCAGCCATTTTATAAAAATAATAATGGCAATGAATTTGTTTGGAAATTTTGAAGAGAGAATTAATAAGTATAAAATCATATTGATAGCTACAATCATAGCACTGGCATCAGGTATTATTTACTTTGATGAGAAAATGAAGATTGGTTCAATTGTATACTTTGTTACAACATATGCAGTGTTTAGAATATGGTATGCAGCAAAAAGAAAGTTACTGCTTTTATTTTCTATATGGATTCCATTTATGATGTCTATGATAGACACTATGTTTTTAATTTTGGTAAAACTCTTTTTGGGACTTTTACCGTTTGGCATTAAGAGTTTTGAAGAACTTATGGCGTCAGTTTTATCGTTAATGTTTATTTATACGGTAGGCTATATTTATAGGAAACATTATCAATACGGATTGAAAAAAATAGAATATAAAAATCTGGTATTACTGACAGTGCTAATTGTTGTAAATTCCATTGTGGTGATGACGGTTGCAAAAGTTGCAACAATTGAATTGTCTGAAAAACATAAACTAGTATTTTCAGGTGCGTTCATAGCTGTTATAGTTGGGATATTCATACAATTGGGGGCAGTAATTCTACTTAAGGTTTCAAAAAATGTTTCTCAGGAAAGAGAACTGGAAACAAAAATGTACTTGAAGGAGCAGCAAAACTATTATGAATATCTTGAAGAACGTGAAAAAAACACAAAAAAGTTCAGACACGATGTTAGAAATCACTTAGAATTGCTTACAAAACTTATAAATAGCAAACAGTATGAAGAAGTAAATGACTATTTAGAAAAAATAAACATAAAAATAGATGAGTTGGGAAATGCAGTTAGCATCGGAAACGGAATAGCGGAAGCAATAGTGAATAAATACTATTATCAGGCAATAGATTCAGGTGTAAAAATGAAAGTTTCAGGTGTTTTACCTGCAGGGTGTAGGATTGATGCTTATGATTTATGTACAATATTTTCAAATATCTTAAGTAATGCCATAGAAGCAGCAGGTAAGTCAAAAAAGAAACAGATTTATTTAGTAATTTGAAATAAAAGAAAAGAGGAAAAAAGATGAGTAAAAATGTATTAGTAACAGGTGCTGCAGGATTTATAGGAGCAAACTTTGCAGAATATTTTGTAAACAAACATCCAGATTATAATGTAATAGTTTTAGATAAATTAACATATGCAGGAAATTTAAATAATTTAAAAAAAGTAATGGATAAAATAACATTTGTAAAAGGAGATATATGCGACTTTGATTTTGTATTAGAATTATTCAAAAAATATGACATAAATGGTGTAATCCATTTTGCAGCCGAATCACACGTTGATAACAGTATAAAAAATCCATTCATATTTACACACACAAACGTAATAGGAACACATACTTTACTAGAAGCCGCAAAACAAGTGTGGGGAGAAGGTAGTACAAATAAATTTGTTCATATATCAACAGATGAAGTTTATGGTTCACTTAAAGAAGATGGATATTTTACAGAAAAATCTCCAATAAAACCAAGTAGCCCATACTCAGCATCTAAAGCAAGTTCAGATTTAATCGCATTAGCATACAAAGAAACATTCAAAATGAATGTAAATGTAACAAACTGTTCAAATAACTACGGACCATATCAACACAATGAAAAATTAATCCCACATATGATTAAATTAGCATTAAATAATGAAAAATTACCAGTTTATGGTGAAGGATTAAATATTAGAGACTGGTTATATGTAGAAGACCACTGTGAAGCAATAGACTTAGTATTCCATAATGGAGTAGCTGGAGAAAGATATAATATTGGTGGACACAATGAAAGAAGAAATATAGAAATCGTTAAACTAATTTTACAAAGATTAGGAAAATCAGAAGATTTAATCGAACACGTAGCTGACAGAAAAGGACATGACTATAGATATGCTATAGACCCAACAAAAATCAAAAATGAATTAGGATGGTATCCTGAAACAAAATTTGAAGATGGTATTGTTAAAACTATTGATTGGTATTTAGCAAATCCAGATTGGTTAAAATAGAATAAGTATAAAATAAGGAGAAAGCAAAAATAAAAATATGCTTTCTCCTATTTTATATAATTGAATCTCTTTTTCGTAATTGATTTAGAAAAATAAAAATCATCAAATAAATTAAAATAAACAACAAAATATTACAAATAAGATTTAGCTTCAAATCAATTAAATTAAAGTGTGAAACACACAAAACCAAATATGAAATAATACTGCAAACAATAGGAATTATTAGCCAATCTATAAAATTTAATTTTATTTTTGAATATTTTATCATTTGAAAAAGACTTACAAAAAAGTTTAAAATCTCACTAATAAATATAGAAATTATATATCCCTTAATGCCATAAATTGGAAGTAAAAAATATATAAAACATATAGTTACACTTAAATCCAAAATATTACAACACATAACACCAAATTGTTTATTAAGACCTTTTAAAATACTATCAATTATATTGTCCATATACATAAAGAAAATTAAAGGAGCTAAAATTTTAAAATAAAATCCAGACTCCAAATTATTATAGATAGCTAAGCCAAGTTCATTCGAGAAAAATAAAAATATACTGCAAATACAAAAAGAAAAAGCAGAGGTCAATCTAAATATCTTATTACTAATGAAATTAATAGCTTTATAGTTCTTTTGAGCTAAATAAGTTGAAAACTCAGGGATTAAAAGCATACTATAAGAACTCATAAAAACAATAGGAAAATTTATAACAGGCATAACCATACCATTAATAATACCATATTTAGAAAGCGACTCAGAACAAGACAAACCAGATTTTTCAAGTTGGGTTGGAATTATAAGTTGTTTCAAAGTAGAAAGTCCAGAACGTATATAAGAAGTAAGTGCCACAGGAGCAGCTATTTTAATAATACTTGTTCTTTCGCCAAAAGAACGTACATTATCTAATTTTTTCTTTCTAATATCAACTTTATATAAAATATAAATTAAAGTAAAAGAGCAAACTTCTGATATAACATCAGCCAATATTAAAGAAATACAAACAAGTTCAACACCTTTACTAATATTAATTTGTAATAAAATGATAGTTGCAATAAGTTTTATTATAAATTCAAAAATTTGTGAAATCGCATTTTTATAAGCTTTTCGTACAGAATTAAAATAAGCATTAATGCAAGCTGACATCGCAATAAAAGGTAGACCAATAGCAATATAAAATAAAGGTTTACTTGAAACCCTGTTATGTAAGCAAGCTGAGGTAATAAAATTAGAAAAAATAATAATTAAACTACCTGCAACAATTCCAAGAAGTAAACTGAAAAATATACAAGTTCTAACAGCTTTTATACCTGTCTTTTTATTTTCTAATGCAAATTTTTCAGAAACAATACAAGTGACTGCAATATTCAAGCCAGAAGTTGCAACTGTAATAAAAAACAAATATACTGCCATTACTAAACTAAAAATGCCGACTGCTTCAGAACCTATTTTATTAGAAATATATATATTAAAAATTAATGTTACAAATCTCATAAATAATGCGGTTAATGTAAGAATTGTACCATTAATTAGAAAAAGTTTGCTTTTTTCTCTCAAAATAATTCACCTCTTTAAGGGTATTCTCGAGATGAATTTTTATGATAAAAAATATTAATTTTTATAAAAGGACGCGAAATTTGTCGTAAAAAAGTGTTTTTTTAAATTGACAAAAACCAAAAAATATGATAATATAACTAACTGTGAAACACAAATAACAAAAAATAACACAAATGGTATAATTGGAAACGAACATTATTCAAAAAGAATAATGACTAACGAACAACACAAAAAGTGTTGTATTTTTTTGTTAAAAATAAAAGGAGGAACAAATGGAAAACGAAGAAAACATACTAGGAAAAGAAAAAATCGGAAAACTAATCAGAAAATTCTCAATACCATGTATAATATCGCTATTAGTAAACTCACTATACAACATAGTTGACCAAATATTCATCGGTTGGGGAGTTGGTTATTTAGGAAATGGGGCAACAAACGTAGTATTCCCATTAACAATGATATGCTTAGCATTTTCATTAATGTTTGGAGATGGAGCATCAGCATATCTAAGCTTAAAATTAGGAGAAAAGAAAAAAGAAGAAGCAGGAAAAGGCGTAGCAAATGGAATTGCAATGTCTGTAATTATAGCTTTAATTATGTGCGTAATAACATTAGGATTTTTACCACAACTATTAAATGTATTTGGATGTACAGACAATTTAAGAGAATATGCCTTAAAATATGGTTATATAATAGCAATAGGATTACCATTTATGATGATAGGAACAACATTAAACTCTATAATAAGAGCAGATGGAAATCCAAAATATGCAATGACATCAATGGTTTTAGGAGCAATTTTAAACACAATATTAGACCCAATTTTTATATTTGTATTTAAAATGGGAGTTGAAGGTGCAGCAATTGCAACTGTAATAAGCCAAATATTAACATTTATAATTAATATATGTTATATTAAAAAATTCAAATCAGTAACATTAAATAAAGAAAGTTTCAAAATAAAAGCAAGTGTAGCAAGAAAAGTAGCAATGCTTGGAATAAGTAGTTTTATAACACAAATGAGCATAGTTGTAGTTATGGCATTTGAAAACAATTTACTAGGAAAATATGGTGGACAATCAAAATTTGGTTCAGAAATTCCAATCACAGTATTAGGAATAGTAATGAAAATAAGCCAAATATTAAATAGTATAATAATAGGAATTGCAGCTGGAGCACAACCAATAATTGGTTATAACTATGGAGCTGGAAAATATGACAGAGTAAAGAAAACTCTAAAAACAGTATTAGGATTAAGTGTTATTATAAGCACAATAGCATTTATTTTATTCCAAACAATACCAGATAAATTAATATCAATATTTGGTAGTGGAGATGCAAATTATATGGAATTTGCTTGTATAGCATTTAGAACATATTTAATGTTAGTAATATGTAATGGAATTCAAATCCCATCAGGAATATTCTTCCAAGCAATTGGAAAAAGTGTAAAAAGTGCAGTGTTATCATTATCAAGACAAATACTATTCTTAATACCAGCAATGGTAACATTTGGAAAACTAAGGGGAATAGATGGAATATTATATGCTGGACCATTTGCTGATGGACTTGCATTCTTAATAGCTTCAACATTATTAATCTTAGAAGTTAAACATTTAAGAAATAATGAAAATAAAGAAACAGTAACTGTTGAAAAAAAATCAGAAGTAGAAAATCAAAATGGAAGAAACATAGTAATAACAATAGCTAGAGAGTATGGTTCAGGAGGAAGATACATAGGAAAATTAGTTGCTGAAAAACTAGGAATAAAATTATATGATAAAGAATTTGTTAAAAAAGTAGCAGAAGAAACAGGACTTTCAGAAGAATTTATCAAAAATAATGAACAAAAAAGAGATGCTTTAGCAGATTTAAATAACGGTTATTATTTTGGACTAAACAATGCAGATGAATTATTCTTAAAAGAATCAGAAATAATTAAAAATACAGCAGAAAAAGAATCATGTGTAATTGTTGGAAGATGTGCTGACTTTATATTAAATGATAGAAAAGATGTAACAAAAGTGTTTATTTACAGTGATATGGAAAATAAAGTAAAAAGAGCAACAGAATTCTATGGTTTAGATAAAGCAAAAGCAGAAAAAGAAATAACAGGAATAAATAAATTAAGAGCAAATCATTATAAACATTATACTGAAAAAGAATGGAACAATCCAAACAATTATGATTTCTGTATAAACAGTGATACATTAGGTGTAGAAAAATCAGCAGACTTAATATGTGAAATGGTGAATAAAAAAACTGACCAATTAGTGTAATGACATTTTAAATAAAATAGTGTATTATAAATAAGGCAACTAAAACAGTTACCTTATTTTTATATATTAGGAGAAAATTCATGAGAAAACAAAGAGAAGTAAAAGAATTTAAAAATGTAAAAGAAATAATTTATAATTCAGCAAAGGAATATAGCGATAATGTGGCTTTTATAAAAAAAGAACAAATTAATAAAAAAGCAGAATATACAAATATAACATATAAAGACCTTTTAAATCAAATAAATTATTATGGTACAAAATTATATGATATGGGACTAAAAAACAAAAGAATAGCCATTGTAGGACGTAATAGATATGAATGGGTACTAGCTCATCTAACAAACCTTTTAGGAGGAATAGTTTCAATTCCATTAGACAAAGATTTACAAATTGATGAACTAGAGAATTCACTAATAAGAAGTAAAGCAGATGCTGTGGTATTTGATGAAAAATACATTGAAAAAATACAAAAAATAAAAGATGATAACAACACAAACATAAAAGAATATATTTCAATGTCGAAATTAGAAGGATTTTTAGATATGAATTCTTTATTAGAACAAGGAAAAGAAATTTATGAAAAAGGAAATAAAGAATTTGTAGAAACAAAAATAAATTCATACGAAATGGCCATTTTGCTATTTACATCTGGAACAACATCAAAATCAAAAGCAGTAATGCTTTCACAAAACAATATTGCATCAAATATATATGCAATGCAAAAAGTAGAAGGAATATATGAAACAGATTCAAACTTAGCCTTTTTGCCATTTCATCACATATTTGGTTCAACAGCATTAATAATGATGTTAGCTTGTGGTGTAAGAACATCATTTCCAGACGGATTAAGATACATTGCACAAAACTTAAAAGAATATGAAGTATCTGTATTTGTCGGTGTGCCATTATTAGTAGAAGCAATTTATAATAAAATTTTAAAAGAAATTGAAAAACAAGGAAAAACAAAATTAATAAATAATGCAATAAAAATTAGTAATGCATTATTAAAAATAAAAATTGATATAAGAAGACTATTGTTTAAACAAGTATTAGAACAATTAGGAGGAAAATTAAGATTCGTAATTTCAGGTGGAGCACCACTAGATCCAAAAGTTCAAAAAGGATGGAATGATTTAGGAATAAAAATGGTTCAAGGTTATGGACTAACAGAAACTTCTCCAGTAATATGTGCAGAAAATGATTTCAAAACAAGAAACGGTTCAATAGGAGTTCCTATGGAAAATGACACAATAGAAATTGTAAATAAAGATGAAAAGGGAATAGGAGAACTTAGAGTAAAAGGACCCAATGTAATGCTTGGATATTATGAAAATGAAGAAGAAACAAATAAAGTCTTAAAAGATGGATGGTTCTATACGGGAGATTTAGGATACCAAGACAAAGATGGATTTATATTTATAACAGGTAGACAAAAAAATATGATTGTTTTAAAAAATGGAAAGAAAATCTTCCCTGAGGAGGTAGAAACCCTAGTAAACAGAATTGATTTAGTTGAGGAGTGTATGGTTTTCGGATTACCTGATGAAAAAGATAAAAATGATATTACTTTGTCTGTTAAGGTGGTTTTAAATAAAGAAACTGCTAAAGAAGAAAAATATAAGGGCATGAGTGATGATGAGTTAAAAGATATTATTTGGAATAAGATTAAGACTGAGGTTAATGAGACTGTGCCTAGATATAAGCATATTACTAATATGATTTTTAGTAAGGAGGAATTGGTTAAGACTACTACTAAGAAGGTTAAGAGAAATGAGGAGATGAAGAAGATTTTAAATAATGGTCTTTAAATTGACCGCCCCCAAAAGAAGTATTTTTTGATATTTTTGTTGCCCCATTTAAGAAAATGTAACTCACTGGCGTTCGAACATTTTCTAAAACGGTCACCCACGGATCACTGCAATATCAATAAATACTTCCTTTGAGGGCTTTTCTACTTTTTGGATTTTTTGTGTTTTTTAGTGCTTTAATATTAATTCCTAAAAATTTGGGGAAATTTTTAGGAATTTTTTTGTGGCTTTTTTTAACTTCTTAAGAGGTCTATCCAGCTGTATATGATTTGTTTACATGTAGTGAATGGAGTTATTTTGTCTATGTTGTTTTCGGCTACTAGATTAGTTGTGGCTAAGGTTTGACCATCAAGTGTAAAGGTAACTTCTCCAATTTTGTCTCCTTTTTTTAGTGGTGCTTGTATATTATCATTTATAGTTATATTTTGTGTTATTTGATTTTCTTTTCCTTTTTCTATTAATGTACCAGCATTATCTTCTAGAATTGCATTAACAGTGTTTTTAATACCTTTACTTACATTAACATTTTGAATTACATCATTTTTGTTTCCAAAGTTTTTAAAAGAGAATTTGCTAAAACCATAGTCTAAAAGTTTTGATGCTTCAGCAAATCTTACTTTAGTAGATGGTGCTTTCATAATAACAGCTATTAAAGAAAGATCATCTCTTGTTGCACTTGCTGATAGATTATATAAAGCTAGGGAAGTTGAACCAGTTTTTAGCCCAGTAATACCTTTATAGGTTCTAATTAATTTGTTGGTATTAACTAATTGTGATTTACCATCTCTTAAAGAATCCATCCAAATTGTTGTATATTTTGTTATATCAGGATGGTTACTTAAAAGCTCACGAGACATTAAAGCTATATCATATGCAGATGTTATATGACCGTCTTCATCAATTCCATGACAATTTTTAAAAGTCGTATCATTCATACCAAGTTCTTTAGCTTTATCATTCATCATTTGAACAAAAGCTTCTTCAGAGCCAGCAATATGTTCAGCCATTGCTACTACACAATCATTTGCAGAAACTACACAAATTGCTTTTAACATTTCATCAACTGTTAGTGTTTCTTTTGTATCAAGCCATATTTGAGAACCTCCCATAGACCTTGCATTTTCAGAGCATGGTATTTGGTCTGTATATGAAAGTTTTCCACTATCAATTTGTTCCATAATCAAAAGAATGCTCATAACTTTTGTTACAGAAGCGGGACGTAATTTTTCATGACTATTATGAGAATATAAAACTTGACCAGTAGATTGCTCAATCAAAATAGCAGAGCCACTTTCAAGGTTTAAAGAGTTATTATCTTCAACATTAATAGACGTATTAATTGAAGAAGAAGTTTCTAGGGTAGCAGAATAATCAGAAGACCAAATGTAAGAACTTGAGGTGTCATAACAAAGAGATATTGTAGTAAAAGATAATACAAAAATAAATATAATAAAAGTTAAAACAAATTTACGCATAATAAGCCTCCTAAAGGGTAATTAATTTAGTATAAATATATGTTGATAAAAACAATTTAGAATAAAAATTGTAAAAATCTAAAACCCTTGACATTTGGGACAAAACATATTAATATATAAATGTAAAAAGTAAAGGATGTTGAAAAATATGATTAATATAGTTGTTAAAATATTAGGGATTTTATTAGTTCTATCAGGTGTTATTTTAATATATGATGCAAGAAATATAACAAAGAAATTTTTTGGATTTGGAGACCAAAATGAGGGAAGTTCTGGACTAAAAATAATAGGATTTATTATTGCAATAGTTGGAGGAATAATTATATTTGTTGTAAAATAGATTTTTACATATGAAAATAGCCATTTTGTAAATAAAATTGACATAACAACATAAATGTTGTATAATGGAATAAGTCAGCTAAGAGCTGATTAATAAATATAAAGCGAGGATTAGATAAAATGAACAACAATGTAAAGCAGGATCACACTACAGTATCAACATCTGGAGTAAATAAAAACTCAACATCTTCTAAAAAAGAAGAGTATGAGGCAGCAGGCATACCAGTAGACAGGTTGGTAGTTTGCAATGGTTTACCTATTAGTGTTGATTAATTAGTGTGAACTAATCCAGAAAAGGAGCATTTTTATAATGCCCCTTTTTCTTACCTCAACTTTGAAAATTAAAAAAATTTAAAAATACTATTGACAATAAAAGTTTAAATGTGCTATTATAAATAATGTCAATAAAAAATGCGGATGTGGCGGAATTGGTAGACGCGCTGGTCTTAGGAACCAGTGCCAACGGCGTGGGGGTTCGAGTCCCTTCATCCGCACCAAGTAAAGTTTTCAAGTTTTTTAAGAAATTAAAAAATATGAAAACTTTATTTTTTTCTAATTTAATAGCATTATAATTATTTAAAATATACTGAAATTTAGCAACAACCATACTTTAAATTTATATTTTCTAATACTTAGTAACAACGATTTTATAGATTTTATAAAAAACTTAAAATTAATAACAACTAATAAATAAATAACTCAAAATTGTACTTAGAAACCAGAGTCAATGATGTGGAAAATTGGGTCTCTTCATCAGTACTATAAAGTGAGAAAACATGGCTTTTTATAAAAATCAATGCAGAATTTTACAAATTTCTTTACTTTTACACGTAATTATTATATAATGTTCACATAATATTAGCAATTTGCTAATTAACTTTTTAATCCTGTTTTACAGGTTGATATATAGACAGTTACAACAAAATGAATATTTTAAGGAGAAAAATTTATGATTGAAAATCTTTTAATTGTCGGAGGAGTAGTCTGTGGTATTATTTTTTGTATTGTTATGACGGTATTATCAACTAAGAACTATATAATACTAAAAAAATCATACAAAAAAACAAAGAAAAGCCAAGAAAAAAGACTAGAGGATGCAATGAGATTTTATCTTTTAGCTACACAACTTAAATATAAAATAAGAAGTGGTTGGGATGAAACTCATTGGAATGTCAGTAAAGAACGACTTGAAAGTATAGCAGAACATGTTTATGGCACATGTATATTAGCGATAAGTATTGATTCAGAATTTGAAACATACTTAAATATTAATAAAGTTATAAAAATGCTTGCTATTCATGAAATAGGAGAAGTTGTCATAGGAGATATTACACCATTTGATAATATTACTCATGAAGAAAAGATGAAAATAGAACATAAAGCTATGAAAAATGTTCTTGGAGACTTAATTAAGAAAGATGAGTTATATTCATTATTATTGGAATTTGATAACCAAAAAACAAAAGAAGCTATTTTTGCACATTATTGTGATAAAATGGAAGCCGATATTCAAGCAAAAGTTTA
>OGKG01004805.1_pt1 | contig 11049 bp, 10 predicted proteins | sample 1572201 | NCBI WGS metagenome assembly OGKG01 (sample SAMEA2582146, study PRJEB24529) | metagenome | biome: Human gut stool | place: China | collected 2011 | reverse complement strand
AGGATGGTTATAACTTCTATAAAGAAGATATTGCACATGGCGAGGTGTCAGATTTTACATATCCTTCCCAATACCGTGAAAGCGGTGAAGGGCATGCCAAGATTTATTTTCCACCGGATTATGATCCTAAAAAGAAGACATATAATTTGTTGTTCTGTCTGCACGGTGGCGGACAAAATGAGGATTATTGGACTTGCGGAAGAAAGACTTCAGCCGGAGCCGGATGTCATGCAAACAATATTATGGACTATTTGTATGACACGAAAGAGGCGGAAGAGTGTATTGTAGTATTCCCGAATGGCAACATTAACTATGATAAAAGTAAAACATATCCAAATACAGAGCCTAATCCGGTTGTTCAGAATTCGTGGAGTAACTGTTATTTGTTCGAATATGAAGTGATTTATGATTTACTTCCGTATATGGAAAAAAATTATCCGGTAAAAAAAGGCGCTGCTCATACAGGTGTGTGCGGGCTGTCTATGGGCTGTGGAGAAGCCATTGAACTGGGGCTAAAACATCCGGATTTGTTCCAGTATATGGGATTCTTCTCGGCTGGACCATTTGCTTCAACCAAGCAGACGATTGTAACGACACAAGAGGATGCCAATCGTCTGAACAGTCAGATTAAGTTGTGTTTCTTTATCACCGGACAGCAGGACCATATGATGGATGATAGTGCAAGAAGATTTGTTAATCAGTGTGATTTGCTTGGGTTAAATAATATGTTTTTGGAAGTAAAAGGAACCGGTCATGATGACAGGTGCTGGGATCGTGCCTTTTACACTTTTATGCAATATGCTTTCAAATAAAAATTATTTCAGAAAATGATTGACATTGGTTTTGTTTTTTGGTAATATATTATTCGCTGGCAGTGGTTGTCGGCGAAAATGCGGAGTTGCTGGAATTGGCAGACAGGCATGACTAAGGATCATGTGCTCGTAGGGCGTGTGGGTTCAAGTCCCATACTCCGCATGTCATATAGATGCTGTATAGACGATGAAATCGGCTGTACAGCATTTTCTTATTTTAAGGAAAATGAGTGGCGTAATACGCTGTCGATGTTTCTTTACAGATAGGGCGTGATATGATACACTTTTTATGCGGTACAAGGCTTATGTATCACGTAAAAAATTAAGAAAATGGATAAGCAGCAAAATAGGAGGAACAGGATGAAACGAATTATTTCTATGTGTTTGTCAGCAGTGCTTTTGTTATCCCTTTGTGTGACGGGAGCAGCAAAGACAAAGACAGCACAGGCAGAAGAAAAACAGAAAGTGATTGTAATTGATGCAGGACACCAGACCCGTGCGATGAGTGCAACGGAGCCGATTGGACCGGGCTCAAGTCAGAGAAAGGCAAAGGTGACCGGAGGAGCGAGTGGCTGTGTGACACATCTGCCGGAATATAAATTGAATCTTCAGGTGGCTAAAAGGTTACAGAAAGAATTGGTAAATCGTGGTTATAAAGTAATCATGGTGCGTACTAAAAATAATGTCCGTATGTCAAATGTGCAGCGTGCTAAAGTAGCGAACAAATACAAAGCGGACGCTTTTATCCGAATTCACGCAAACAGTGCGGGAAGTTCGAGTGTCAAAGGGGCACTGACGATAGCACCGGCGTCTAATAACCGTTACATGACAAAAGCAAACCGTAAGGCAAGCCAGAAGCTCTCTAAGAAGGTTTTAAAAGCTATGTGTAAAACGACAGGAGCAAAGAACCGCGGTGTTATGTATACGAACAGTATGACAGGCATCAACTGGTGTAAGGTTCCGGTTACAATTGTGGAAATGGGCTTTATGAGTAATCCAAGCGAGGACAGAAAGATGGCAAAAGCTTCTTATCAGAAGAAGATTGTCAAGGGAATTGCGGACGGAATTGATAACTTTTTTTAACAGAATATAAGTCCCTAAAGCACAAAAACCGCTTGCGAATCTCTGCCAAAATGGTAAAATAGATAGTATAAAAAATGAGTTTTTTTTACAGAAAGGCGGGGATTATCATGAATAAAGTGATTACGATTACAAGACAGTTTGGCAGTGGGGGAAGAGAAATCGGAAAGAAGTTAGCAGAGGCTTATGGAATTCCATTTTACGACAATGAAATCATTTCCCGTGCGGCAAAAGACACCGGTTTTGCAGAGGCGGCTTTTGAGCGCGCAGAGGATAAAGCAAGCAACAGTCTGCTTTATTCCATTGCGATGGGAATGAATGTATTTTCCAGTCAGGATGTCGGATTTTCCGGTTTGTCGTTAGATGACCGTATTTTCTTAGCGCAGTCGAAGGTGATTCGCAATGTAGCAAAAGAAGGTCCTTGCGTAATTGTTGGCAGATGTGCGGATTACATTTTGAAAAATCAGGAAAATGTAGTCAATCTGTTTATTCGCGCAACACTCGATTTCCGCATTAAACGTGCGATTGAGGTAGAGGGAATTCCGAAAGAAAAATCAGCAGAAATGGTTATGAAAAAAGATAAAAGCAGAGCGAACTATTATAAGTATCACTCTGGTGAACGCTGGGATAACGTGCTTAATTATGATTTTGCTATCCGTAGTGACTTGTGCGGAATTGATGGCACCGTTGCGTGTCTGAAAGCATATTTAGACCAGATGTAATAAGATTAAAGGAGAACGAAGACAATGAGTAAAAAAATTAGAACAAGATATGCACCGAGCCCGACCGGTAAAATGCATGTAGGCAATTTAAGAACAGCGTTATATGAGTACTTGATTGCAAAACATGAAGGCGGAGATTTCCTTCTACGTATTGAGGATACCGATCAGGAGCGTTATGTTGAAGGTGCTCTTGATTTGATTTATAAAACGATGGACCAGGCAGGACTTAAGCATGACGAAGGTCCGGACAAAGATGGCGGCTATGGCCCTTATGTACAGAGCGAGCGTGTAAAAACCGGTATTTATCTTGAGTATGCGAAAAAACTCGTAGAAAAAGGAGAGGCTTATTACTGTTTTTGTACAAAGGAAAGACTGCAGAAACTTCATGATGAAGCAGAAGCAAGAGGGGAAAAGGCTGCAAAGTACGACAAACATTGTCTTCACTTGACCAAAGAGGAAATTGAGGCAAATCTGGCAGCGGGTGTGCCGTATGTTATCCGCCAGAACAACCCGACGGAAGGAGAAACATCCTTTGATGATGTAATTTATGGAAAAATTACAGCACCAAATGATGAATTGGATGATATGATTCTGATTAAGTCAGATGGTTATCCAACCTATAACTTTGCCAATGTAATTGATGACCATTTGATGGAGATTACACATGTTGTCCGTGGAAATGAGTATCTGTCTTCCGCACCGAAGTACAATCGCCTGTATGAGGCTTTTGGATGGGAAGTGCCAGCCTATATTCATTGTCCGATTATTACGGATGAGGAGCATAAAAAGTTATCCAAACGCCGTGGTGATTCTTCCTTTGAGGATTTGGTAGAACTTGGTTTTCTGCCGGAAGCAATTGTAAACTATGTTGCTTTACTTGGCTGGAGTCCGGCGGATGACCGTGAGATTTTCAGCTTGAAAGAATTGGAAGAAGTGTTTGACTATCATAGAATTAATAAATCACCGGCAGTATTTGATATTGTGAAACTTCGCTGGATGAATGGTGAATATATCAAGGCGATGTCCGATGATGCGTATTATGAACATGCACTTCCGATTATCAAAAAAGTGATTACCAAAGATTTGGATTTGAAAAAAATTGCGGATTTGGTAAAAACACGAATTGAAGTATTCCCGGATATTACAGAGAAGATTGATTTCTTTGAAGAATTGCCGGAATATGATGTGGCGATGTATACTCATAAGAAAATGAAAACAAACAGTGAAAATTCATTGGAAGTATTGAACGAGATGCTGCCACGATTAGAAGCATTACCGGATTTCTCATTTGAGAATGTAGAAAAAGTAGTAAAAGATTATGTGGCTGAAAAAGAATGTAAGAATGGATTGGCACTGTGGCCGCTTCGTACAGCGGTTTCCGGTAAACAGATGACACCGGGTGGTGCTTATGAGATTATGGACATTCTTGGAAAAGAAGAGTCATTAAAGCGAATTAGAAAAGGAATTGAGTTGCTTAATGGAGTGCAATAAAGAACAAGAAGAGGCAATTATGCACAGGGATGGACCTGCTATGGTATTAGCGGGTCCCGGTGCAGGAAAAACCTATGTTATTACCAATCGTGTGAAAGCATTGATTGATGAATATGGAGTTAAGCCGGAACAAATTCTTGTTGTAACATTTTCAAAAGCAGCGGCAGTGGAGATGAAGGAACGTTTTGAAATGCTGACAGGTGGACAGCGTCTGCCAGTCAGATTTGGAACGTTCCATTCTGTTTTTTTTCAGATTTTGCGGCTGGCGTATCATTATGAGGTAAAAGACATTGCAACTCCGGCATTAAAATACCGTTTTCTGGAAGAAACACTCAATGAAACCGGATACGAGGTGGACGATAAAAAGGAATTTCTTTCCGATATTGAAAAAGAAATCAGCCGTGTAAAAGGGGAAGGAATCGAAATAGACTGTTATTTTTCCTCGGCGTGTTCCGCTGAAATTTTTCAGAAAATGTACCGGGGATATCAGGAAAAACTACAAAGACACCGTTGTCTTGATTTTGATGATATGGTAGTATATACATATCAGCTTCTAAAAGAGAGAGAAGATATCCGCAGACGCTGGCAGGCACAGTTTCGGTATTTACTGATTGATGAATTTCAGGATATCAACCGTTTGCAGTACGAGACGGTTTGTATGTTGGCAGAACCGGAGAATAATCTGTTTATTGTCGGGGATGATGACCAGTCAATCTATGGATTCCGCGGTGCTAAGCCGGGTATCATGCTTTCTTTCCCGAAACGCTTCCCGGACACAAAACAGATTGTGCTTGGCGTAAATTACCGTTGTTCGGATGAGATTATGAAAGCGGCAGAACGGCTGATTGGAAAAAATAATGAACGGTACGAAAAACATATTGTTGCAAACAAGGGCAAGGAACAGCCGGTGCATATGAAAAAATGCGAGAATTTACCGGATGAAGCCGAGAAGATTGTGGCACAGATACAGATGTATCAGAAAGAAGGCATTGCGTATCAGGAGATGGCGGTGTTATTTCGGACGAATATGCAGATGCGTTTGCTGGCCGGGAAACTGATGGAACATGGAGTTCCATTTACCATGCGGGAAAATCTTCCGAATTTATTTGATACTTGGATGGCAAAAGATATTATGTGCTATTTGCAGCTTGCACTTGGAAACCGGAGCCGTGAGAAATTTTTAAAGATTGCAAACCGCCCGGTCAGGTACTTAAGCCGTACGGCTTTTACAGAATCAGAAGTAAGTTTTGATAAACTCCGTGCCTATTATGCGGTGAAAAATCAGGAGTGGATGGAAGAGCGAATCTGGAATTTTGAGTATGATTTAAAAAATCTGGCATCGCTTTCACCCTATGCGGCAATTCATTTTATACGAAAAGGCATTGGTTACGATGAATTTTTGAAGACTTATGCCGATGAGAGAAATGTAAATGCCGATGACTGGTTTGATGTGCTGGATGAAATGCAGGAGATGGCACGCGACAAAAAGAGCATTCCGGAGTTCCTTTCTTTTGTAGAAAATTACGGGGATACGCTGGAGGAAATACGGCAGGAGCAGAAGAAGCAGCAGGTCAAAGAAGAACCGGGTGTTTCATTGATGACGATGCACGCCTCCAAAGGCTTGGAATTTCCGGTTGTGTTTGTGCCGACATTAAATGAGGATATTGTACCGTACCGCAAGGCTGTTCAAGAGGGAAATTTAGAAGAAGAAAGACGTATGCTTTACGTGGCAATGACACGTGCAAAAACATATTTGCATCTGTCATTTGTGAAAGAGCGTTTCCATAAAGAGGCGGAGCCGTCACCATTTTTATATGAAATTTCGCCGGCTCTGAAGAATAAAATAAATAAGAAGCGAGGTAGATGAAGGTGAAAAAAGCAATAGCTTATGTGCTTGCCGGAGTAATGATGTTTGAAGTGGCAGGACTGACAGCATCAGAACAGGCACAGGCGTCTGTAAAGGGAAAATTAAATGTGAAATCGGTTACCTTGGCAACCGGAAAATCGGTTACGCTGAAGGTGAAAAATAAAGGAAAGGCAAAGGTGCGCTGGAGTTCATCCAAGAAAAAGATTGCGAGTGTTTCTTCACGTGGTAAAGTGAAGGCAAAGAAAAAAGGAAAAGCAACCATAACAGCAACCGTTTCCTACCGTGGAAAAAAGAAGAAATTAAAGTGCCGTGTTACGGTTTTGCAGGGGGCAAAGAAACTTCGTATTGTGGACGAAGACAAAAAGAGTGTCAATTCCATTGTTTTAAATAAATTTGATTCTGTGAAATTGACCGGTGTAGTTTCACCAAAGAAATCAAACGACAAAGTGATGTGGAAGTCTTACAATCCGGAAGTGGCTACCGTTACAAGCAAAGGTGTTGTAACCGGTCAGTATGTCGGAAAAACGACGGTTCGTGCAAAGACCTATAGCGGCAAGCGCATCAAGGTAAAAGTTACGGTAAAAGCACCGGTGCTTAGTGATACGTTAAAGACCGCTTACATCAAAGATTTTAAGATTGGTGCAGCGGTGAATACGTGGCAGCTTGAGGGAGCCGGAGCCTACGCAAAAGCGAAGGCACTGATTACCAATCAGTTTAATTCGATTACAATGGAAAACCAGATGAAACCGGAGTCACTTCTGAGCAAAGAAAATCAGACACGCGGAACCGACACCAATGTTTTGATTAATGAAGAAATTCTTCAGAAAGTATTGAAACTTGCCAGTGATAACGGATTAAAACTGCGTGGACATACGCTTGTATGGCACAGTCAGACGCCGGAATGGTTCTTCCATAAAGATTATAATGTTGACAAGTCACTTGTTTCTAAGGATGTGATGCGTCAACGAATGGAAAGCTATATCAAGAAGGTTCTCACATACTGCCAGGAAAATTATCCGGGTGTTGTCTATGCATGGGATGTTGTAAATGAGGCGGTCAATGATGATGGTACGATGCGCACATCATCCAACTGGTATAAAGTATATGGTGATGCCGGCTATGTGACAGATGCGTTTACTTTTGCCCGTAAATATGCAGATAAAGATGTGAAACTTTTCTTAAACGATTACAATGAGTATGCAGCGGCAAAAAGAGACCGTATTTATCAGGTGGTAAAAGACTTGTATGACAAAGGCTTGTGTGACGGCGTTGGTATGCAGTCTCATTACTCCATGACAAGTCCGACAATTGCTGCGGTAAAGGTAGCAATTCAGAAGTACAACCAGATTGATCCGGGCAAGATTGAAATTCAGTTGACGGAGTTAGATATTCACAATACATTCCGGACAGCAGCTGACCAGAAAAGTGTAGCAACAAAATACCAGTCATTATTTAACATGCTGGTAGACAGCAGAAGAAATCAGAAAATCAATATTACCGGTGTTACCTTCTGGGGACTTACCGATGGGGATTCCTGGTTGTCTGATTTCAAAGGAGAAACGAGTTATCCATTGCTCTTTGGAGCAGACTATGCAGCGAAATCAGCTTATTTTGCTGTGCTGAACGCTGCCAAATAAGGAGGGATTGGTTTGAATCCAATTAGTGTTCTGATTCTTGTGTTAATTGTAGTTGCGGCTATCTTTGTGATTACTTATGTGGCACATGACCGTGGTTCCTCGATGTGTTCCGGATGCCATGGCGATTGTGCAAACTGTGGCAAAAAGCCGAAAAAAAAGAATAAGTACAAATACGATAAAAAATCGTAAAGTAGTTGTTGTATGTTTTTAAAAATTGGTATATAATAATAGTACCAGAAAGGAAGTTCCTTTCTCCTATATCAATAGGATACGAGGTATAAGGAGTTTACCTCCGCTGTACTGGCAGCGATAACAACTTTGCGTTTACTCTAATATGAGGATAATCTATCAAGTCGGGTGAAAAGCCTGATTATATGGTGGCAAGCACCAGAATGAAACCAGTTAATATGTCAGTTGAGAAGAGAAATCTTTATATTTGTGTATAAAGATTTCTCTTTTAATCTAAAGGGGATAAATGAAATACCAAACACGAAAAGTAAAGCATTTAACAGATTTACAGTTATTAGCACAATTACATTTAGGCGCAAAAATTTATTCAAAGTATGCGGAAAGTGCATTGTTGCTTATATTTAGCGGTGGAAAAAACAAACCATATGAGGCGTATGAGGTTTTTGCGCATAAATACAATTTCATGCATCTTGCCGGAGTTAAGAGTCAAACATTAGGTGCTGCGGAATTTTATCAAGCATGTTTAGAAGGAAAAATAAAAAGGGAAGATTGCTCACCTGTTCATTCAGTATCTAATATGTATTCGAAGGTATCGGTTTTGAACCAATTGTTGGATTTGAAAAATAGCAAGTGTTATAAAATCGGAGAAAAGGATTTAGTGACAAAAAATAATGATTTTGAGATGGCGATAGGTAATAGTTCAGGTGTCGTCGGATATGATCATAGAATTTCTTTAAAAGGCACAAATATTGTTGATAAAACCAAACTTTCAATGCCCACAACATTGATTACTACTCCAATTACCCAATTAGTGTCAAAACCGGAGAAGATAATATTTATATTGCAAAGAAATTTAGATGAAGAGAAATACGAGAAAATATTTTTTGAGATAAAAAAAGGCTTATTGCAGGAAGAATATTATTTGTTACCAGAACAAATCAGAGAGCATATTAATCCAATTAATCGAATATAGAAAGAAAAAGAAGTTCCTTGTGCAGAGACGAGATAACGCTTTGCGTTATAGTCTCTCACAAGGGAACTTCTTGTTCTAGGCATCTACTTCAAAGGTAACGAAGATATATTTTTTGTCTTTGTTAAATTTTGAATTTTGAACTTGTGCTCCTGTTAATTTCTGGTGTTTTACTTTGATATTCACGGATTTCTGTGTTCCATCATTAAATGTAGCAGTGCAGGTTATGGTAACATTGCCAAGTGCTTTGTTTCTTGCGTGTAATTCTGAATCGCTTTCTGCTTTTCCATCGAAAAGTGCCGTTGCATCGGCAGAAGAAATTTTACAGTCGTCATCGGTTATACTTACAGTAAACTGTTTTTCCGGTGTTTCTTTTGCGTTTACGGTGAAGAAACGGTAATTTGATTGAGAGCTTCCTTTGCACAATTCGCCCTCCTTGAAATATTTGGAGTGTTCTGCTTTTGTAACAAAGAAATGCCCCTTATTGATGCGGTATGTGACCGTTTTAATGTTGTTTCCCTCAAACTGCAACGGGGCATTTATACTGTAGGAAACAAACTGTTTGCCTGCCTCGCCGCCACACCACATCGAGGTATAACCGGGATTGGCATAGACCCTCATCTGATTTTTCTTTGTGTGTTTGATTTCTGCTGCGTTGACTTTCACAACAAAGGAATTTGTGACGGCTGTGTTCTGGGCTTTTTCCGGTTTAATAGTTTTATATCCAATGCCCCAAATAAGTGCCAGACAAGCGGCTGCGGCAATGGCGCTTTGTATTATTCGATGTTTTCTCATAGTGCTTTTCCTCCTTTTTGACCTAGACGGAGTTTCCTTTATGAGGATTTCCTCATCGGAAATATCCGGTCTGAGTGCTTGTTTTAAGATGTTTTCAAATTCAGTATCATTCATCATAAGGCAGCCTCCAATTTCTTTTTAAGAATCATTTTTGCGCGGCGCAGTCGGCTCTTTACCGTATTTTCTGAAACTTGCAGACAAGTGGCAATTTCTGAAATTTTTAAATCGGCAGAGTAGAATAGTTCGATTACCGTGCGGTACTTTTCCGGTAAATCAAAAACCATTTTTTGCACCAGTGCATTGGTTTCATTTTGCACTACCGTTTGCTCCGGTGTTTTAGTGTCAGCCGAAATAACTTTCAAATTGCCGCTCTCATCCTGTGCTTCATAACTTTCAAAGGATGCCAGCCGCTTTCGCCTTGCATATTTTCTTCTTTGATTTTTCCAGAGGAAGATGGCTACAGACAGCGTGTAACTTTTGAGGTTTTTATCAACATTCAAATGCTGTAATTGTTCCAGCAATTTCAACATCGTATCTTGATAAAGTTCATCCCCCTCTATTTTGCTCGCTGTTGTCATGCGGCAGAATCGAAGGATGTCAGCACCCTGCGCCTGCACATATTCATCAAACTCTTGTTTTGTCACATGAATCTTCCTTTCTTTTGCTCAAAAGACATCTTTCACAAGTATATTGTCATGGGAGGGGAAAAAGTTTCAAGAAAAAACTTTCCCTTTATTTTAGTCAGTGAAAAGTGTACACAAACAAATAAAAAAAGCCCCTTTGTGAGAGAATATATCGCGAAGCGATATCCCGTCTCTGCACAAAGGGACTTTTTTAGTCCTCTAATTTTTTATTAATAAATTCATCCCAGACGCTGTCGTCTTCATCCTCTTCTGCATCGTCCTCATCTTCGACATCGATATCCGACATCTCGGAATCAATAATCTGCTGCAAAACATCGACAAGCTGTTCTAACAGGGCATCATCTTCGACCGGCGCAATTTCTAACTCGGTTTCTCCTTTCCAGTTTGTACTGCCATCAATGGAGAAGAAATAAAACTCACCGGTTTCATTCTCTGCCTCACAAAAAGCACCATAATCCTGTCCATCATATTCAAACACAAACTGAAGTTCGCACTCTGTCGTTGTGCCGTCTTCATCTTCCATGGTAAGTGTCAAATCTTCTAATTCTTCATAATTAATATCTGCCATAATTTCCTCCAATTCAGATTTCTAATTTGTTTCTTAAACTGTATCATGTTTTTAGCGGAAATGCAACTATTCTGGCGCAAACATTGTATTTTAACCCCTTGCGTCCGTGCCATCCTCGTTTTATACTATAGGTATGAGCAAAGAAAAGACGATTAAAATATCCGTAAGAAACCTAGTGGAATTTGTTTTCCGCGAGGGAGATATTGTAAGTGGCGGCGCGGGTGTGAGAAATGTAGAGGCAATGCAGCTTGGCAGCCGTATTCACAGAAAAATA
>OGKG01004803.1_pt1 | contig 11051 bp, 8 predicted proteins | sample 1572201 | NCBI WGS metagenome assembly OGKG01 (sample SAMEA2582146, study PRJEB24529) | metagenome | biome: Human gut stool | place: China | collected 2011 | reverse complement strand
GCTAGATATTTCTTCATGGGCTTCATTCCTTTCAATAAATTCAACAGCAATATTGTGGGAATTTATTGCGGAAATATTCCGGGAGAATCATCAAATTTCAGATAAAATAACCCCCTTGCTTTCACAAGGGGGCGGTCGTATTTAATTGTGGATATTACCCTTACATATTGCTGATATCATCAAGTGAGTCACGCATTTCCTCAACGGTGTCGGTTATGCTTTCTACCGCCGAAGTGATTTCATCGACCATGCTGTCTATTCTGTCGCTGAATTGATCTACGACATTGCTGCATATTTCATCAATATCAGCATCATTGGGATTTCTGCCGTCAAGCGCCTGCGTTATTGCACTGATGATCTCCTGCTCCAGACCGGAAAAGTTTGTCATACTGTCCAGCTTGGAGGATATCTCGCTCATCATGTTTGAGGTAACGCCGACCAGCGCGTCAGCCTGCGCCTGTATGCTGTCTGTGTTCTGCGGTATTGCGATTTTACGGGCAGCGCCAGTCATGGAAACTTCCGTGGTGCCGTGCCTTTTGCGCAGCTCTCTTGTAGAATACCATGTATTTGTAGGCCAGCCATCTGCGAACACGATATTGTGCCGCTGCGGACGTTCGCTTTCGAATTCGTCAACGCTGTCCGGCAGGTCTGCGTAGGCTTCGGCAGGCTTCGCGGAAAGAACCGTCATATACGCTCTCATAGCCACGAATCTTAGCTGGGTGTATTCGTTGTCGCCGGTGATGAACGGTATCTCGTACAGTTCCCATCCGTTGACCTTTTTGAGCGGCTTTATGAAATTGCGGTTGAGGTTGTAGGTATAGCAGTTATCGCAGTCGTTGTTGTAGACTACTACGAACCGGCAAACCTCGTCGTTTTTGTCGTTTTCGCCGCCGTTGAGCCAGAACGTTAACGTATGCGTGGTGTTCTTCGGCAGAATCAGGGTTTTGGTGACGATCTCCGTCCAGTTGTAGCCCCAGTCGCCGATGGTGTAGGCTTCAGCGAGGTTTCCGTCAGGTCCCTGCATGAAGCTGCGGTTTCCAACATTGGACTTCTGGCAGTCCTTGTTGAAAGACCACTCTCTTGCATTGAAAAGGAGTCTGTTTACGCGCTGTTCGTTCTTGTTTTCGTTAAGGGTATTTATATTATCCATCTTGATGTCCTCCGTATGTGTTACATCGGACACGTCCATCAGACGAATAGTATTGTCGTTCACGAAACGTGCCCGACCTTTTTTGACCAGCCCCGCCGCCCTTTTAGGGTAGGTAAGACCGATGTTTTCGCCGTCCTGTGACTGCACAGAGACGGTCTGTTTGGAGTTGGCTGAATTGGTTCCGTTTTTTGTCATGGGTGTCGTCCCCCTCCAACTGCGATTTTTGATCAGGGTTAACTCCCTGTGCTTGACAATTTGCTGCATTATTGTTATGTGTGCAGTTCACCATATTGATTATAACATACAATTACAATACTTGTCAATGTGCAGATAAATAGAAATATCCCGTCTGCATTTGTGCAGACGGAACAAATATGCTTGACTGAAGCTGTGGAATAATCTCAGCGCGGGTTTTAAAGTTGAAAAGTTGAAATTTTCTTTCGATTATCGCAAAAACATCTATTCATGTTGAAAATACAGGGGATCGACAGTAATAAAAAGAGCCGCGCCATACGGCACGGCTCTATAATAATGCGAATTATGCGAAGTAATCTACGCCGCCCTTGAACAGGAGCTGCTCCTTGTTGCCGGAAACGTTCTTTGCAACATTGTCTGTGAGACGCTCGGTGTGACCCATCTTACCGAGGACTCTGCCGTCCGGAGAGATGATGCCTTCGATAGCGTACATGGAGCTGTTCGGGTTGAACGCAACGTCCATAGTGGGGTTGCCGCTGAGGTCAACGTACTGAGTAGCCACCTGACCGTTCGTGATAAGCTGCTTTATTACGCTCTCAGGAGCTACGAAGCGGCCCTCGCCATGGGATATCGGAATATTGTGGATATCGCCGACGTTGCAGCAGCTGAGCCACGGGGACTTGTTGGTGCAGATACGAGTCAGGGTAAGCTGAGACTGATGGCGGCCGATGGTGTTGTAGGTCAGCGTGGGGCTTTCAGCGGTCAGCGGAACTATCTTTCCGAACGGAACAAGACCAAGCTTGATGAGCGCCTGGAAGCCGTTGCAAATACCGATCATAAGACCGTCGCGGGCATAAAGCATGGACTCAACAGCGTCTTTGATCTTCGGGTTGCGGAAGAACGCGTTGATGAACTTTGCGGAGCCCTCCGGCTCGTCGCCGCCGGAGAATCCGCCGGGGATCGCGATTATCTGGGAGTTTTCGATGTGCTTTGTAAACTCGCTTACGCTGTCCTCCATATCCTGCGCGGAGAGGTTGCGGATAACGAATATTTCGGAATCGCCGCCGTAACGGTTGAATGCGTTAGCCATGTCGTACTCGCAGTTGGTGCCGGGGAATACCGGGATAAGCACGCGGGGCTTTGCGACCTTCACGGAACTGTGCTTCAGCTCACAGCCGCCGGTGTAGGATATCTTCTCGGGAGCGGGCTTTTCGGGGAGCTGTGCCTTGAATATAGGCTCAAGAACGCCGTCCCACTTCTTCTCGAGGGAAGCAACGTCTAGCTTGACATCTCCGGAGGTGATGGTATAGTCTGCAACGGTCTCGCCGATGGTCTTTACGCCGTCAGCTTCTCCGGTGAGCTCCATAATGAACGCGCCGTAAACCGGTGTGAACAGCTCCTCGTCGGTGAGCTTATCAAGCTTTGCGCCGATCTGGTTACCCAGTGACATCTTGAAGATACCCTCTGCAACGCCGCCGTGCGCAATGCTCCATACGGAAACAGCCTTCTTGTCCTTGATGAGCTTCTCAACGGTGCGGAAAACTTCCTTAACGCTGTCGAATACCGGCAGGCCGTTTTCGTCGTACTTCGGCGCGATGTAGCCTATCTTATGACCCGCAGCCTTGAATTCAGCCGAGATAACGTCGGGAGCCTTAGCGGTGGATACTGCGAAGGAAACCAGCGTCGGCGGAACGTCGATATGCTCGAAGGTACCGCTCATGCTGTCCTTGCCGCCGATTGCGCCGCAGCCCATTTCAAGCTGTGCACGGTAAGCGCCGAGCAGCGCTGCGAAAGGCTTGCCCCATCTCTCGGGTTTGCCCTGGGTGCGCTCGAAATATTCCTGGAATGTCAGCCAGCAGTGTTCGTATGTGCCGCCCGCTGCGACAACCTTTGCGATACTTTCAACTACCGCGCATACTGCTCCGTGATACGGGGACTGTGTGGATACAGCCGGGTCGAAGCCCCATGCCATTATAGAAGTTGTGTCGGTCTTTGCGTTCAGCACAGGGAGCTTCGCAGCCATTGCCTGTACAGGGGTCTGCTGGGTTTTTCCGGAGAACGGCATTAGAACTGTAGCGCCGCCGATGGTGCTGTCGAAGCGCTGTACAAGGCCTCTCTGCGAGCAGATGTTGAGGTCTGTTACCATGCCTTCCCAGTCAGCGGAGGTGTTCTTTCTGCCGGTGGAGTAGGATACCTTTACGTCAGGTACTGCAACGTCGGTGTGCTTCTCTGCGCCGTTGGAGTTCAGGAACTCGCGGGAGATATCAACGATGGTCCTGCCATTCCAGTTCATGCGGAGCCTCGGCTCGGACTTAACAACTGCGACAGGTGTGGACTCAAGGTTCTCCTTGGAAGCGAGAGCGCGGAACTTGTCGGCGTCCTCAGGCGCTACTACTACAGCCATTCTCTCCTGGGACTCGGAAATTGCAAGCTCGGTGCCGTCCAGACCGTCGTACTTCTTCGGAACTGCGTTCAGGTCGATCTCCAGACCGTCCGCAAGTTCGCCGATGGCAACGGAAACGCCGCCTGCGCCGAAGTCGTTGCAGCGCTTGATGAGCTTTGTAGCATCGGGATTTCTGAATAATCTCTGGAGCTTTCTCTCCTCGGGAGCGTTACCCTTCTGGACCTCTGCGCCGCAGGTGTCGAGGGACTGTATGCTGTGAGCCTTGGAGGATCCGGTAGCGCCGCCGCAGCCGTCGCGGCCGGTACGTCCGCCGAGCAGGATAATAATATCGCCGGGAGCCGGGCGCTCTCTGCGTACGTTCTCAGCAGGAGCCGCGCCGATAACTGCGCCGATCTCCATGCGCTTTGCCACATAGCCGGGGTGGTAGATCTCTGCGACGTGACCGGTAGCAAGACCGATCTGGTTGCCGTAGCTGGAGTAGCCCGCAGCGGCAGTGGTGGTTATCTTTCTGGGCGGGAGCTTACCCTTGATGGTCTTTTCGACCGGCAGCAGCGGGTCGGAAGCGCCGGTGACTCTCATTGCCTGGTATACATAGGAACGTCCGGAAAGCGGGTCGCGGATAGCGCCGCCGAGACATGTCGCAGCGCCGCCGAAAGGCTCGATTTCGGTCGGGTGGTTGTGGGTCTCGTTCTTAAACATGAGGAGCCAGTCCTCGTCCCTGCCGTCAACATCTACCTTGATGCGGACGGAGCATGCGTTGATCTCCTCGCTTTCGTCGAGATCCTTCAGAATGCCGTCTTTCTTGAGCTTTTTCGCGGCGAGGGTAGCGATGTCCATGAGGCACAGCGGCTTGTTGTCGCGGCCCAGCTCGTGGCGGTCTGCCTTGTATTCAGCGTATGTATCTGCGATGTAGGAGGGCTTGATATCCGCGTTGTCGATGATGGTGCCGAATGTTGTGTGGCGGCAGTGGTCAGACCAGTAGGTGTCGATCATGCGGATCTCAGTGATGGTCGGATCGCGGTGCTCGCTCTTGAAGTAATCCTGACAGAACTTGATATCGTCGTTGTCCATTGCAAGGCCGTAGTGTACGACGAAATCAGCAAGCTCGGCGTCGGTCTTGTTTATGAATCCGGTGAGAGTCTCAACGCTGGTCGGAATGGTGTACTTTACTTCTAGGGTATCGTACTTGTCGAAGCCGCACTCGCGGGACTCGACTGCGTTGATGAGGTAGTGCTTGATACGCGCGAATTCGTCGTCGGAGATCTTACCCTTGAGTACGTAGATCTTAGCGTACTTAACAACAGGGCGCTCGCCGGGGCAGAGCATCTGAATGCACTGTGCCGCGGAATCCGCACGCTGATCAAACTGACCGGGCAGGAACTCAACGGCGAACATGCGCTCGTCAGCGGCGGGCTTCGGGAGCTCGTAATATACCTCGTCTACCGGAGGCTCGGAGAACACGGTGGGAACTGCGGCTTCAAAGTTCTCTTTCGGGAGCTTTTCACAGTCGTAGCGGTTGATGATCCTTACATTTTCGACGGTTTTTATGCCCAGCGCGACATTGAGGTCGGCAAGCACGGCACCGCCGTCTACCGCGAACTGCGGCTTCTTTTCAACGTAAATACGGTATACCATTGTTTTTCCTCCATATACTCACAGCGTATCGCTGCAATAATAATATCATTATACTACTAAACCGGCGTAAAATCAATATGCCGGGGTGCTGAAATATGGCGGCTCCGGCTTTGATAATTTGGTTATTTATTCTTCCTGAGTTCCGGATATGTCAGCGCGGGAGCGCAGCAGCGCCGCGTACTCCTCGCTGGTGCATTTATCGGCGAGGGACATAAGCTCCTCGGAGGTATCGCAGGCTTCCTCTATCGCCTTGAGTATCGCCCAGTTCAGACCGTCGCAGTCCGGGGAAAACAGTCCGGTAAGCTGCACCGCGTCATCGTAGGAGAGGGGCTGGCTGAAATTCAGCAGCTTGTCGTATTTTTCGAAAAGCTCGTCTGACATCTCCGAGTCTGCGGGAATGGGGCCTAATGCTAAAAGCTGTTTGATGCTGCTTGTCATGTGATTCTCCTTAATTCAGAATTTCGTGGTTCCGGTGCAGTAGTTCCCGTCGGCGGAGGTCAGCTTAACCTGTACCAGGGAATGCCGCGGGATATCCTCGCCATAGATACGCACGGGAATATAGCTTCCGGTAAATCCGTTGCAATAGTCGGGGGAAGTGTGTTTTTCGATGAGCACTGTATGCACCGTGCCGACCTGTGATTCAAGGAACTGACGTTCCAGGCGGTCGGCAAGGGCGCTCATTTCCTTTGCGCGGGCGGATTTGACCTGCGGTACTACCTGGTTGGTTCGCATTGCCGCGACCGTCCCCTTTCGTATCGAGTAGGGGAAAACGTGTATCTTTGCAAATCCGACTTTTTCCGCAAACGCCATGCTTTCGGCAAATTCCTCATCGGTTTCGCCCGGGAATCCTACCATGATATCGGTGGTTATGGCGCAGCCCGGGAACACATTCCGGAGCTTTTCCACAAGCGCCAGATATTCCGCGCTGGTGTAGCGGCGCTTCATTCTTTTCAGCACGGCGTCGCTTCCGGACTGCAGCGACAGGTGGAAGTGCGGACACAGTTTCTCGCAGGCTTTCAGGCGCTGTATCTCATCGCCGGTGAGAGTGTCCGCTTCAAGGGAGCCGAGCCGGACGCGTTCAATGCCCGATACCTGAGCGGCTCTTACCGCGTCGGCGGGTGTGTATCCGATATCTTCCCCGTAGCAGCCGAGGTTTATTCCGGTGAGGACTATCTCGCGGTTTCCGGCGGCCGCCGCCTGCTCAGCCTGGCGGGTTATTTCCTCCGGGCGGCGGGAGCGCACGCGCCCTCTCGCAGTGGGGATTATGCAGTAGGCACAGAATCTGTCGCAGCCGTCCTCTATCTTGATGAAAGCGCGGGTGCGGTCGAGGTCGGCGGCTGAGGACGCTTCGTCAAACTCGCGGGTGAGCGGCTGTACGCAGGACATGCGGCGGTGCTCCGCGATGAATTTCGACACCATCGCCGGTATTTCGGATTTGTTCGCGTTTCCGGTGATTATATCGGCGGCGGAGACGTCGCGGACGGCTTCCTCCGGATATGCCTGCGGGTAGCAGCCGCAGAGCACGGTTATTCCGTCGGGGTTCAGCGTTTTGCAGTGGGAAACGGTCTGACGCGCCTTTTTTACGCCGACGCCGGTGACGGCGCAGGAATTGATTATATACACGTCGGCGTGGGAGTCTTCCTCCGCCGGGGAGTACCCTGCGGCAAGGAATGCGGCGTGTATCGCGGCGCTCTCGCAGGAGTTCACCTTACAGCCCAGGGTGATTATACTGAATGTCATGGGTACCTCTTTTCGCACGGTTTGCCGATAATATCGACTGGTGTGGTGCGGTTTCGTAATTTTAGCCAAAACCAAAACTTCATATAACAATATTATAGCTGATTATTCCGAAATTTGCAATAAGCTATTGACTATTTTTCAGTTTGAGGATATACTTATTTACAGAGGAAATAATATCCTCAGAAGAATGATTATCACCAAAGAAAGGCGGCGGTTTTTATGAAGAAAATGAAGATCAGTCTCAGTTCTATCGAGGATGTAAAGGAATTCGTGGCACTCACCAACAGCTACTCGTTTGACAGCGATCTCGTATCCGGAAGATATGCGGTCGACGCTAAGTCCATCATGGGTATTTTCAGTCTCGACCTTGCAAAGCCGCTGGAGTTTGTTGTTCACGATGACGGCGCCAAGGCTGACGAGCTGCTCGACGCAGTTCTCAAGTTCAGAGCGTAATTTTATTCTGGAAAGGAAGCATTATTATGACTACAGTAAAAATCAACATTAACACCATCAACGACGTCAAGGATTTCGTAACTATCGTTTCCCGCTGCGAGTATGACGTTGATATCGTATCCGGCAGATACGCCATCGACGCTAAGTCCATCATGGGTATCTTCAGCCTCGACCTCTCCAAGGAGCTGACCCTGAATATCCACAGCGATGACTGCGCAGATTTCCTCGACGCTATCAAGAAGTACATCGTTAAGTGATAATACTTGATGACTGCTTCGGCAATCTAACGCGTATGCGGTCTGGACGTTCTTCGTTCAGACCGTTTTTACATTTATGCCGGATTTGTGTGTTTTGCCGGATTTGATATGTGAAAATTGCATTTTTGGTAAAAAATCCGAAAATAATATTTACAATCGGGCGTAATAGTGGTATAATGAATGTGTATTTAAAGTCGCGCTGACGTCCTGCCGGCGCAGGAAAGGATACTACTATGGATATCAAAATCGAATTAACCAAAAACCCTAAGCCCAAGCCCGCTGACGAAACCAAGCTAGGCTTCGGTCATATCTTTACCGACCATATGTTCGTTATGGACTACGACGCTGGTCAGGGCTGGCATGACGCACGCATTGTGCCTTATGGTCCGATCGAGCTTATGCCTTCCGCGATGGTCCTTCACTATGGTCAGGAGATCTTTGAGGGCATGAAGGCTTACAGAACCCCTTCCGGCGACATTCAGTTCTTCCGCCCCGAGGAGAACTTCAAGAGAATGAACGTCTCCGCTGAGCGTCTCGTTATCCCGCAGATCAACGAGAAGGACGCTCTCGAGGCTCTTCACAAGCTCGTTGAGATCGATAAGGACTGGGTTCCGCATATCGAAGGCGCTTCCCTTTATATCCGTCCGTTCATTTTCGCGGCTGATCCGTTCCTCGGCGTACGTCCCGGTGAAAAGTACTATTTCATGATCATCATGAGCCCCTCCGGCGCTTACTACAGCACCGGTATCAATCCCGTAAATATCTATGTTGAGACCAACTATGTCCGCGCGGTAAGAGGCGGTATGGGCTTCACCAAGACCGGCGGCAACTACGCTGCTTCTCTTGCGGGTCAGGACGAGGCTCACAAGCAGAACTATTCTCAGGTACTCTGGCTCGACGGCGTTGAGCGTAAGTACATAGAGGAAGTCGGCGCTATGAACATCATGTTCGTTATCGACGGCGAGGTCGTTACTCCGTCCCTCCAGGGCAGCATTCTTTCCGGTATCACCAGAAAGTCCGCACTTGAGCTTTGCAGAAAGTGGGGCATGAAGGTTTCCGAGCGCCGCATCACCATTCAGGAAGTTGCCGACGCTTACGACGCTGGCAAGCTCGACGAGGTATTCGGAACAGGTACGGCGGCTGTCGTTTCTCCTGTAGGCCACCTCAAGTGGGGCGACAAGGTAATGGAGATCGGCGGCGGTAAGATCGGCCCGATCACCCAGAAGCTCTATGACACCATGACAGGTATGCAGTTCGGTAAGATTCCGGACGACATGGGCTGGATCGAGAAGCTCTGATTCTGCTGACAGATCAAATATTTCCGCGCTGGTATTACTTTTGATGTACCGGCGCGGTTTTGTATATGGTTATTTGGAGGTGATTTATCATGAAGAAAAAACTTGCTGTAATTATTATGGCGTTTATAATGATGATATCGGGCTGTTCGATGGCGCTGTCACAAGGCGAATATTACAACAGATTCTCCGAGAACTATAAGGCGTATAATAAGAACTTGCTGTCGCTGTCGGCGAAGTTAGGCGATGCGGAGTCGGATCCCGGCAGTGTCGACTGGGACAGCTTTGAGAGCGATCTGAAAGGCGCCCGGGACAGTCTTGACGCTATTGAGAAATTGTCTCCGCCGCCGATATACAGCGCCCAGCACCGCAATATCTGCGAGGATATACAGTCAGAAAGAGAATGGTGTGAGGCAGTTGCAAAGGTAGCGGAGGACAGGGAATTAACCGATGACATGCTTCAAGAAATCACAGATGCAGCTTATTCGTCACAGTTTCATACATCGGTATTCAATCTGATAATGCAGATGAAAAAAGATGGGGTTTCAACGAATTAAACGCCGAATATTGCAGACTACATTCCGGTAAATTAACTGCATGATTAGGGCGCGGCCGAGGATATCGGCTTGCGCCCTCTTTTTATGGGCTGTATGCGGGTCAATAAATACGACAGCTTTATTCAGTATAAGCTGTAAGAGTTTTTCTGAAAATCCTGTGAAAAAATTTTGCCGGGGTTGACAGGCAATTGATTATGGTGCTATAATTATCATGTTGCAAAAAAACGTAAAAGAGAGGTGAGCAGAGTTGAAAAATGGTGACAGTCACGGGCGAAGTACACGGTATGACGCCCGGAATTGCGGCTCTGCCCGCTTTTATGAATAAATAGGCGCATACTGTGCCCGGCTTCACTTTCACTCAGATGCAGCAAAATTTGATGAAAGGCAGGGTACTATTATGGCAATGAACGAAGCAGTTATCAGGGATCGCGCAGCGGAGATCGCAGAGCTTGTCAGGAGCGATCTCTCACCGAAGGCGGCTCAGGAGCGGCTCGCGGAATATCATGCAGGTGATATAGCAGCGGCGGCGGAGCTCCTCAGCGCGGGGGAGCGCACGAAGCTGTTCCGCACGCTGGACATGGACGAGCTTGCGGACGTTTTCGAGTATTTCGAGCCGGAGAATTCCGCGGAGTACCTCAAGGAAACGGATCTCGGGAAAACTGTTCTGCTGATCGGCAAAATGGAGACCGACGCGGCGGCGGACGTTCTTAGAGAATTCCCGAAAGAAAAGAGAAATCAGCTTTTCGAGCTTCTCGACGAGGAGCTCAGGAGAAAGCTGGAGCTTATCGTGTCGTTTGACGACGATGAGATCGGCAGCCGAATGACCACAAACTACATTTCGATAAGCTCCGGAATGACCGCGGCAGAGGCTACGCGGGCGCTGATGGGTCAGGCTAAGGAAAACGACAACATCTCCATACTTTTTGTTACGGCAGAGAACGGATTTTTCTGCGGCGCGGTGGGGCTTAGGGAACTGCTTACCGCTGAGAAGCACTCGGAGATAAAGCCGCTGATACAGCAGAGCTTTCCGTATGTTTACAGCACTGAAAAGACGGAAGACTGCATAGAGCGGCTCAAGAGCTATTCTGAAAGCAGCATTCCCGTGCTGGACAGCGGGAATCACATTCTCGGAGTGATCACGCTGGAAAGCCTCCTGGAAGCTGTCGATGATGAAATGGGCGACGACTATGCAAAACTCGGCGGTTTGTCAGAGGAGGAGGATCTCCATGAGCCGCTTTTCGCAAGCCTTAAAAAGCGTATGCCGTGGCTGCTTATACTGCTTGTGCTGGGTATGGCGGTATCCGGAGTTGTCGGAGAAGGCAATTATTACATCGAATTGCAGGACCATGGGCTGGAAGAGGACAA
>OGKG01004802.1_pt1 | contig 11052 bp, 7 predicted proteins | sample 1572201 | NCBI WGS metagenome assembly OGKG01 (sample SAMEA2582146, study PRJEB24529) | metagenome | biome: Human gut stool | place: China | collected 2011 | reverse complement strand
CAGTCAAGCCGCTGCAAGCCACTGTTTAAGCCATTTAAAATGACTCCCGCAACCAACAAAAGCCATTAATCATCACGATTAATGGTCTTTTCATTTTCTGAGAATAATTGAAATACTGAATTTTTTCTACTATTGCTTAAAAAATTGTCCGTAACACCTCAAAAGTGCTACGGACTTTATCTCTATACATACCGCTATATGTTTTTAGGTGAAAATGTTTTTTCGGCATTTAAAAGTTTAATATTTTACTTAGCTTGATATTAAGAGCGAGGTATATGTTCTTAATTGTTTTTTAATTATTGATATATTATTTTTCCTTTAAACTTCCATTAAATCCATTCAAAATAGGCTCTAAAAAATATGAAATAATACTTCTCTGCCCAGTTTTAATTTCTAAATTACCAGATAATCCAGAAATAATTTTTATATTCTTATTATCATTTTCTATGTCAGTTATAACACGATATACATTACCTATGTTATCTACAACATCTGAATTTGGACTTATATATATAATCTTTCCAGATACAGTTCCATAATCAGAATATGAATATGCATCAAGTTTTATTTGAACTGTATCACCAATATTTATATCTGCTATATCTTTATTTTGTATATAACATTCCATTTGTAATGGTACATCATTTGGAACAATCGACATCAATTCTTGATATGAATTAACTATATCCCCTATAGAATTTACAGCTAAATTACTTATATAACCATCGGCTGGTGCGGTAATATGGGTATATTTTTCTGATTTCTGATATTGTTTAAGCTTTGTATTTAAATTTGATAATTCACTCTTTTTTTCAGAATAAATATTATTTATTTCTTGTTTATGCTCTATATCCAGATTCTGGATTTTTAATTCAGCATTTTCTAATTGAAGTTTTTTCTGTTGTACTATCTGTTCTTGGGCTTTAAGAAGTTCTGAACTATTTTTATAACTTTCCTTTGTTGCCACTGCGTTATCATATTCCAATTTAGCGGATTCTTTTGACAATTCAAGTGATTTTTTAGATAAAGAATAACTATTTTCTTTTTCTATAATAATTTCGAGATTACTTTTACAATTTTCATTATAATTTTTTAAAGAAATATTGGATATATCTATTTTATCAATTAGTTTTGAATAAACATCTATTTCAGCTTCAATGACACTTATTTGCTCTTTTATAAAAGTAATATCTGTTTCAGATTCAGTATCAAGCTCAATCAAAATATCTCCCTTTTTCACACTTTGACCATTTTTTACATATATCTTTTTAATATTTCCAGAAAGATAAGATTTAACTATTACTATGTTTCCTTCTGGAATCACCTGACCTTTTGCAGTAACAACAACATCTGTTTTCGCTATGCAAGACCAAATAATTGTAACAATAAGCAATGAAAAGATTGAGTATATAATAATCTTACCGGCTTTATGTGCAGGTCGTTCAATTATTTCAAGAATATTAGGCATAAAATCATATTTTAACTCACTGTTTTTATGTTGGCTATATTTTAAAATATAATCCGAGATTTTATCTTTCATTTACTATTCTCCCATCTGTTGTTTATGATATAAATATGAATATAAGCCATTTTCTTCAAGTAAATTTTCATGTGTATCATACTCAACTAATTCGCCTTTATCTATAACCATAATTTTTTGAGCAATTTTCAAGGTTGAAAGCCTATGTGCAATAATTAAAACTGTTCTTCCTTTACAAATATCTTTTAAATTTTTTTGGATAATACTTTCGGATTCATAATCAAGTGCAGAAGTTGCCTCATCAAAAATCAAAATACGAGGATTAGCTATAATAGCACGAGCAATAGCAATCCTTTGCTTTTGACCACCTGATAGCCCTATGCCTTTTTCTCCAATTATAGTATCATATCCATTAGGAAGTTCTGTAATAAATTCATGTGCACCCGCTGTTATAGCTGCTTGTATAATCTGTTCCGCTGAAGCTGACGGCATATGTATAGCAATATTTTCACTTACAGTTCCAGAAAACATATAATTTTCCTGCAATACTACACCTATCTGTGTTCTCAACCACAACGGATTTACCAATGAAATATCAATATTATCTATACTAATTTTTCCACTTTCCGGAATATACAATCTTTGTATTAACTTAGAAATGGTACTTTTTCCTGACCCACTTCGACCAACTATACCTATTATACTTCCCTCAGCTATATCAAATGTAATTCCTTTTATAACTTCCGGATTATCTATCTTATATCTGAATCTTACTTTATCGAATGATATTTTTCCCTTAATTGATGGAAGATTAGAAAGATTGGTATTAGAAATTGGTTCTGTAGGAGAATTAAATATATCACCTATACGCTTTACAGACATTGAGGCTTGCTGATATTCCTGCCAAAGCTGAACCAATCTTAGAACAGGTCCGGTTACTCTTCCCGAAAGCATTCTAAATGCTACCAATGCACCAACAGTTAATGCTCCATTCATCACAGCTACAGCCCCGAAAACAAGAATAAGTAACTCAAACATTTTTTGTATAAATTGGGCTATACTATTAGAATTAGCAGAAACCATGGATGTTTTATATCCTGCCTTAACATATTCTGATTGTATATCTCCCCACTTTTTTTCAAAATTTTCTTCTAATGCAAAAGATTTAACGGTTTGAACACCATTAATAGATTCAACTAAGAATGATTGAGATTCAGCACCTGCATTAAATTTTTCATCTAATCTTTTTTTAAATATTGGTGTAATAATTGCAGAAAGAATTGCAAAAACAGGAATCGAAGCTACTACAATAAGTGCAAGAGATACATTATATATAAAAAGGATAACTATATATACAATAATAAAAAGAAAATCTATTATTGAAGATAATGGTGTACCTGTTAAAAAATTTCTAATATTATCTAATTCTCTAACTCTTGCCACTGTTTCACCCACACGCCTGGATTCAAAGTATTTTAAAGGAAGTGCAAACAAATGTTTAAATAACTTATAATTTAGAATTACATCAATTCTATTTGTTGTATGAGTAAAAACATAATTTTTTGCTATTCCAAGTACCAATTCATAAATATAAACTATTATAATTCCAATAGCAATAGACCACAATGTAGACATACTATTATTGACTAAGACTTTATCAATAACAACTTGTGTCATTATCGGAGTAAGAATTCCTAAAATTTGTATTGTAAAAACTGCAATAAACACTTGAATAAATTGCTTTTTAAACTTAAGGATTGTTGGAATAAACCATTTAAAGCCAAATTTTGTTTCAGAATCTATAAATTCTCTTTTTTTCAGTAATATGGTTGTTCCACTCCAAAATTCTTTGAATATATTCAAATCCATCATTTCAGGATTTTGTTTATCAGGATATAAAATCATAACTTTATCATTTAAAATTTTTGCAACAATAAAATAATTATCATTTTTATCCTTAACCATTACAGGTACTTTTAATTTTGCTAAATCTTCTATGCTCATTTTGCGAAGTTTTGCTTTTAATTTAAATGACTTCGCTATGCTTATAATATCAAGGTCACTTAATTGAGATTTTTGATTAAGCATTATGTGCTCTATCTCTTGTTGAGATATCTTTAAATTCAAAAATCTCATCAATATTATTAAACAACCTAATCCACTATCTAATTTATCATTCATTATATAATAATTTTCCTCTCTACTATAAAATAAAGACCAAATATAAAGAGCTAAAATACACCTTATATTTGGTCTAATCTCAAATATTATTAATTTGCTTTAACCCATATCTGTTCTAATACATTTCTTGTTCCTATAGAATCTTTCTCTATAGATTCACTCCAAGAAATATTATTTTCTGATGTATAAACTGACATATTTTCAATAAGGAGTTGAACTTGGTTATTTCTAAGTGCATATCCATCATTACTAATGATATTTTCTATTTGATTATTTTCGCCCTTAAACCAATCATTTATTGTAAATACATCATTAGTTTCATTCATAATTATATCAAGATTATCCTCATTTCTTGAAAATACAAGATTCAAGATATCAGTATTTATCTGCAAGGTATCATTTCCAGCAGAATCAGAAATATTAACAATACCATCTCCAGAAGAAAATGTATAGTTATTATCTATTTCCAAACTATCAAACGAAAAATTAGATTTATTGATTTTTGCAACTGTTCCATCAGCAAAAATATATTTGAAATTAGAATAATCATCTCTATAGAAGTAATCCTGAATAATCAATTTATCTTCTGTTCCATTTATACTTATTTCAAGGTTATAGCTATTCTTTTTCAAAGATAGGTCTTTGGGATTTACATTATCTGTGAACTTGATTACATTCAATCCACTGTTATCATAGATTGTATCTATACCATAACCCTTGCCAAAGATATATGTATCATCTCCACTTTCACCACGGAGATAATCGTTTCCTGCTCCACCATCTAATATATCGTTGCCACTTGAACCATTGATAGTGTCATTACCACCATATCCATATAACTCTGAACTTTCATATACTGTTCCAAGATTATCGTTTGCATCAGTGCCACGAACTACTTTTAATATAGCTGTAATATCATCTTTTATCCATTTTGTTCCATCAGCAAAGACATATTTGAAATTAGAATAATCATCTCTATAGAAGTAATTCTGAATAATCAGCTTATCTTCTGTTCCATTTATGCTTATTTCAAGGTTATAGCTATTCTTTTTCAAAGATAGGTCTTTGGGATTTACATTATCTGTGAACTTGATTACATTCAATCCACTGTTATCATAGATTGTATCTATACCATAACCCTTGCCAAAGATATATGTATCATCTCCACTTCCGCCGCTGAGATAGTCATCACCCTTGCCACCATCTAATATATCGTTGCCGCCATTTCCAGATAAGCTATCATCTCCTAAGCCACCAAGAAGCATATCATCTTCAGAAGAACCATTTAATGTATCTTTTCCTGCGCCACCAACTAAAACTCCTTCAGTAGAAAGAGAGAGACTATCATTTGAATTTGTACCAACTATACCACCACAATATTTTTCTATAGTTTGAGCATATTGCATATTTAAAGAATATATATATGATTTAAAGTCTATAAACATATTTTTATCTTCAATAAGAAGAACTCGTCCTAAATCAGCAAGAGTTACAACAGAGGCAGAACCACTTTTAAGTTTGAAATATACATATGAATTAAACAAACTCAAATCATAATGCTTTTTACCATCAGGAAGATTTTCTATAGATATAAATTCTAAATATTTTTTAATTTTGCCATAAATCATTTCAGAATAATATGATGATGCAAGATTTTTATATGTTTTTTGAAGTATAGGACCTGCAAGTTGGTTTGGATTTGCACCAAATTGACCTGAAAAGTTCCTATCTATCATCTTTTCAATAACATTAAGCTGTCTTGCATCAATATATTGACCTCTACTTGTAGGGTCAAGCTCTGATACTCCACAAAGATTATAAAGTATATCATCTATAAGTGAAACTCGTTCGTCTAAATTTTTAGATTTTAAAAATTTCTTAACAAGGGCAGTAAGCTTGCCTGTTGAATCCATTGCCATAGCATAGTGCAAAGAATGAACACTTCCGACTGAACGCACATTTGGCAGAGCAAGAATATCATCGCTTATCTTAAATTCAATATTATCCTTAGTGTCAATACGGTCTGAAGAAAATTTAAATTCCCCCACAGTTGTTTCAGTTCCATCTTCAAAAGTAACACTCGAAATATTTGCAAGAACCGAATCATTAATTTCATTATCAGAATTTTTTTCTGTATAGTTTAGGTTTATTGAAGTAATTCCTGCCTCTTTCAATGTCATAAGCTCATCAGAGGTTGAAATACCATCTTTATTTTTATCCTGCCAAATAAGAAGTCTGTTATATATCTCATCATGAGCGTCAATTAGTCCATCAAGATTATAATCATATTGTGCCAGTGCCTCAAAACCAGATTTTGCATATGTACCATCTGAAAGAAGGGTTCTATCACCAAAAAGTTCTCCGCTATTGTTAATCTTGCCATCGCCATTTAGGTCAAGTGCGAGAAAAGCATCATCGCCTGTTATCCAACCTGTCTTTTCAGCAAAGCCGTTTAAATCCATATCGAAATGTACGCCGTCTTCTATACCGGTAAGCTCGAAGCCTGATTTACCAAGGTCTATTACCAGTGGGTCATATACAATATTCTCAGCAGTTGTCATGCTTTTATCTGCTTCATCGGCAGATTTTTTTACACCGCCAGAGCCCCCACTTGCTCCTCCAAAACTTCCCATTGCATCATTTCCAATTGGTTCACTTGTATCTGGTATATAACTATATCCAGATGCTAATGCAGTATTAAAGTTAGAAATAATAGAAGAGCCAGAAATTGTATTTTCACCAATATTATCATTTTTAAAATCATTTTTAAGCATTTCTCGTATTTGATTAATGCTCATTCCATCAAAATTATATCCTTTTTTCTCTAATAAACTAACACAAAATTCTCTTACTTCATCAGGTGTTGTTACTAAATTATATGTACTATCACAATAATCCAAAAATTCTTCTATACTATCATAATTAAATATATTAAGCATGGATTTTATATCCATAAATGTTCCTGTTTTTTCATTCAATCCAAGAATTATAAGATCTTTCTTATTTATAACAAGATTATCTTGTGTTAATAAAAATATTGCAGCTACTTCTACATCATACTTCAATGCCATTATAGCCATTTGTGTACAAGTATATTCTTTATCTTTATATATATAATCATATTGTTCGTCAAATGTTTTGTTTATACCTGTTATTATATATCCAAAATAATCTCCAATTATAGGTAAAGCACCTACTAAGCTTTCCGACAACTCAATAAATGCATCTCCAATATCTTTAACTTTTTGAATGTATTGCTCATCTTTGCAGTTTTTTAACTCAAAACAACTCCTTTCTAATTTAGTTAATTGAATTGAAAATTCAAATAAATTATTAATCTTTTCTACTAAATCAGAACCATTGAATTCATAATCTTCATAATCTAAATTATCCAATATCTTTTCACCATAAATAAGTTCTGTGATTTTTTGAGAAACCGCATTACTAAGTGTAGTATTATATACAGAATTCAAAGTAGATACAATAATATCTTTTACAACATCTTTAAAATTAAAATCTTCTTCTTTTATTTCTTCATAAACTTTTTCTCGTACATAACTTTTTATTGCAGTTTTAACATCATCTTTAATAACTTCTTTACCTACATCTGCAACAAAATCACCTATTGTTATCTGTCCCATTTCTATCTTCCTCCATTAAATTAAACTTTATTAGCAATATCTATGTCTGTAATTTTACCACTATTTAATACAAACATAGATATATATATATCATCATTAATTTCATAATATATATACTCACCTACATCGGTACTTTTAATATTAGTAGGTTCACCAAACTTTTTTAATATGTCATTTTTCGTACTATTTATACCAATATTATCTATTTGCAGAAATCCATACATATTTTCATTTAAATCTGAAGATGAAATATAATATGCAATAAAATCTGTAATTTTTTGATTTTTTTGATAATTAGACAAAAAAACATATGATACTTTTTCATCATTATACATTAGTTTTGTTACTGCGTATGTTTTTCCGTTATGTTCTTCAATATCAACTGAACTATCAAAAGTATATCCATCACCTAAATCACTAAGTTTATATGGTATTTTTAAGGATTTACCATTCAATGTAATTTTTTCCATCATCTGCTTAACTTTTGTATCATTATCATCAGAGTATTTTGTTGCACTCGATTCTATCTTACTACTTTCTACTGCAGATTGCGATACAGCACTTGCTGTGCTTGGTGTGTTTGCACTATTTTCTTGGTTCGATACAGAAACTGATGGTTTTGATGTACCACAAGCCGCCGCACTCGCTACAATCGCTGCTGAAAGAAATAATGTTAATAATATCTTTCTTTTTTTCATTTCTCTACCTCTCTTATAATTTATTTTATAAACTTAACTTTATATATTTGCGAGTTAGATGCTAATTATAACATAATTTATTTTAAATTTGTTATATCTGGTATGAAAAGGGCTTTTTCTGGTAAACTTTGTACTTGATATATGATTTTTGTGTAAGTTTTAATTTATATATAAACTACAAAGTTTATTAGATTCACTTAGAAAAATCGGAACAACCACACACTCTGAAATAATCTCTAAAATAGCGTTTAAAGTCGAATCAGATACTGTTGCTGATGAATATTTTGTTAAATAAGAAATTAATCTTGAAAGAAAAGCTGGCTGTTCAACCTCTTCATTAAGCTCTCCATTTGAATTAAAGACTTTATTAGGGCAATGGTTTAAACCAAACTCCTTATCAAAATCAGCTTTTATATACTTTATGTCTCCAGCTATAGGAAATAGCAAAGAATTAACAAAATCATGTTCTGCCGAAATAGATGTTATTATTGATTTCCTCTCTTCTATTCTTGCAGAATAAAATTCAAGAAATTCTTTTGAAAAACCCTGTCCATCGAATGATACGCATCTTCCTATTCTATCTGTAACAATCGTAACATATTGTGCTTTATTGCCACCTTTAGAATGACCTGTTACTGTAATACTATCTCCATATTCTTTGGGAAGATTTTTTATGTAAATTGCCGCATCGTCCATTATTTCTGATGAAACAGCATTCGCCATCATTAAATCATCTTTCCACTCATTAACGCCTGCAGTTCCACGAAATACTGCAACAACATCTTCGATTTCTTCATTATTTTCCTTTACAAAACAACAAGCACGCAAACCATTTTCATCAGAATCATTAGTTTCGTAATTTTGTATTGTATAATCATTTAAAAAGGCTTCATTTTCTTTGTTGTTTAAAAAAGATTTTAATAATTCTACCCACTGGCTTTTTGTCATACTTGCGGGTGGGAATTTATCAGGAACATAATTATCAATATCCTTAATAATTTCTTGAATAGTAGATTTTAATGTTTCATTTTCAAATTCAAATAAGTCTAAGTAAATTAAATTATCTAAAAAAAGTAATTGTGTATTTGTAATTTCTGACATAAAAATTCTCCTTTTCTTCTATAAATTTAAGATTTATTTACAACACCATCGTATGTAGAATATTTAAATGTTATATCTCCATCAAGACTATAATATTTAATCTCATCAAAGATTTTGTTAGTAGTATATTTAGATACTGTTGTTAACCGTTTAGTATAGATATAGTACAGCCTTATAGTAATTTTATTATCCGCTATTTCTTTTACAAACTTTTCAATTTGATTATCAACATTTTTAAATTCTTGATCGGAAAAAATATATACTAAACATCTAAAATTATCATTTTCAATATTTTCAGCACATGTCTGATTATTATTTACAGCTTTTGTAAAACCAATTCCATCCTTAAATCTCACCTTAATTACAAATTCATTTTCTAAATATTTTTTCAATTTTAAAGAAAAATACTCTTCCGCATCATCTTTCATATAGTATTGATAGTAATCATCAGAGTAAGTATATATTGTGAAGCCATCTTCATCTTTTTTATCACTTGAGCTACCATAAACCATAACTTGTTGGTTATTATACTTTTCAGTTTTAAAACCCACTTTATAGTAATTATCAGCCCAATTAGGTGATGCCGCCGAAATAAAAGTAAAATTATCATCAGGGTAATTTTTCTTTAAGTACTCCGTTGCTTGGTTTATAACTCTTTCCTTAACATCTTCAGGAGTTATTCTTTTACTGCTTGTTGTTTCCGATGTGTTTCCACTCTGCTGTATTGGTTTACTGCACGCCGTTGCACTAACAGAAAGTATTACTGCCAATAGTATAGCCAATAACCTTTTCTTTTTTTTCATTTCTCTACTTCTCCTTTAAATTTTATTTATGCATAATAGAAATATGATTTACACATCTATTCTCATCAAATGCATAAGAAACATAATCTTCATCTTTATTACCATTCCTATAATATGTATAACTTCCTAATTTGTCTTTTTTATACTGGTTATATACGATTTCGTGTGCTTCACCCAATTTTTTGAGTACAGCATTATCTGTATCACCAATTTTAATACCACAAATCGTTATTGGTTTAGTATTTTCATCCATACCTGTAAGTTTACCCCAATTATCTTGCGTTAACCAAGTAAATGGTATAGATTTTAGTTTTTGCTCATTTTTATAATATTCTTGTGGTATATCACGAATACTAACAGCAAATATTACATCATCATAATAATAAACATCAATATAAACATAAAATGTATTCTTGCTTTCATCTATATTAGAATATTGAATATTTTTAAATGAATATCCTTCACCTAAATCATCAAGTGAAAATGGAAATGTATACTTTTTACCGTTGATTTCGATATTTTTACAAAGCTCGTCAAAATCAAAATCATCGTTTTTGTTAAGCGAAACCTCGCTCAATGTGGTATTACTACTTTCTACTGCAGATTGCGATACAGCACTTGCTGTGCTTGGTGTGTTTGCACTGTTTTCTTGGTTCGATACAGAAACCGATGGTTTTGATGTACCACAAGCCGCCGCACTTGCTACAATTGCTGCTGAAAGCAATAATGTCAATAATGTTTTTTTCTTTTTCATTTTCATTCCTCTACCTCTCTTATGATTTATTTTTTTATAATCTAACTTTATTTTCAGTTAGATGTTGATTATAACATAATTTATTTTAAATTTGTTATATCTGGTAAAAAAAGGCGTTTTCTGGTAAACTTTGTACTTGATATATGATTTATGTAAGTTATCAGCCTTAAATATTAAAATTAATGTGATTTCAATAATATAAAATAATAAAAATGCACCACAAATAGTATTTCACATTCGTGATGCATTTTACGCAGATAATTTAATGTTTTATTTTTTATGTATTATTCATACAAAAAAACAGCCTACCCTATTGGGTAAGCTGTATATAAAAGGGATTCGCACCCTCAAAACTGAATAAAGAAGCAGATTTGCTTGAACCAAAGTTCATGGT
>OGKG01004800.1_pt1 | contig 11053 bp, 8 predicted proteins | sample 1572201 | NCBI WGS metagenome assembly OGKG01 (sample SAMEA2582146, study PRJEB24529) | metagenome | biome: Human gut stool | place: China | collected 2011 | reverse complement strand
CAGGTTAGTACATATATCTCAGGTTAGTGGCGTTTTTTTGAAAGGTCAATGTCAGAGCAGTTGTACAGATGCACTCACGAAACTATTAATGCCTTGTAGATATGAAAAGTGTTTTAAGCGGTATTGGCGATATATCTCACTGTGTGGCTTTAATAACAATCGTTTTTTCGATAGACTGAAAGCGGTCACAGCATTGCACTGTGACCGCTTATCTGCTTTATTGCTTTGTGTAATTCCGCCGTTTCGCCGTCCTCGGCTGTACTGCAAAAGCATTAAAGGCGGAACTTGAAGCGGCACATTGCCGCCCCGCCGTTTCGCTTTCCTGCGGATAGCTTAAACATTTCAAAAGGCGGAACTTCCTAAAGGCGTTGCCTTTAGTCGCCGAAGGATACGCCGATGCTTTTTCCTGTGATGACAAGCTCGTCATTTTCGGGAACGAACTTTGTCTTCATCGTTACATCGGACAGCTTGTTTTCGGAAATCTTACTGCCGATTTTTGCGACCGTGTAGCCGTATTTTTCCTGCTTTATAAGCATTGCGGCTCTTGCACCGAACTTTGTTGCAAGCACTCTGTCATAAGCGGAGGGCGAACCGCCCCTTAATATATGACCGGGAACAACTGTTCTTGACTCAAAGCCTGTTGCGGCTTCTATCTGCTTTGCTATGCGGTTTGTAACTGTTGTTTCACCAGCTTCGGCACGTTTTTTTGCACGTTCCTTTTTCTTCATAGCGGCTTCTGCAATATCCATTGCGCCCTCTGCGACCGCAATTATCGAGAATGTCTTTCCGGACTGCGCACGTTTTTCGCAAGCATCGATGACTTTATCAATATCATAAGGAATCTCGGGGATAAGAATAATATCCGCACCGCCTGCAATACCCGAATAAAGCGTCAGCCAGCCTGCCTTGTTGCCCATTATCTCGATTACCATAATACGTCTGTGGGAAGTAGCAGTCGTGTGGATTCTGTCAACGACCTCAGTCGCTATATCTACTGCGGTGTGGAAGCCGAATGTAACATCTGTTCCCCATATATCGTTATCTATCGTCTTGGGAAGTCCGATTATATTCAGACCCTCTTCGGAAAGAAGATTTGCGGTCTTATGAGTTCCGTTGCCGCCGAGCGTCAGTATGCAGTCGAGCTTCTGCTGTTTATAGGTGGCTTTCATTTCAGCGACCTTGTCTATGTTGTCAGCTTCTATTACCTGCATCATCTTATATGGTGTACGCTTTGTGCCGAGTATCGTTCCGCCCTGAGTGAGTATGCCGGAAAAATCCTCCGGCTTCATTATACGGCAGTTATTATGGATCAGACCGTGGAAACCGTTGGATATGCCGACTATCTCAACGTTGTCCTCGCCGAACATGGAGTAACAGGCTTTTGCCGCACCTCTTATAGTAGCGTTAAGTCCGGGGCAGTCGCCGCCGCTTGTCAGTATACCTATTCTGCGTTTTGCCATTTGTACATCCAGCCTTTCCTGAAAGATTTGTTGTTTTCTGCTAATTAAATTATAGCATACATACTCCAAAAGTCAAGAAAATATTATAGCTCGGATTATGCAGATTATACAATTTCTGTGCGTTATACGCCTGTATATATGCCCGCGAACAGCGGCAGCATCGTTTCATTGTCAAGTATCATATACATGAACGGACGATTAAGAATTACCTGCTTTTCGGCAATTACACACCCCTCGTCAACTAATTCCACAAGAGCGGCGGCACCTGCCTTAGTACCTTTCTCGTTTACCTCAATTTTAGTCTTGTGAATGACTTTGCCGATGGATATATTGCCTACAGTTGATTTGCCGATGCCTGAAAAATCGGCGTTATTTTGGTCAAACGCAGTCGGCATACCGAGTGCCGAAAGGGCATCGTTCAGCTTTGAGGAATATTCATAGCCAAATTTCGGAAGCTTTACCTCTACAATGCAGTCTTCGGCACTTCCGAGTATCTTGCTTAATTTTTCACCCGATAACGATGTTATAAAGCTTTTGATATCACCGCCAGGCAGTATTGCGGCAAAGCTGTACTTGCCGTCCTTGTACTGCTTTATAAAGCCCTTGCAATCCTCATCTTCCAGATAAATACTTTCATCGGAGCACAACATAGTGACTTTCATAAGCTTGTCTTCGGAGTTTGTGAATTTTCCGTCCGCTATATCATTTTCGCGATAGATGATATCCCATTCCGCGTCAAAGCTGACAGCATTTACAAGATACATAATCGCTTCGTCCGGAATGCTGTCAAGTATGTTGTTTATCATACCGTCGGTATTGTCGCTTACCCAATTGTTGATCTCTTTGCACGTTGCGTTGTCAAATGCACGCTTGTATATCGCCGTACCGAAATAATCCGCATTTTTCTGCAAAAAGTCCTTTTCAACGGTAAGTCTGTTTTCTTCATCTCTGAACCATATCGAATTTGCGTTTTTCAGCTTGAAGTCCTCGCCTGATGTAAGCGAGCCGCTGAATGATGAAAGATATTTGTTCAGTTCGTCAAGGGGCATTCCGCTCCCGAGTACCTTTTCCATTTCATCTTTGGTCTGACCGTTTGCACCGTTTGCTGTCATTGTGAGTGCGGATGATACCGACAGTGGAGAGATAAGAGTGTTTGATTTGCCGTCAAAGCATTTCTTAAGCAGTTCAACAGAGAAATTGCCGTATGCGCTTTTAAAAGCATCGTCGGGTTTTACGGTTTCGTGGCTTGCGGCTTTTACACCTGCCATAAGGTCAAATGTATCAGAGGTCTGATCTGACTGACAAGCTGAGAGGGTGAGAGTTGACACGATGAGTGAACCTGCGATTATTGCTGATAAAATTCTTCTTTTCATACTATTCTCCTTTCGATAGACGGTTTATGCACCGTCATTTATCATATACCTGTATACACGCCTGCAAACAGCGGCAGCATCGTTTCGTTGTCGAGTATCATATACATAAACGGGCGGTTCAGGATTACCTGCTTGTCGCCGTCCGGAGCGGCGGACATAACCACGCCTGTTGCGGCGACAGCCCTTGTACCTTCTTCGGTAACGGATATCTTCGTTTTGTGTAGTACATCACTGATGAGAAGTTTATCACCCGAAATACCCGAAAAATCAGCACTGTCGGAAAAGGCTGTAGGCATACCGAGAGCTTTCAATGCTTCACTGAGTTCGGCGCTGTATTCGTACTCAAACTTCGGCATTTTAGCAACAACATTAGTGCTTTCGGCATTCTGTAACATTTTGAAAAGCTTATCTCCATTGAGCAAACCGACAAAATCCGATATAGAAACATTGCTGTCGGGGAGAATTGCGGCGAAACCGTACTTACCGCCTTTATATTTCTTGATAAAGCCTGTGCAGTTATCGCCGTTTATGTATTCGCTTTCTTCGGAAATCAGCATTGTGACTGACTGCTCGTTGCCGTTAGCGTCTGTGAACGTTCCGTCTTCAACAAAGTTGTCATAGTAGTAGTTTTCCCATTTGGCATCAAATGCTGTTGCGTTGATAAGTGCAATATTTGAAAGCGCATCGCCGTTGTCAAGAAGCTTGTCGATCATACCGTCTGTATGTTCACTGACCCAATTGTTGATATTGTTCACAATCTCGCTGTTATATGCACGTTTGTATATTTCGGCGTGGTAAAAGTCGGCGTTGGTCTGTAAAAACTCATTGTTCACATTGAAATTGTTGTCTTTGATAAACCATATCGAATTTGCGTTTTTCAGCTTGAAGTCCTCGCCTGATGTAAGCGAGCCGCTGAATGATGAAAGATATTTGTTCAGTTCGTCAAGGGGCATTCCGCTCCCGAGTACCTTTTCCATTTCATCTTTGGTCTGACCGTTTGCACCGTTTGCTGTCATTGTGAGTGCGGATGATACCGACAGGGGAGAGATAAGAGTGTTTGATTTGCCGTCAAAGCATTTCTTAAGCAGTTCGACAGAGAAATTGCCGTATGCGCTCTTAAAAGCATCGTCGGGTTTTACGGTTTCGTGGCTTGCGGCTTTGATGCCTGTCATAAGATCCGTTGTTTCGAGGGATTTTTCCGACCGACAAGCCGAGAGGGAGAGTGCTGATATGAGTATTGCGCTTGTTAATGTGAAGGATGTAAATTTTCGTTTCATAAATAGTTCCTTTCGCAGTAAGCAAATCGTGTACTGTATTCGCATATAATACAATTCAAAGCGTCTGATTGTCCACGGAATAATGTATTTTCTGATTAAATTATATAATATTTTCCCTCAAAGTCAATAAAAGTTACAAGATTGTAACCATTTCGTCGGCATCATGCAACCGCTTTTGCCGACCGCTGAGTTCAACGGGCGGCGGTGGCGTTTTTAATGACGATATTTCGGTTTTCTCTATTGACAAACTGCGTTGTGATGGATTATAATTATGTAAGGAGCGTGTAAGATTTTGCACGGTAAAATTCTATGAAGTTTTTTTAAAATAAGGAGAAAAGATATGGCATACATACTCGGTGTCGATATAGGTACGTCCGGTACAAAAACAGTGCTTTTCAGCGAGGACGGCACACCTGTTGCATCGGCGCTTTACGATTATCCTCTTTACACTCCCTGCAACGGCTATGCCGAGCAGGATCCTGCGGACTGGTGGAACGCCTGCGTTAACAGTATCCGTGACGTAGTTGCAAAGAGCGGAGTTCCCGCAGACGAGATAAAGGGCGTAGGTCTTTCGGGACAGATGCACGGACTTGTAATGCTGGACAAGGATAACAAGGTAATCAGAAACAGCATTATCTGGTGCGATCAGCGTACAGGAAAGGAAGTTGTCGAGATTACCGAAAAGGTAGGTCACGACAGACTTATCGCTATCACCGCAAACCCTGCTATAACAGGCTTTACAGCCGCAAAGATAATGTGGGTAAAGAATAACGAGCCTAAAAATTATGAAAAGTGCCGCCATATTCTTCTCCCCAAGGACTATATAAGATTTATGCTCACGGGCGAGTTCGCTACCGAGGTTTCAGACGCATCGGGTATGCAGTTGCTTGATATTCCCGGCAGATGCTGGTCTGACGAGGTTCTGACTAAGCTCGGTATCGACAAGTCGCTTCTTGCCAAGGTTTATGAAAGCCCTGAGATAACAGGTACCGTTACAAAGGCTGTAGCGCAGGCTACAGGTCTTAAGGAGGGTACGCCCGTAGTCGGCGGTGCAGGCGATAATGCGGCTGCCGCTGTCGGAACAGGCGTAGTAGAGGACGGTAAGGCTTTTACAACAATCGGTTCAAGCGGCGTTGTGTTTGCTCATACTTCCGATATATCTATCGACCCCAAGGGCAGAGTACATACATTCTGCTGTGCTGTGCCGGGATGCTGGCACGTTATGGGCGTTACTCAGTCCGCAGGTCTGTCGCTCAAGTGGTTCAGGGATAATTTTGCGTGGAGCGAGATGGAAACAGCCGCTTCTATGGGCGTTGACCCGTACTACCTTATGGATAAGGAAGCCGACAGCGTGCCGATAGGCGCAAACAGACTGCTCTATATGCCTTATCTCAACGGTGAGAGAACACCTCACCTTGACCCCAACGTAAGAGGTGCATTTGTAGGTCTTTCCACAATGCACAAGAAGAAGGATATGCTCAGAGCCGTTATGGAGGGCGTTTCCTATTCACTGCGTGACTGTGTTGAGGTTATGCGTGAGATGAATATAAGCATTGATGATATGATGGCTTGCGGCGGCGGCGGAACATCACCGCTGTGGCGGCAGATGCTCGCAGACCTTTATGCCTGCAACGTAAAGACTACAGCAAACAAGGAAGGCCCCGCACTCGGCGTTGCACTTCTTGCGGCAGTAGGCGCAGGAATATACAGTTCTGTTCCCGAGGCGTGCAAGGCGGTAATCAAGCCCGAAAAGATACAGGAGCCTATTGCTGAAAACAGTGCCAAGTACGAAAAGGTATATGCGCTTTACAAGAAGCTGTATCCCGCTATGAAGGCAAACTTTGACGAGCTGGCTTCACTTGATGTATAATTTGCAATATTGTCAGTAACGGAATACGGCTTTTGTGTGTTGCCGTAATCCGTAGGAATATTATGCTAAGTCCGGTTAACCGGAAAGGAGTACCTATGAAACTTTTTATCGACACAGCCAACGTTGATGACATCAGACGTGCCAATGATATGGGCATTATCTGCGGTGTTACCACAAACCCCTCTCTTATCGCTAAAGAGGGAAGAGATTTCAAGCAGGTAGTAAAGGAAATCACAGAAATCGTAGACGGTCCTGTTTCAGCCGAAGTAATTTCGCTTGAAGCAGACAAGATGGTCGAGGAGGCTCTGCCCCTTGCCGCTATACATAAGAATATCGTTATAAAGCTCCCTATGTGCGAGGAGGGTCTTAAGGCCTGCAAGCAGCTTACAGCAAAGGGCATAAAGACAAACGTTACTCTTGTATTCTCAGCCGCTCAGGCGCTTCTTGCCGCAAGAGCAGGTGCTACATTTGTCAGCCCGTTCCTCGGCAGACTTGACGATATAGGCATGGAAGGCATGAACCTTATCGAAGAGATCGTTGACATATTCAATGCACAGGGCATTGAAACAGAGATTATCGCCGCATCTATCCGTAACCCGATGCACGTTACACAGGCGGCAAGACTCGGATGTGATATTGCAACCGTTCCTATGAACGTACTTCTCCAGATGCTTAAGCACCCCCTTACCGACAACGGTATCGACAGGTTCCTTAAGGACTGGGAAGGATTCACTTCCAAGCAGAAGTAATTAAAGCCGCTCAAAAAGCGTGCTTAAAATAACCGAAAGGAAAAATGAAATGTACAGTAATTTAGTTGACACGATCGGCTTTCTCAAGGGAATAGATCCCGATGTTGCTGACGCAATGGACAAGGAGCTTGCCCGTCAGAAAAGAAATCTTGAGCTTATTGCAAGTGAGAATATCGTTTCTCCTGCTGTTATGGCGGCTATGGGAAGCGTTCTTACGAACAAGTATGCTGAGGGATACCCCGGCAAGCGTTATTACGGCGGATGCGAGGATGTTGATATAGTTGAGAATATCGCTATTGAACGTGCCTGCAAGCTGTTCGGAGCAAAGTATGCGAATGTACAGGCTCACTCCGGCGCACAGGCTAACACGGCGGTTTATTTTGCACTGCTGAATCCCGGCGATACGGTAATGGGTATGAGCCTTGCTCACGGCGGACACCTTACACACGGTTCTCCCGTTAACATTTCGGGCAAATACTTCAACTTCGTACCTTACGGACTTGATGAGGAAACCGGCAGACTGAATTACGACAATATACTTGCACTTGCAAAGGTACATAAGCCCAAGATGATCGTTGCGGGTGCAAGCGCATATCCCAGAGCAATTGACTTTGAAAAGCTCTCGGCTATTGCTAAGGAAGTTGGCGCATATCTTATGGTAGATATGGCGCACATTGCAGGTCTTGTTGCAGGCGGTCAGCATATGTCGCCCGTGCCTTATGCAGACGTTGTGACTACTACAACGCATAAGACGCTGAGAGGACCTCGTGGCGGACTTATCCTTACAAATGACGAGGAGCTTGCAAAGAAGATCAACAAGGCTATATTCCCCGGCATACAGGGCGGACCTTTAATGCACGTTATCGCCGCTAAGGCTGTATGCTTCGGCGAGGCGCTGAAGCCCGAATTTACCGAATATGCAAAGCAGATTGTAAAGAACGCATCCGTTCTTGCCGATTCTCTGCTTGAAAAGGGATTCAATCTTGTATCGGGCGGTACAGACAACCACCTTATGCTTGTTGACCTCCAGCCTTTCAATATCACAGGTAAAGAGCTTGAGAAGAAGCTCGACGAGGTGTATATCACAGTTAACAAGAATGCTATACCCAACGATCCTCAGAGTCCTTTCGTAACGAGCGGCGTGCGCATCGGTACACCTGCGGTTACTACAAGAGGATTAAAGGAAGACGATATGAAGCAGATTGCACAGTGCATCTATCTTACTGCGACCGACTTTGACAACAGCGCCGACAAGGTAAGAGAAACAGTAACTGAAATCTGCAGAAAGTACCCTCTGTACGAATAATTGCATATGAGCGAGAACGAGAGATTGATTCCCTCGTTTTCGTGTTGTATAAAATATCGGTTAATTGTTGAATATAGAAAGGAATTTGTAAATGACAGCATCTGCAAGAGATATTATTTTTAATCACTCGGAGAGAGTAGCTCCGCTCGGACTTATTGCTATACCCGGTTCTGAGGAGCTTGGCAAGAAGGTCAACGATTACCTTGTAACGTGGTCAAGGGAAGCAGGCTACGATTATGATAATTTTCTCATTGAGAACGAATGCCCCAGATTTTCTTCCGGTGACGGTAAGGCTCTTATCAAGAACACTGTAAGAGGTTATGATGTTTATATTATTGCCGATTTCGGCAACTACAGCCTTGAATATCCGCTGTTCGGCAGAATGAACCGTATGTCGCCCGACGATCACTTCCAGAACCTCAAGCGTATCATACAGGCTATCGGCGGTAAGGCTCACCGTATCAACGTTATCACACCTATACTTTACGGCGGAAGACAGCACAGAAGAAACTACAGAGAGTCGCTTGACTGCGCTGTAGCGCTTCAGGAGCTTCAGAATATGGGCGTTTCCAATATCATTGCGTTTGACGCTCACGACCCCAGAGTATGCAACGCAGTTCCTCTGATGGGCTTTGATAATATAATCCCCACATATCAGGTGCTGAAGGCTCTGTTCAAGTATGTAAATGACTTCAAGATGGATAAGGATCATTTTATGGTTGTCAGCCCCGATGAAGGTGCGCTCAACAGAAATATGTACTATTCATCTGTACTGGGTGTAGATCTCGGTATGTTCTATAAAAGACGTGACTATTCTCAGGTAGTAAACGGTCGTAACCCTATCGTAGCTCACGAATATCTCGGTAACTCGGTAGAGGGCAAGGACGTGTTCATTGCTGACGATATTATTTCATCGGGCGAATCTATGCTTGATATTGCTATCGAGCTTAAGAAGCGTAACGCAAAGAGAATTTTTGCATATGCGACATATCCTATCTTCACAAACGGTCTTGAAGCGTTTGACAAGGCCTATGCTGACGGTAAGATCGACTATGTGTTCGGTACAAACCTTTCCTACAGAACGCCCGAACTGCTCAGCAGGGAATGGTTCTGCGAGGTTGACGTGTCGAAGTATCTGTCATATCTGATTATGGCTCTTAACCACGATATGTCTATCAGCAAGGTAATTGATCCTCACCAGAAGATAAGCGCTTTACTTGAAAAGCACAAGAACGACTGATAAGGTAATATGGTATTTCAGCCTCCGCTCTGTGACGGGCGGAGGCTTATATTTTACAGGAGATGAATTATGCCGTTAGCAGACAGAATACGTCCTTCGACGCTTGATGAGGTTGTTGGACAAAGGCACATCTTAGCGCAGGGAAAACCGCTTTACAATATCATCAGCAGGGGAAAGATACCCAATTTGATATTCTACGGGCCTTCGGGAGTGGGCAAAACCACTGTGGCGAATATTATCGCCCAAAAAACAAGTATGAGCCTGTACAGGCTGAACGGTACGCAGGCATCGACATCGGACATAAAGGACGTTGTTGCGAATTTAGGAACATTCGGTGCGGCAGGCGGAATTCTGCTTTTCCTTGACGAGATACAATATCTCAATAAAAAGCAGCAGCAGACACTGCTCGAATATATCGAGAGCGGAGAAATAACGCTGATTGCATCTACGACGGAGAATCCGTATTTCTATGTATACAGTGCCGTTCTTTCACGCTGTACCGTGTTTGAATTCAAGCAGGTGACGGCGGAGGATATACTTCCTGCGGTGGAACGTGCATTCAGGCTTATGGGCGAGGAGATGCACACGCAGTTCACGCTTGAGGAAGGCGTTGTAAGCCATATTGCTTACGGCTGCGGCGGCGATGTGAGAAAGGCGGCAAATACTGTAGAGCTTTGCTGTCTTTCGAGCGAGGACGATACGGTGACGATGGAAACCGCAAAGCTGCTTACGCAGAAGAGCAGTATGAACTACGACCGTGACGGCGATCATCATTATGATATTCTGTCGGGGCTGCAGAAGTCGATAAGAGGCTCGGATGAAAATGCGGCGCTTCATTATGCGGCACGTTTGCTTGCGGCAGGGGATATTACCTCGCTTTGCAGGCGGCTTCTTGTTATAGCGAGCGAGGATATAGGGCTTGCGTATCCTATGGCGGTGCCGATAGTAAAGGCTTGCGTTGACAGTGCATTACAGCTTGGGCTTCCTGAGGCGAGGATACCGCTGGGCGAAGCGGTCGTTCTGCTTGCGACATCGCCGAAGTCCAACAGTGCGTATCTCGGTATAAATGCCGCTATGCAGGATGTCGAGGACGGCAAAACAGGAGATATACCCAGACAGCTTCAGAACAAGCATTATGACGGAGAGGGCAATGCGGTGAAGGGTCAGCATTATCTTTATCCGCACGACTATCCGGATCATTATGTAAAACAGCAGTATCTGCCCGACGCTATAAAGGACAGGGTCTATTATACGTTCGGCGATAACAAATTCGAACAGCAGTCAAAGGTGTATTGGGATAAGATAAAAGGGAAGAAGTAAAAGAATCCGACAGCGTTACTTGCTGTCGGATTTCAGTTTGTAGAAAAAGTCTTGTATTTGATGTATTTCTGTTATATCATTCAGCTTCGGCTACGATAGTAAACTACTGATAGTTCTGTTTGTCGGATAGCCGCATTGTTTTTATTTGCACTGCTATTTATTACATTTGCTATCATTTTCTCTTTTTGTAGGGCGAGGGTCTGTGTGTGCTTTATTTGTTTCGCATCCTTGCGAAACTTTGGACACACACGCTAAGGCATCCTTGCCTTGCTTGCCCCTCCCGTCGCACTAACTTCTAACCATTCGCCAAGTTTATAATCTGTCAACTATCAACCGTAACCCAAAGCTTAATTTCCTTGCAAATTGTTTATGGTAAGCACCACAATATTTCGGGAGGAGCAAGCTGTATAGTGTGATAACATAGTTTACAGAATGTGCAAGGACATAGTTTACATATT
>OGKG01004793.1_pt1 | contig 11075 bp, 8 predicted proteins | sample 1572201 | NCBI WGS metagenome assembly OGKG01 (sample SAMEA2582146, study PRJEB24529) | metagenome | biome: Human gut stool | place: China | collected 2011 | reverse complement strand
AGGGAACTAATTCAGTACTTTCAGTTGCAGACACATGTAATGTCACTATATATTCAGGTTCAAAGGCAGTAGTGTATACAAGCGATAATCTCACTAATAAGCCAATTAAGGATAATGGAACATTAAAGGAAAATGTGACATATAATGTTTCACATCCGCTGGAAATATCAAGATTATGTGCCAGGTATTATGAGTACGACCCTTATACAACTAATATAGTATATAAGAACGAGACAGATAATACTTCATTATATTATATTAAAGAGCTGACATATGTTGAATCTGGGAAAGTAACTTATACAATGTACAAGCTTACCACAAAGAAAGCTCTGGGTGACGTATATTATGCTGATAAGATAGGTGAATATGATAATATCCCTGCTGGATATACCAAGACCACATTAGACAATCCAATTTCATATTATGAGTCAGACAGTGGAAGCGGCGGAACAAGTCAGGTTATAATCAATACAGCAACAAAGGAAAGATATGTATCTGCATATGTTTATGAAAATAAAACATCATATTATAGAATATGTAAGCTTCTTGAAAAGCTTGGTGTAGATGAACGAAGCAATGATGAATTATGGCTTATTGATTATGACAATCCTGTAGCAACATACAATCCTGTAGTGGGAAGTGATAATCTTCCAGACGGATACAAGTATGACGGTACAGAGATAGAAGGTCTTTATAATGTTGAATGTGTAGCAGATAAGCTTACATTTACAGCTAAATCATCTAGTGATAATACGACAGATAATTCAAAAGGAGACACAACCAATAATCCATCTGACAACACAACAGATACACCAGCAGATGAGAAGCCATCGACACCAGAGTCAAGCACCACTAATACAGTAGTAGATGTATCAGACGGCAGCACAACTATTAAGGCTGATGAAATCAGAAAGATTATTGAAGATAACAAGGTGAATGATGTTGTTATCAAATCTAACAATGATGTTACATTTACATTTGCAAAAGGAACAATGTCAGAAGTATCACAGGTTGCAATATATGACTTCTCAACAGCAATTACTTCTGATATAAAAGAAGCAGGAGATATGCCGGCAGATGTAACAGAGGATATATTCGTATCTAAGATTGTATACAATTATTCCGGCGTGCTTCCAGCAACGGCAAGTATTAAGTTAAATGTTGGAAAAGCATATGCAGGCCAGACACTTTATTACAGCCAGCTCTTAGATGATGGAACAATAATTAGTATGATGTCAGCTGTAGTTGATAATGATGGTTATATGACAGTAGAACAGGATCACTGCTCAACATATCTTATTACAAAACAGCAGATTACAAGCAGTTCATCAGATATAAGTTTACCAGACACATCAGTAGAAAATGTAACAGAAGCCGCAGGTAATACAGTTGAAACACCACAGACAGGAGATATGACACATATATACTGGGCAGGATATTTATTAGTATTATCATTAATGGGCATTAGATTTACAATTTTAATGGCTGGTAAGCTAAAGAAAGAACAGTAATAATATTTATTGATAAAAAACTGCCTGAATGAGAGTTGACATATGTATTTTCAAAAAGTAATATTAAAGAAGTGTTTGTTCACACTAATTATATGTGAAATACAGTAAATATGTATAAAATGGAGGCAGAATATGAGAATAGGTATTATTGGATACGGAAATCTTGGAAGAGGCGTTGAGTGTGCTATCAGGCAAAATCCAGATATGGAGCTTGTAGCAGTATTTACAAGACGTGCACCAGAAAGCGTATCTATATTGACAGAGGGTGCTTTAGTATGCTCAGTAGATGAGGTAGAGCAGTGGAAGGATAAGATAGACGTAATGATTCTTTGCGGTGGAAGTGCTACAGATTTACCAGTACAGACACCAAAGTTTGCAGAGATGTTTAACGTAGTTGACAGCTTTGATACACACGCAAGAATTCCAGAACATTTTGAAAATGTTGATTCTGCGGCTAAGAAGAGCGGACACGTTGGAATTATATCAGTAGGCTGGGATCCAGGTATGTTCTCTTTAAACCGTATGTATGCCAATGCTATTTTACCAGAAGGCAAAGATTATACATTCTGGGGTAAGGGCGTAAGTCAGGGACATTCAGACGCTATCAGAAGAGTTGAGGGCGTCAAGGATGGCAAGCAGTATACAATTCCAGTTGAGGCAGCCTTAGAAGCTGTAAGAAATGGCGAGAATCCAGAGCTTACAACAAGACAGAAGCATACAAGAGAATGTTTTGTAGTATTAGAGGAAGGTGCTGATGCTGCAAAGGTAGAAGAAACAATCAAGAATATGCCTAACTATTTCGCTGATTACGATACAACAGTACATTTTATCAGTGAAGAAGAATTAAAGAAAAACCACAGTGGAATTCCTCACGGAGGATTTGTTATCCGTACAGGAAAGACAGGCTGGAACAAAGAGAACAATCACGTTATAGAATACAGCTTAAAGCTTGATTCTAACCCAGAATTCACATCTTGCGTTATCGTAGCATATGCAAGAGCAGCTTATCGTCTTTATAAGGAAGGTCAGAGCGGTTGTAAGACAGTATTTGATATTGCACCTGCATATCTTAGTGCTAAGGATGGAGCAGAATTACGCAAGAGCCTTCTTTAATTAATATGGTGTTATTAATATTATATTGCAGGAATTGATAATGTAATTATTGTAAGAATTAATTACATAAAAATTATGAACTAAAATAAGATTGGCCTTTGGAGGTATATTATGACTTCCAAAGGTCAATTTTATTATTTTAAGTCAACTATATACTTTGCACTAATAATAGTGTAATATAAATATGTATGCGTTATTTATAATAATGTCACAATATACGTTACTAATAAACACAGAAAGGTATTTGAATAGATGATTAAGCTTGAAAGATTTGAAGTTATGAATTTTGAAAATGCTATGAGAGGAGCGAGAAATCCGCTTAATAGCTGGGCTAGAATGGATAGTAAGACAGAAAATGGAGTATTCACATTTGGACCTAATGATTTAGATTTAGCGAAAAGGCTCTGCAAGGCTGGTTCAGACCATAGAAAGTTTATAAGACAGATATTTGTAACAGTAGATATAACAGCACCAATCTACTGGTGGAAGGAATACGATACATATAAGGTTGGAACAGTTGCCAATTCAACAAGTACAATGCATAAAATCCACAGCAAGTCATTTGAAATGGAAGATTTCAGCGTTGACCATTGTACTTCTGAGGCGTTAGATATGATGCAGAAGAATATAGATTTTCTTGAAACAATACGCCAGAAGTTCATAGAAACTAAGGATAAAGACCTTTGGTATAGTATGATTCAGTTGCTTCCAGAAAGCTATAATCAGATGCGTACCTGCACATTTAATTATGAAAATCTTGCAGGAATGTATTATTCAAGAAGAAACCATAAGCTTGCAGAATGGCATACATTCTGTGACTGGGCACTTGAGTTACCATATTTCAAAGAACTTTTGGTTCAGGAATAAAGAGGATAGAGAGGTTTCCTATGAGTAAAGTTGTAGTTATTGGAGGCGGGGCGGCAGGTATGATGGCTTCTATTATAGCCGCCAGAAATGGACACACAGTAACTCTTATAGAAAAGAATGATAAGCTTGGAAAGAAGCTTTTTATAACAGGAAAAGGCCGCTGTAATTTTACTAATGCTGGTGATGAGGACGACATTAAAAATAGTGTTGTAACCAACCCTAAATTTATGTACAGTTCATTTAAAGGCTTTTCTAATTATGATGTAATGGGATTCTTTGATGAACTTGGACTTAAGTTTAAAATAGAACGAGGTAACCGCTGTTTTCCAGAGTCAGACCATTCATCAGATGTAATCGGCACATTGGCAAGAGAATTAAGAAAATGCAAAGTGGATATTATGCTTAGCACAGAGGTTGTTGATGTTACAGCCAGGGAATTATCAGAGAATGTAGTATCAGAAAATGCAGTGTCAGGGAAAATAGTATCTTGCAATGCAGTATCAGAGAATATAGCAAATGATAGTGTAAAACTTGAAAAAAAGTATAAATCCAAGAAAAAAGAACCTAAATCTAAGAAAAAAGAGCCAGAATATATATCGCAGTTTGTAAGTGTTGAAGTTAAGGAGTTATCTACTGGCAGAAAGCAGGTTATAAAAGCTGATTCCTGCATTATAGCAACAGGTGGTAATTCTTATTCAAGCACTGGTTCAACAGGCGATGGCTATAGATTTGCAAAGGCACTTTCACATAATGTTACACCTATTATACCGGCATTAGTTCCTCTCACAGTAAGAGAAGAATGGGCTTCAGAGCTTATGGGACTGAGCCTTAAGAATATAGCAATAAGCATATATGACAGTATGGGTGACAGCCGTAAAGAGCTGTATAGTGACTTTGGTGAAATGCTATTTACGCATTTTGGTGTGAGCGGGCCAGTTATTCTTAGTGCGAGCAGTTATACAACAGCAATATTAAGAAAAAGACCGCTTAAGCTTGTGATAGATTTAAAGCCAGCTTTATCAGAGGAACAGCTTGATGAGAGAGTTCTTAGGGATTTCTCAGAGGAAAAGAATAAAACCTTCCGTAATTCACTTGATAAGCTGCTTCCTAAGAAACTTATCCCTGTTATAGTAAGGCTCAGTGATATCAATAAAGATAAACAGGTTAATGAGATAACAAGGGAAGAAAGATTAAGGCTTGTACATCTGTTAAAGCATTTTGAAATGACAATAACCGGTACAAGAGGCTTTAATGAAGCTATAATTACACAGGGCGGTGTTGATGTTAAAGAAATCAATCCGACAACTATGGAGTCAAAGTTAGTTAAAAATGTGTATTTTGCAGGAGAGGTGCTTGATGTAGATGCGGTTACAGGCGGTTTTAACTTGCAGGTAGCGTGGTCGAGTGCGTATGCTGCAGCAATGCATTTGAATAATTAAATAATGCCAGCGTGTTTTATAACACAGGCAGAAAAGAGGATTATTATGTCTTATTCAGTAGCAATTGATGGACCGGCAGGAGCTGGCAAGAGTACAATAGCAAAGCTTATATCTAAGCAGATGGGTTATATATATGTAGATACCGGTGCTATGTACAGGGCAATGGCGGTATATTTTAACCAGAATAATATTGACCCCGCAGATGAAGCTGCGATTAATGCGGCAGTCGATAATGTAAAGATAACAATAGAATATAAAGACGGCGAACAGCAGGTTATCCTTAACGGCGAGAATGTAACCAGTCTTTTAAGAACTGAGGCAACAGGCAATATGGCTTCAAAGACATCTAAGTATAAGGCTGTAAGAAGCAAGCTCGTTGATTTGCAAAGAGAGCTTGCGGCAGCAGAAAATGTTGTTATGGATGGACGTGATATTGGCACAACAGTTCTTCCAGATGCCAATGTAAAGATATATCTTACTGCAAGTTCTGATGCCAGAGCCAGAAGAAGATATGACGAACTTAAGGCAAAGGGTGAAGAATGTGATTTACAGAAGATAAAAGAGGATATTGAACAGAGAGATTATCAGGATATGCACAGGGATATTTCACCATTAAAGCAGGCAGATGATGCAGTTCTTGTAGACAGTTCTGATATGGGAATTGATGAGGTTGTGGAAGCCATCAAGACAGTTATTAATAAAGCAAAGTAGTGATTTGGAGGATATATGAAAGAGGCAGAAGTTATACTTGCCAGGTCTGCTGGTTTCTGCTTTGGAGTTCACCGTGCAGTGGATACAGTGTATGAAAGAACAGGAATGGAAAATGTATACACATACGGACCTATCATACATAACGATGAAGTTGTAAAGGACCTTGAAAGCAAAGGGGTCAAGGCAATATCAGATGTAGCACAGCTTGATGGTATTGATAATGCTACTGTCATAATAAGGTCGCATGGTGTATCTAAAAATGTGTATGAGAGCATAAAGACAAAGAATTATGAAGTTGTAGATGCAACCTGTCCATTTGTTCTTAAAATACACAGAATAGTTGAGCAGGAGAGCAAGGCAGGAAAGCAGATTGTAATAATAGGCAATGAGAAACACCCGGAAGTTGAGGGCATTAAAGGGTGGTCAGTAAGTCCTGTATATATAGTGGATTCTATCGAAAAAGCACAAAATCTTGAGCTTGACAGGGCAAAAGAAGTGGTTGTTGTATCCCAAACGACATTTAATTACAATAAATTTCAAGAATTAGTTGAAATTATCAACAAAAAGAGTTACAATATTACCATTAAAAATACTATTTGTAATGCCACGGAAGAACGTCAGACAGAGGCAAGAGATATTGCACGGAAAGTTAGTGCGATGATTGTCATTGGTGACAAGAGTAGTTCCAATACGAGAAAACTGTATGAGATTTGTAAAGGCGAATGTGAGGATACATTTTACATTCAAACTCTAAGAGATCTTAATCTTAACGATTTAAGATTCATAGACAGCATAGGTATTACAGCTGGGGCATCGACCCCGAACAATATCATTGAGGAGGTTTATACTAATGTCAGAGAATTTTGCAGAGATGTTAGCTAACGAAGAGTGGAAGGAAATTCATACAGGAGAAGTTGTTGATGGCACTGTAATAGCAGTTAAAGAAGACCATATCGTTCTTAACATAGGCTATAAGCACGATGGAATTATCACAAGAAGTGAATATTCATCAACACCAGGTATCGATTTAACAACAGTTGTTTCTGTTGGAGATGAGATGAAGGCAAAGGTGCTTAAGCTTAATGATGGAGAAGGACAGGTTCTTCTTACATATAGAAAGCTTGTTGCAGAGAGTGGAAGCAAGAGACTTGAAGAAGCATTTAATAACAAAGAAGCTATAACAGCTAATGTATCAAGAGTTATTAAGGGTGGTCTTGAAGTTGTTGTTGATGAGACAAGAATCTTCATTCCAGCAAGCCTTGTATCAGATTCTTATGTTAAGGATTTCTCAGAATACAATGGTAAGGAGATTACATTTGTATTAACAGAATATGATCCAAAGAACAGAAAGGTGATTGGTGACTGCAAGCAGCTTATCGTAGCTAAGAAGAAGGCAGCTCAGGAAGAACTTCTTTCTAAGATTAAAGAAGGAGATACAATCGAAGGTACAGTTAAGAATGTAACAGATTTTGGTGCATTCATTGACCTTGGTGGTGTAGACGGACTTCTTCATATTTCAGAGATGTCTTGGGGAAGAACAGAGAACCCTAAGAAGGTATATAAGGTTGGCGATTCAGTTAAGTGTTTCATCAAGGAAATTAATGGTGACAAGATTGCACTTTCAGTTAAATATCCAGACCAGAACCCTTGGAATGATGCTTCAACAAAGTATGCTGTAGGTAATGTTGTTACAGGTAAGGTAGCAAGAATGACTGACTTTGGTGCTTTTGTTCAGCTTGAAGACGGCATTGATGCTTTACTTCACGTATCACAGATTTCTAAGGAACACATCAACAAGCCAGAAGATGTATTAAAGATTGGTCAGGAAATTGAAGCTAAGGTTGTAGACCTTAACGAAGCTGACAAGAAGATCAGCCTTAGTATGAAAGCATTATTAGATGATGTAGAACCACAGGAAGAGGCTACAGAAGAATAATTTAATAATTAATTGTCAGATGTTCTGATGATTGGCTGTAACTTAATATTTGATAATATAAGAGCTGTACACCTTAGTGTGATATATACTTTCTATGCCGGGTAGAACCGGTAGAAAGTATATATACAATGTTGGTGTACAGCTCTTGTTAAATTTCCTTAAGCTTTCTGTCAAAATCTGGGGTGCGAATTATATTAGAAGAATAATTACTTATATTGCATAAGTGTCAGATAGCTTCGTCCTTTGCGGGTTTCGGCTTCATCACCTATAAAGATATACTTTCCATGTCCACGGATTACAAGTACATCATCTTTCTTTAAGTTCTGGCTTTTATTCTCGGTACATATTCCATTGAGGAATATTTTCTTTGACGTAAATAGCTCATTGGAATTACTGCGTGATAATCTGGTGAGGGAAGCAACAACTGCATCAATCCGCTTAGAAGCAGCAATTATTCGTATCTCTTCAAGTTCTGGTTTGATTGCTTCAATCTCATCAGTGCATATTGTACATCTTATGTGTGTGTGTTTAATAGAGTCCAGATTATCACATATATAATCAGCTATGTGCGAAAGGCAGTATACATAAGCATCAGGCACTTTAATTATAATGTCACCGACTAGTTCGCGTTCAATTCCAAGGTTCATAATTGCACCAAGGTAATCACGGTGGTTAAGCTGTTCAGCAAATTTGACGGATAATGGGCTTATTCGGATAGTTGAGATAGGGTAACCGGCATCATAGCCATAGAGTTCCTCAGAGCCGAAACGTATTATTTTGCGTTCACATACAGGATTGCCACCCCATTCATCATATGGTATAAATGATAATTCGTTGCTCATTTTGTTGACAGACGACAGTTCATTTATACTTAAAAAATTAGTGTAAGTATATATGTTGTGGTTGAAAGCCTGATTGGCAGTATCTATTATTTTTCTTTTTAAAAGCTGTTCTTCGTTCATTGTGTTAATTCCTTCTATTTTATAAATTGATGATATGTGCTCATTGTGCTTAGATTAAATTGATATAGTAAATTAATGTTTATTATAATGTAATTAATTATATATGTCTAATACGATGTTTAATATATTGGCAAATTCAATATTGGCAGAATGAGTTGTAAAATCCAGAATATTGTAAAATTGAATATAATGGTAAGCTTAATTGGATATGGTAATTAGATATTTTATGTAATGTTTTTATATTTTTTATATAATGATAAAATTTTGACACAATTAATATTGTGTGATAAAATCCATATAAAGCTAAGGGATTGCAACAACTGCGGAATATGTTACAGGAAAGAACAGAGGATATCAATATGGTTAAAGATTATGAAGATTTTAAGAAATTTGTGTTAGGACTTACAGGAATTGACCTTAATGCTTATAAAGAAAAGCAGATGAAGAGAAGAATAGATACACTTATAGCAAGGAATAAGCATACAGGTTATGACAGTTATTGCAATGCGATAAAGAATGATGCCCAGATGCTTGATGAATTCGTTAATTATCTTACAATTAATGTGTCAGAATTCTATAGAAATCCAGCGTTATGGAAGAAGCTTGATGAGATTATTCTTCCAGACCTGATTAAGAAGTTTGGACCAAGACTTAAGATATGGAGTGCTGCTTGTTCAACAGGTGATGAGCCATATTCACTTGCAATGGTGCTTGCAAAGAAAGTCCCACTTAAAGATATAAAGATATATGCTACCGATATAGATGACCAGGTTCTTGAAAAGGCCAAAGATGGCGTGTATTCAGCCAACAGCTTAAAGGGGCTTCCTGATGAGTATAAGAATAAATATTTTGAAAAAATGGGAGATAAGTACTATAAGATTTCAGATGAGATTAAGAAGTGCGTTGAGTTCAAGAAGTCTAATCTTTTAAAAGACTCATATCCTCAGAGCTGTCATCTTATAGTTTGCCGAAATGTACTTATCTATTTTACAGAAGATGCCAAGTTAGAGATATATAAGAAGTTCAATGATTCATTAGTTAAGGGCGGCTGTTTATTTGTTGGTAATACAGAGCAGATTATCAATTATAAAGACCTTGGTTATGAATCTAGTGAGTTGTTTTTCTACAGAAAAAAGTAATCAGTATATGTACTGCCTGAAGAATTATGTCTTCAGGCAGTTCTTTTTTATCATATAAAAGGTATATATTAGCATCATTATACTCATATCTGAATATATATTCAGAAGTCTGGAGACTGTCTGTATTGTAACAAGGCAGTTTGATAAACGAAGCGAATTTTTTAGTGTATGCTGTTTCTCTGGTTGCTTTCACTTTACATTCAGCATCAACATAAGCAGCTACACTTTTGTGAATGGCAGTATCTTCGTATGGAAGATAGTAGTAATTCTTATAATCACTATAATATAATCTGAGATTATCGGTTATTAATGGCAGTTTGATTTTCATAGTATTGCCATTGATTCTTATGGCATATCCATTATTATCAAGATGAATAACGGGTATGGGAACTGCACAGGGCAGGGTATAGTTAATTATTAAATCTCCATTTTTATTAGTATCATCGGAATATTCAACAGAATATCCGGTATAGGTTACATTTTCTTCTAATACAGCATTGTAGGCAGTTATAGATGAAAGCTGGATTAGTCCGTATACATCATCATAATTATGAAGCAGAAGCAGTTCTTCGTAAGAAGCTTCGCCAGTCTTAACATAGTCGTTGTATACCTTGATAAGCTCGCCGCCAGAGAATTCATCATCACGGCTTATGTTAAGGAATTGCTCAACAGACTTCTGGTTACAACTTTCAAGCTTTAGTAATGTCTTTAATGGACGTACACATTTGTATAAATCATAGCTTAAGAGCTTATCAAGTGTGTACGGAATGTTAAGGTGTGCGGCTCTGTCTTTAATAAATGGAATGTCAAAATTATCTCCATTAAAATGCACCAGTGTATCAAATGAAGCGGCAGCATTAAGAAAGCTTGCTATTACCTGCACTTCGTCAGCCTTGGACTGGGCAAGCCACTGTATTATGGTAAGTATGGAATTCTTTATATAAGCAGTGCCGATTAAATAACAGAAGCTTGTCTTGTGCGAAAAGCCGGTTGTTTCAATATCAAAAAATATTGTATGCTCGCTGCAGAGAGAATTATTGATAAAATTATCAGCAGTATTATTAGTATTGCTGTCGTTGTTGTGTATATCGTTTAGATTAAATGTTTTAGTTATTGTCTTCATTAATTATAAATCCTTTGATTACAAAAAGTATACGTTAAAAAAATGTCAGTTTTTGTTTATTATATACGAATATATACACAAAAAAAAGTAGATTTTTAATGATAAATGATATATTATATTAATATATTAATTATCGTTCATAATTATTATAAATCAGATACACAATCATTAAGCTTGGGTTTTATGGTTGTCTATCTGTTTTTGCATTGCTTTGGATGATAACATATATTATTTTATAAGGAGAAATATGTCATGGGAAAGTGTACATTTAAAG
>OGKG01004779.1_pt1 | contig 11096 bp, 8 predicted proteins | sample 1572201 | NCBI WGS metagenome assembly OGKG01 (sample SAMEA2582146, study PRJEB24529) | metagenome | biome: Human gut stool | place: China | collected 2011 | reverse complement strand
GCCCGAGAAAGTGCCCGACGAAGGATTCGTAGAACCAGTAGCGGCCGCCGAGCTGCACGGCATGGAAGTTCATCGAGAGGGATGCGGTTTGCACCGGGTTCCAGTAGCCGGACAGCTCCAGCGACCAGTTGTCCGTCAAGGCCGCTTCGGCCCCGGCGTTCAGCGTCGCGCCGCATGCGGCAAGGGCGTTGGCCCTTACGGCGAAGATCTGTGCCGCAGCCCTGCGGGGCAGACCCCACAAGGCCGCCGACAGCAGCAGGAACAGTATGATTCGTTGTTTGTTCATTGTTGAAAGTTAATTCGGTTTTATTCCCGGATGCAGCGCACCGGATTGGCAGCATAGCGGTAAAAATCCGTCGTATTGACGAATGGCGGGTAGTTACTCGTATCGAATAGGATCGAGGTGCAGGCTACGTCATGGAACACGCCGGTCAGGTCGTCCCAGTGAAGATAATACGGAGCGTTCGTGTAGAGCCTTCCGAGCGACCCGTTGCGGTCGTAACGTCCTTCGTAGAATGTTCCGCCCAAGGGTATTTTCGCCGTCTGCGTGCTGTTACAGCGGATTGTAACGTAATAAGGTGCCGATACGCCTATCCGCTCTATTCCCGCAAAATCCTCGGCACCGGGCACTTTCCATCCCGGAGGGCATGGATCGTAAATGGATTTATGGCTGGTGCGGCTGATATTGTTCTTCCCGGTCGTGACGTTGCCCCAGAGGTTCGGGTGATGGACGTAGAGCCAGTCGGCGACCGATGCCCACTCTTCCCAATCCTCGTAAAATACCCCGTCCATATAAGTCGTAGGATGTGCCGTGGCCCATTCGAGGGTCATCACGTCGTAAGGCGATTCGGTTCCGGAGGTTCGGGGATTGCTTTCAGCATACTCGAACCCCGGAGCATAGACGGTCGGAGCCTGCGTGTAGGCGTCCGTGGCCAGCGCTGGATACGGAAACGGATCTTTGCGGCCCCACTGGTAATAGAGTCCTTTGGCAGCGGCCTGCGTGCAGTCCGTAGCCAGGGCCCCGAGGTTGCGATCCATAAAGACGGCTCCCGAAGCGTAGGTCTGGGCCGTGGCCTCGATCTCGTAATCCACCGACCAGATATGCCACGACCATATGCATACCCCGCGGCTGTCGAGAAGACCGATCACGGCATTACCGCAGGTCATGCCGGTTCGGAAGACGATACGTCCGTCGCCGGTCAGCTCCGCGCTTTCGACGATCGCTCCGCGGGTCGTGCCCGTTTCCCAAAGCACCCGTGCTTCCGCACCCCGCAGGGGCTCCGGGCGGATATTCGTCGTTGCACGGCCGTTGCCCATCGTCGTAGCGTCGAACGAATAGGAGGTATTCAATTCCGGCGCGATATAGCAGTTGGCCGTGCCCCCGTCGTCGAGCGGCCGGGTATTGACCGTGAATTTCGGGAAGATCGCGGCTTCGGGCGAGGTCGGAATGTAGGCATACGAAGCCGAGGTCGAAAGCCGTGTCTTGTAGTCGGCTGCCGAATACCATCCCTCGAAGCGGTATCCGGCTTCGGGTACGGCTGTCAGCGTGCATCCCTTTTCATGGCACAAGACGACCCGGTCGTGCGTCAGGAAAGACGGTTCAGCGTCATACAACGCTCCGGCGACGGTTACCGTACCGTTTCCGTTTTCAGCCGTCGCGGAGTGAATATATACGTCGAGACGGTTGGCGAAGCGGTGTCCGATGTCGAACGACTGTGCAAATCCCGCATCATCCTCGACCGTGACGGTATAGACCACCTGCGAATTGACCGTCGTATAGATTCCCGGAGCGTAGTTCACGCCGAAAACATTGGGGCCGGGCTGTTCCGGAAGCGTAAGATCGCGGCCTTCGCCTACGGGAGAGCCGTTCAGACAGAACGCTCCGGCGTTGCCCTGCGCGACACCGATACGTCCCCGAAGCGTCAGGGGTGCGGGGTTTCCGTCGATCTCCACAGCGAGCATCTGAAACGGATTGTAGGTGCAATATCCGCCGGCCGCGTTTTCTTCGTAAGTGTCATGCACATTGACGGCATAGCTGCTAATGCGGGTATCGACCTCGCTGTCGCCCAAGATCGAGATATTGAGCCTGTAATGCGTGTTGGCCCGGACATTGAAATCCGAGGTGTTGTTTCCTCCGAGGTAAATATAATAAGCCAATATTTTCGACCCGCGCACGGCGCGGATCAAAAGATACGAGGCATTCGCGGGGGCATTTTCCGGGTTCTTCTGACGCTGGTCGGTAATGGCCGCCACCATGCCCTGCATATTGGGTAACAGATAGCAGTCGCCCGCAGCCTGCTGTCCGGAAAGTTCCACCTCCGGACAATCCGTATAGTCGTCGGGATCATCCGACGGTGCGGCCGCCATATCGAACACGGATACAGAACGCGGTACCGAGAACAGTTGCACGGAGCGCAGTTCGATGTCGGCAACGGCCGGAGCAACGGTAATGTGATAGGAGATTTTCGACACGCAGCGTTGTACTTCGACGGCAGGCAGCGTCAGCATCCCGTCTGCCGAGGGAATTATCGTTATATCGCCCTCATAGGCCATAGGCAATACATCGTACTTGTCGGCGTGTGTAACGGTAAAATCCTCCCACAGCAGATTGTCGCCCAGATCGCGGCCCAGATTGGCGGCAATGCAGATCCGGTAGTTGCCCGGCAGGCATTCGAAACGCAGCGTCGCAGAGGTCTGGTAACGGTGCAGGACAACATTGCCGTTATCGTCGTAAAGGTAGAGGTTCAGGTCGCGGATGGCCGTTTCATCCGCAGAGCGGGTTACGGAGGACATCCTTTCGGGCCGTACCGTCAGGTTGACGAAGACACCGCGGGGATTTGTACATTCTGTCCTGTCCTCGGCGATACAGCCCCACAGCAACAGGATGGCAGCAAGTATCAACAGATATTTTTTCATAGTCGGAAAAATCTGAAAAAGGGATTGAAAAAAGCTCCCGCCCGCGAGGGACGGGAGCTGCCAAAACAAGAGGGCTATGCCCCCAGTTCGACGTTCTGCGTCACGGGCGTCTCCCAATCGGCGACGGTGACCGATACGGCGCAATCCTGACCTACAAGGCCCGTGATATTGGCCGCGACACGGTAGTAGCCGTTTCGGAGAATCTCGCCCGCGGCCTTACCCGTCAACTCGACCGAGTAGGTCACCTCCGAGCGGTCGTCCGTAGTCGAGGTGTTGCCATCCGAATCGTATGTGGCGTTAATTTCCAGCAGAACGCGGTTGCCGGCGGTCAATGTGCCGTTTTCGAAGATGTAGAACAGGCTGTTCGTCTTTCCCGAAGCAGTGGCGGGAGTCTGCGTGTGGCTGAAGGTCATGGCCCCGGGCGTCGGAGTTCCGGCCACGACGAGCGACTGCGAGGCGGCTTTGGAGAGTTTTACCGAGTTGATGGTAAGCGTTCCGGCATATTTGTCGGCGAACGACGGGTCGATGGTCGTCTGAAGGGCTACTTTAGCGACAGTGCGTTTGAGCGTGATGCCGACATTGGTCGTGGAGTTCACGGCCCCGACGGTCTGCGATTTCATGCCCGACATCACGAAGCCGCCCGAACGTTTGGCTGCGGTGGACACCTCGGCGAAGGTGCCGTTGTAATCGGCAGCCGACTTCTCCACGAGGGCCGTAAGGGCCGTCCGGGTCTTGGCCGACGAGGCGTCGTAGTTCGCAACGGCATAGAATGAACAGGGGGTGCTGGCAAGAGATTTAGGTAGGGAGAATGTCGCCGATTTCGCGGCCAGCTCGCTGGATGTTAAATCCCGGCGAATAACGAAGTTGTCGGCATTATCGAAGACGAAAATCGACAGTGACGACAACGAAGACTCTCATGCCTCGGCCGAGGCTGTCGAATCGAAGAAGGAGCGGGTGTCGGCGGCATCATCGGTAAGCGTAAGTGCGATACGTGCCCCATCGGTGAAAGAATTGGGGGAAGGTACGACTTCGGTCTCCTTGTTGCAGGAAACGAATGCGGCAGCGAAGACTGCAACGGCTAAAAGGATGTTTTTCATGTTATTTGGATTTTGAATGCAGCGATGCACTATGCGTCGCTTTCTGCTGCAAATGTATAATACAAAATCACTGAAAAGTACACTTTTCCGGATGCCTCTCGGGAAAAATCAAAAAGTTTTTTGTAAAGTATGAAAATATAATCAACTGAAAAATAAACTGTTGAAATTTTGCAAACGGAGAAAAACTTTCTGATTTTCTCGTCCTTGACAGGTCTCCGCTCTCTCTATCGCAGGTGTCTTTCGACGACTTGCTCATAGGCTTTTTTCAATTTATCCAGAAAAGGTGTGACCGCCGTGCTGCGGTCAAGCATCCTGGTTTTCTTGACATAGACATCGTTGATCGTGATATGGAATGTAGAAGACAAGGCACGGACGATCTCGATGAAACGCGCCTTGCGGTTGCCGTACATGATAATCCCGTTTTTATGAAGGGCAACGGCAAGCTCCAGCAGCTCTTGCTGCGTCCCTGTCCACAGCAACTCGCCGTCCTGATAGGATAAAGGGAACGAATAGTCTTGGTTCGAGCTATATTTCGTACTATTGCTGACGATATTGATTTCGCAATCCAGAATATACATGATTTTATAGATGAACGTCGTCCTTAAAACATTGTTCGAATATCGATTAAACGATGGATGGGACAATACGTCGAATTCAACCCGGCTGTAATACAGTATTCTCAAAATATCATCCCGGTTATCGAAATTAGCAACCATCTCGGTCATCGTCTCGATAAACTCTTCGTATGCATGGGCTAATTCCGACGGATTCGATTCATTTTGAGTTAGCAACGCGTATATACGGGTATGAATAAGCGTTTTCATAAGACAGATCTCCGTATTGCAGAATCATGTGTATTTTTCGTATTCACAAAGTATCTGTTGGATAATTTTTCGTATCTTTGCAAAACAGCGAATAGCTGTCGAATCCTGTCATCGACACCTGAAAATGCTACCAAGACAAGATGGACGGGATGATAGGAGAATCGTGCAAAAACAGCACGGGCTCTCCTATCTGTTCATCGGGTTGTAGCATTCCTCAGGTGTCAATAGGTTGAGTCCGTGCTTATTTTATACTATCTCAACTTATTATTGTACCAACTAAATATAATTTGAATACGAATTCATCAATTCGTGCGTTATTAAATAAATACTATCACAAACCGGCCACGGAGAGTTTTTAAATTGAAAGGTCACTTACGGGTATATATCGACTCGAATCGGTCAATGTATTTGCGGTAGTTTCTGTTTCCCCATTCGTCTTTCGGATAGGGGGAACGTTTTTATATCCCTTCTTCAGTTAAAACAACCCGCACACCCCGAAGGATGTGCGGGTCGGGAAACTGGTTATAGCTTACAAGCAGATAACCATCCTAAATCGGTCTATTCGCACATATCTCTTTGCGGAGTTATTCCACTTCGTCCATGTTGATCTCATACCCCGACGATACAAAAGTCCAGTCTTGAGGGCGATCGCCGTTCTCACAGGTAACGGTCAGACCGTAAAGCCCGCTTGCCGTAGCGTTGAATCCGTTAAGCGGATTAACGTTGCTGCTGCGACGCAGGTTGAAGAACATGAATGCGCCGTAGCCCTGGGCTTTGGCACGCTTGGCCAGCGAATTCAGCGTCGCTGCGTTGGGAGCAGAGCCGAGATTCGTCGATACCGGCGACCAGCGGGTTTTGTCCACCAGACCGGATGTCATGAAGCTCGAACCGAAATAGCCATGATACGCATAGTCGATGCAGGCTTTAGCCTCGCTGTTCAGCGTGTTGGTATACCCCCAGTCGAAAACGGTGATGAGTTTGTCGGCCGGCATCAGCGCGTGGAGTTTGGTGATGATTTCGCTGTACGAAGTAGAATTGGTAGACGAATAATTAGCATACTCATCATCGAATCCGATTCCGTCCAGACCGTATTTTTCCACAGCATGGGCCAGGATCTTGGCGAACTGTGTGGTCTGGGTATCGTTCATGTTGGCGACACCGATGCCCTGCCAGTCGCCCAGCACGGTCAGCAGCACCTTGATGCCCTTGTCCTGCAACGGTTTCACGTAAGTCTGATAACCGCCGTTTTCGAGCAGGTTGGTCATCTTGTCATTCAGGAAGAGCGTAGGCTCTACCACTCCGTTCACCGTCCGCTTGTGGATGTTCGAGGCAAACAGCTCCACGATACCGGCAAAGGGTTTGCCGTTGGAGAGCATGTAATCTCCGGCATTGAGCGGGTTGGTGTCGTTGGTCTCGACATAGATGGCCACCACGGGCGTATCGCCGTAAGCACGGGTTTGGGGAACTGTGCCCTGATCCATCGTCGGCTCCTCGGCCTGCTGGCACGAGAACATCATCGTAGTACCCAAGAAAAGGGCTGCAAAAATTTCAAAATAACGTTTCATAGTCGTTTTTAGTTTTAAAGGATCAATAACTGGTTAATCGGTTTATTTTGGGTTTTGGTTTTTGTTTTTTCTGTCATTCAATGAGTTTTAAGGGTTAAAGAATATGTCGTTTAGACCGAAATAGGCATGCCTGTAAGTTTACCAGTCTTTTAACCATTTGTTATATCCTGTACCACCATTCGGGAGTTTGCCCAAAAGAGATGTATCGAATGAATATTCATTATCGCTCATAATGGAGGGGCCCCAAGGTGTATCCTCGATCATCCAAGCGCCATCGTCGGCAAAATACGTATATCCAACCTGAATGCTGCTAGCCCAAGTGCTTTCGAAATTATCCTGAAGAAGCGTCCGCAGACTTTCAAAAACCAGAATATTGCTCTGCTTGTTTCCTGCCTGACGCCAGAAGAAAATATCGGTGAAATAGTCATTTATAGTGTTCGGGCCCTGCGGATACCACGGAATATTGATACATCCGTATTTCGCAGGATCGAGGCCGGCAATAGGCTTGCGGGGATGATCCGTCGAGACATATTGCTGCCCCTGATGCCAGGGATCGACAATCTGAACATTTTTCTCATTGTCCAGATACCCAGACCATGCGTAATCGAGGTATTGCCCGACTTCGATGCCTCCGGTCGCCCCGGTATCCCAGAAATACTCGGTGGGGGCTTCGTAATCGGTCAGCGTCACCAGTTTGTCATTGCCGAGCGCTTCCCGCATCGCTTTGATGAGTTTCGGATAGGAGGTCGTGTTCATGGCGGGCATTCCCTCCTTGCCGTAGGCGGCATTGCGATCCCAGAAATTCACACCGTCGAGTGCGTATTCCGTGATAACGGTCTTCACCTGGGCTACGAAATCGACAATCTGGGCGTCGGTCAGATTGCAGAATCCGAGCCCTGTTCCGCCACCTTCCAGACAAATGCAGACCTTACGGCCTTTATCCTGCAAGGGCCTGATATATTTGTCGATATGGTCGAGGACATAGCGCATGTCGTTTCCGAGATTCAACAGGGCGCGTCCCGTCTCCGCATCGTAATCCAATACCACCTTGTTCAAATTGACAATGTTACCGATCGTCCGCAAGCCGTCTTCCCGCTCGCTCCACGCATTTTCCCACGTATTGGCATCGAGCTTGGACATGAGGTATTCATCCACCAACAACGGCTGGTATTTTTCCGTGTCGAGATAGAATACGGCAAATACCTGGTCGGCATTGAGCTTGTACTCCCCGAGTTGTCGTGCGCGAATTGAAATGAGATAATTGATTGTCTGATGCTCCTCGGTTCCGGCCTCTTCAGCCACCGTCAGCGGCAGATAATATTCGCCCGGAGCCAGATTCTCGGCCATGAAGCGGATGCGTTTAAGTGCAGAACGCTGATTTTCTGCCGAGAGCGAAAGCGTTTTGCCGTCAGGAAAATCATAATTGCCTTCGGGCAGCAACGTTCGCTGCTCGTCGTTCGCCTCGTTCCACCCATCGAGCAGCGAACCGTCGATCCATGCGTCGAGGGATAATTCCGAAGCCGGCGCTTTTGAAAACTGGTAATAGAAGTTGGAAGTTACGAACCCGGATCCTTCCGTCATCCGAATACGAACCTTGTCGTCGGACATACTGCTGCTACGCAACCTTCCATAGATATTCTCCAACGGTTCCTTGTCGGGAAGTTTCCCGCCCTGCTGCTCTACGGTGTCGGCGTCGCAGGCCATAAGGCCTGCGAGTGCCGCCGTACAGAGAAGCGTCGCAATTCCCGTTTGCAAACTAAAAATCGTCTTCATAATCACTCGTTGTTTTCGTTAAGTTTCGGAATCTCGATGCCCTGCGGCCAGATAATATCGTACTTGGCTACGCCGTCATTGCGGTACATCGAATAGTCCTTGACCGTATTGCCCGAGGCATCGTTGCACTTCCAATAGCCAAGAAGCGTCGGATCGTCCTGCGGGTTTTGAATGTCGTACATATTGTCCCAGATCTGTTCGGGCGTACGGGCCACCGACCAGACACGTGCTTCGGCGATCTTGCCGTTCAGAGGACGGTAATCGTCGTAGGAGCGGCCGAGGAAGAACTGGTAAGCCTCGCCCAGCTTGTTGTAACCCGTGTCGTCGGTCTCGTACTGCGGTTTTTCGTTGTCGGGAGCCGTATTCCACAGGTCGTAGAGCGCCCGCATGGCCAGATTGATCTGGTTCTTCTTGCTCTGCGCCGAGATGCCGACATCGGTCGCTTCGCTCTGAATCTGGCCATCGACATAGATGCGTGCGGTACGCGCCGCTTGGTCATATGTGCAGGCGACATGGTACCAGCGCCCCTTTTCGAGGTTCTTCGTCGCATCGCGTCCGGGAATCTTCCCGAAGGACGAGCCGGCGCCCGATCCGTCGAACTGCAACTGCTGACGCTCGAAATTCGTGTCGCCGATACGCAGCAGCAGATACTGCTCGACACCCATGATGGACGAGATGTTGACGGGGCTGCCCGTAGCGTTGCTCGTCGCAAAATCGTCGAGGTAGATAAGGGCCTCGTAGGTCACGGCCGTCAGACCGTTCCAAGCCTTGCTGCTTTCCGAATACTTGTCGAGGGTCGGGAACTCGATCCAGTTGTCGGTGAGCTGCGCTGCGACGGTGATGGCCGAGGATCGTTTCACGACATAATAGGCGACGTCGGAACCGTGAAGCACGTCCATCGAGGCATGGCCGATGCGCACGGGAACGAGATAGGTTTCGTCGATAGGAAGCGCTCCCGTCTGTTCCTCGCCTTGGCCCATCAGCTCCTTGAATTGCAGGGTCACGACATCCGAGGTTGTTTTTCCCGCGGCGATCGTGACACTCTCGGCCGACAACTCATAGTATTTGGCATCGAGCATCGTCCACTCCGTACCGTAGCGGGCGTTGTACGTCCCGACGAGCGACGGGTCGACCGTGAGCGTCACCGCCACATCCTGTCCCGCAGGATAGGTCAGCTCCGCCTGCAAGGCGCAGTCGTAAGTCGGTTTATTGTTGCCGAAGGTTGTAAGCTGCACCTCGTTCGTTTCCGCGACGTCGAGATAAACGGCGTTTCCGAACTTGTGGTCGTCGGCCTCATAATTATCGCAGGCCGCGAAAAACACGAGCCCCGCGACGGCTGCAATCAGATATTTTCCGTATTTTTTCATGGCGTTCACTATTTAGCGGGATTTAACGTCTGGATCGCCCCACGGATCGTCTGGTAGTTCATCTCCGCATGATAGTAATCTCCGGAAATGTTGTAAGCTGCCAGACCGCCCAGCGGGCCGAATTCGATGACGCGGCGCGACATCTCATCGACGGCCGCGAACTCCGTGCGATCCTCATCCAGCAGGGGTGCGCTGATCTCGGCCGCCAGCAGCAGCTTCTCCGGCGCGATACCGGCATACCCCGTGGCATTCAGCACCTGGAGCTTCACCTCCTGCACATTTTCGAGTTTCTCCGTATCGAGGGCAATAAAATCGACCTTGGGACGGTCGGCGGCCGCAAGCGACAGCGGGTTGCCCTCGAAGACGAGGAGCTGGCCCTCGGATTTCGCCGCAGCAAGTTTCTCGACGATGCGGGCTGTGGCATCCGTCGCCAGCGGGTTGGTCGTAAACGAGTAGCCGTCCATGCCGTTGGCGGCGACGGCGGCGACAACCTGATCCAGATAGGCATCGAGCGCCTGCATATCGACGAACTCTTCCGCGCGTGCGGCATAATCGACCTGATAAAGTACTTTCGTCCCCTTCTCGCGCATGACGTCCATATCCTCGGCGTCGAACTTCGAGAAGTTATCGGCGTTGGTCAGCGTCACGATGTCCAGCGAATCCGGGAGGCAGCGCATGAAATCCTGCTCACTCGATGCTTTCTCGGGCGAGTTGTGCAGACGGGCATAAACAATGAAATGTTCTGACTGTTTATAGGCCCTCAGCGCCGCGGTGTATTCGGCCCATAGTGCCGGATCCTGCTCCCAGGGCTTTTCCACCTTGCTGTCCACCGTTTCCATCTCCGTCCAGTCGTTGCAGGCCGCAAACGTTGCGACGGCAGCGCAAAAAGCGAGGAAACGTATCATTCGGTTTGGTTTCATATTCATAGCGATTACTTGTTATACGGTTTGCAATCCCACCATACGCGGGTTCCCATGACGTCGCCCGAACGGTCGCCGTTCTGTTGCTCTGCACCGAGCGTTTGAATGGCCGCCTGAAGGTTGGCGTTGTTCTGCTGGTACTCCTCGACAGGGTAAGGCAGACGGCGTGCGCCCTGTTCCACATTGACGGAACCTCCCGATTTGTCGGTAGGTACAGGCAGCAGTTTCGGATACCCCGTACGGCGGTGTTCCGACCATGCTTCGACTCCCAACGGGAAGATAGCGATCCATTTCTGCACGATGATGCGTTCGAGGTTGCGCTCCTGAACGGCCTCCGTATCGCTGCCGTCCGTCGCCGTTTCCCACGGAACGGTGATTTCGCTCCGGGCAGATGCGCTGTAGTTGCCCAGCGGATCGGTATAGGGTGCAGGCTTCTTCGTGGCGTCGACCAAATAGGCGTCGGCCCCCGATGCTCCCCGCTCCTCGAACGAAAGTCGGACAGCCTGCTCATAGAGCGTCTTCGCCGTCTCGGCCGATCCCCAGCGCAGTTCGTACTCTGCATGCAGGAAGGTCGCTTCCGCGGCATTGAACCATAGGTAGGGCGTATCGCTCGCAACGATCATATTCGAATACT